>Ga0115002_10004708_pt1 | contig 16387 bp, 11 predicted proteins | sample ArcticOcean_MG_C_8_FD_89576 | JGI IMG/M metagenome (GOLD analysis project Ga0115002, IMG submission 89576) | Marine microbial communities from western Arctic Ocean - ArcticOcean_MG_CB11_86 | ecosystem: Environmental > Aquatic > Marine > Oceanic | place: Arctic Ocean: Canada Basin | collected... | reverse complement strand
CCTCTACTCCGTACCCACCCTGAGTTGACACATGCCAGACACCATCTCCGCTGCAGACGAGCCCCCGTATTCACCGGGCATCGTGTCCGTCTTGCCCTTTCTGTACATTGCGTGGGCCGACGGCCTGCTGACGCCGACGCAGGTCGCGCAGATCAACGCCCGGGTCAGCGCTCAGAACTGGTTGAGCCCAGACGAGCGCGACCGCGTGGCGGCCTGGCTAGACCCGGCCCACCCGCCGGATGCCACGACGTACTACCGCTGGGTGAGGCAAATCAAGGCGTCAGCGCACGAGATTCCGTCTGCTGCGCAGAAATCACTGGCCGAGCTTGGCGTGGACATGGCCACGCTGGCCGGGGTGGACGGACCGACGGACGAAGCGCGTCGTGCCCTGGCCGAGATCGAGGACGCGCTGGGGGTCGCCGGACGTGAGGCGGTGCGTGAACTGGTGGGTGAGCGTCCGCCGCTGGCCGACCCGTCTGGCCAGCTGGTGGCGCCTGTGGCGCTGGACGTCGAGCGGCTGCAGGCGGTCCTGGACGGTCGGCTGGCGTCCCTGCGCGACCGGATCCGCACGCTGCTCTGCGACCCGGCGTTCCGGCATCCAGACACCGAAACCCCAAAGGAGGCGATGCGAGAGATCGTACTCGGATGGACGCAGCGGCTGGCCGACGAGGGCATTGGGGCGGTCGCATTCCCAGACTACGCAGGCGGCAGCGGCGACCTCGAGGCGTTTATCGCGGCGTTCGAGACGATCGCGTATCACGACCTGAGCTTGACCATCAAATTCGGCGTCCAGTTCGGGCTGTTCGGGGGCGCCATCCGCGCGTTGGGGTCGGACGCGCAGAAGCGGAAGTATCTCGGGGATGTTGGCTCGTTGGCCTTGCCGGGGTGTTTCGCAATGACCGAGCGGGGACATGGCTCGAATGTGCGTGACCTGCAGACAACGGCGACGTATGACTCGGCGACGGAGGAGTTCGTCGTCAAGACGCCAACGGAGGCGGACCACAAAGAGTGGATCGGCAACGCGGCGGCGCATGCGCGGATGGCGACCGTCTTCGCCCAATTGGTCATTGGCGAGCAGCGCCACGGGGTGCATGCGTTTCTTGTCACCATCCGAGACGAGGCGGGGGAGCCAAGTCCCAACGTGCGGCTCGGAGATAGCGGCCATAAACTGGGTCTCAACGGTGTCGACAACGGGCGCATCTGGTTTGACGACCTCCGCATTCCGCGCGAGAGCCTGCTGACCCGGTTTGCGCAGGTGGCACCTGACGGGACCTACGCCAGCCCGATCCCCTCGTCGTCGCGGCGTTTTTTTACGATGCTCGGGACGCTTGTCGGTGGACGGATTGGCGTTGCCTCGGGCGGGCTCAGTGCGACCAAGAGCGCGCTCACCATCGCGGTACGCTACGGCGCGTCCCGGCGTCAATTCGGCCCCAAGGACCAACCCGAGGTGCCGGTGCTGGACTACCTGTCCCACCAGCGACGTCTGCTCCCGCACCTCGCAACCTGCTACGCCCTGAACTTCGCGTTGCACGACCTGGCGCAGCGCTACGGCGAGCGGGCAGAGGGCGCCGACGCCCAGGAGATCGAAGCCGAGGCCGCCGCGCTGAAGGCGATGAGCACGGCGCACGCCACACGATCGATTCAGGAGGCCCGCGAAGCGTGCGGCGGCGAGGGCTATCGGGCGGAGAATCGGTTCGCGCTGCTGAAGGCCGACTCAGATATCTTCACGACATTCGAGGGCGACAACACCGTGCTTAGACTGCAGGCGGCCAAGAGCCTTTTGGCAGGCTATCGGCAAGAGTTCTCGCATCTGGACTTCTTTGGGCTCCTCGGCAAGCTCGCTGAGCGCGTCGAGGTCCGCCTTGGTGAGGTGAACCCGATCACGCGTCACCAGAACGACACCCGCCACCTGCTGGACCCCAGCGTGCATACCGAACTATTCCGCGACCGTGAGCGCAGCCTCTTACTTTCCGCCGCGCGCCGCCTCAAGGGCCGTGTCGACGGTGGGATGGACTCCTTCGCCGCGTTCATCGAAGTGCAGGACCACTTGCTGACGCTGGCTGATGCGTACGCGCAACGCCTGGTGCTGGAGTCGTTCCAGGCGGTGGTTCGCGACATCGACGGGGGAGAGGAGCGGGAACTGTTGGGTCAGGTCTGCGCCCTCTATGCGTTGTGGCACATCGAGCAAGACCGGGGGTGGTTTCTCGAACAGCGCTACATCAACGCGACCAAGGCTAAGGCGATCCGCACCGCCGTCAACAGGTTGCTGGGTCAGTTGCGGCCCCACGCCGTCTCACTTGTCGACGGGTTTGGTATCCCCGACCAGTTACTGGCGGCGCCCATCGGGCTCAGTGGCTGACCGCCGGAGCGGGTGCTACTGGCCGACTCGTGGCGTGACGCGTACAGATTGATCACGTAGACCGGCGAGAAGAAACTTGGAGTACGTCGCCACAACCTCCTCGTCCGGAACGCCAGTGCTGAGGCTGTACAACTTGGTGCTTGTGGCGTAAGAGGCTGGCACGCTCGTCAGCAGGGGCACGAGAACAAGCAGACTGCCCGGAGCGAAAGCCCCCTCAGTCTGTCGCTGTGCCACAAAGCGTTCGAGAAATCTCACTACTGGGTTTTTGAGGAGCTCAGCTGCCACCCGCTTGCCTTCGCTTACCCCTTGCTCAAGTTGGACGTAGAGCAGCATGCGATGCAGGTCTCGGTCCATCTCGTACCAGACAAAAATGGAGCGAGTAAGCACTCGCAACAGTTCTTCGTCTTCACCCCGGTCCATGTGATCTTGCAGCGTGGCAACTAATGCCTCGCTCCCCACCGCGGTGCGTCGCTCGAATGCCGCGACATAGAGGGCGTTCTTCGTTGGGAAGTGCTTGAAAATGGTGGCTTCGCTGACGCCGGCGGCGTCAGCGAGCGATTTGGTCGTGGTGCCGTTGAGTCCGTGTTGGCCAAACAGGGAGATGGCCGAGTCGATCAACTGATGCCGTCGCTCACTCGCCGTCATCCGCTTCCGGCGGGGTGGGGGGCACTTTGCCGGTGCCGGCACGGTTGCTTCTGCCATCAGGGGGACACTTGTCAGTTAGGCGGCGTGCCGCTTCTACCCGCGGATGCGCGGGGCAGTTTGACCTGCGGCGAGGACTACCGAGCGCTCATCTCGTCGAACAGCAACTGAATAAAATTGGTCGCGAACGGTTCCGTAAAAGAGAAGTCGGTGAGAGAGGCCGGCGAGGTGTAGGCGGCGGCCACCTGGGCCGCGGACTGCCCGGCCTCAAGGCCTGCGAGCGCGTATGTCTCGAGATTTCGGTGGAAGTCGGCATAGCGCACGAGATCATCCCAGGGATAGGCCTCCACGTGACCGGAGATCACGGTGTCCACGTTCTTCAGGCCTTCGACGGCATTCGCCACGGTCTCGGCATAACCGATGGCGGTGCCACCGTTGTTGACGTCGATAAAGGGCACGCCCTTGGCACCGAACAAGTCCCCGCCCATGGCCACTCGAATGTCGGGAAACACGATCCAGGTGTCGCCGTCCGTGTGTCCAGGCCCGAAGTAGTACAGGTCAATCTGGTCGGTGCCGACCGTGACGCTGCGGGTGTCGCTGAAGGTGACGTTCGGCAGAAACGATGCATTGTCGCCTTTGAACGCGTCGCAGTTGGTCACGGGAGGACAACTCGTCTTCATCAGGCTGGCCTTGGCGTTCTCATGCGCCACGATCCGGTCGATGGCCCCGAATTCGGTGTTGCTCCCGGTATGGTCGAAGTGCGTGTGCGTGTTGATGATCATCGCGATCGGCTTGTCCGTGACGGTGCGAAGCTGCTCCAGAATGGCTTCGCCCTGTCCGGACACCTTGGTGTCGACCATGACCACGCCGCCGTCGGCGATATAAAACAGCGTGTTTCCGCACATGCATCCACCGTGGAGCACGTAGAGCTTGTCTTCGAGGGGCTCAAGCCGGAGCGGCGGTGGGGTAAACCCGGGTTGCGCTGAGAGCACGACCGACACGCAGGCTACGACAAGAAGCGTCGACAGTATGTAAGTTCTGAGCATGAGAGATCCTGTGACAAGAACTTTGCTTGCAGGATATCACTCCTCGGTCTCAGGGGAGGTAGCGGGTCAAACCGCCACTATGGGAGTCCTCCACGGATGGCTCTTAGTTGGCAGGTGGTCAATACTGCCATCGCGATATGATGCTCAGGTGGTGCTGTCCGGCAGGCACCGCTGACCTAGTTGCGCAAGGGATGCGCGTCGGCGTTGAATGTGTCTGCCGAAACCAGGAGATGCGAATGCTCGACCTCGGACAGAAGTGCGCGGCGATCGCGTTGCTCGTGCTGACCCCGCTCGGCGGGCAGTGGGTCCTCGATGCCGCCGCCGGGACGGAGGGGCCGTAATGACCTGCGAGGTTGCCAGGAGCTTCTTCCGTCTGTTTCGTTGCGTGCTGGTTCCGCTTACGATTTTCTCGATTGGTGTGCCGGAGGCGTTCGCGCAGGAACGGGGTGTCATACAAGGCCGGGTATTTCTCGAGGGCACCCGGGACCCGGTCGAGGGCGCGGTGGTGACGGCAGATCCTCCCCGCTTCCAGCCTGACGGTACGCTGGAAACGCTCGCCGTGACGGTCGAGACCGACTCGGACGACGACGGGCGTTTCACGATCAACTGGATCCGTAGCGGCATCTGGAACGTAACCATCTCGGTCGAAGGGTTCGAGGATTCGACGCTACGGGTCGAGGTGACGCAGGGCCGGTCGCGGGTGTGCACGCCGACCCAACAACAGAAGTGCCAGGAGCCGGTCGAATTTCACATGGCCCAGCTCAAAACAGAGGCGGTGGTGAAAGTAGAGCAGGCCTTGGCCGGGGTGGATGTGTCTGACGCCGAGCGGGAGCAGGCCAAGACCGACCTGACCGCGGCCGACGACGCATACAATGCCGCAGACTACCGGACCGCCATCGATCGATACGAGAAACTGCTGACGACCTGGCCCCAGATGACCGCCCTCCATCAGGACATCGGAGACGCGAACCGAGCGCTGGCGCAGTTTGAGAGCGCGCTCGCGGCGTATGAGCGCTTTCTGGTGGCTGAACCGGATGACGACGCGGTCAAGAGAAAGATCGCCCGGACGAGACTGATGATGGGTGACCTCGACGCGGCCGGGGATCTGGCCTCCGCGGAGGGGGAGGCTTCGCCAGAAGACCTCTACAACCTGGGCGAGGTGGCGTTTCAAGACGGCAATGTCGACGCCGCCGAGGGTTGGTATGAACAGTCGGCTGCCGCTGATCCGAGCTGGGAATCGCCCGTCTTCAAGCTGGGCCTCGTCGCGTTGAACAGGGGCGACATCGCAGGCGCCAAGGCACTGTTTCAAAAGGTCGTCGGCTTGGCTCCGGACTCACCTGACGGTGTGCAGGCCGCGGCAACGCTCGCGGCACTGCCATAGTGCTACCTTCTCGTGGCCCGCGACGGTCGATTCGATTATGCTGGGGGTACTCTGGCACCCCATTTTGAGGTTCTGACATGACGGCTGACACTACACGTTTCCGATCCCTTGCCGGCGCGCTGGTTGCCCTCTGTTTCATCGTCATCGGCGCACCCTGGCCGACGACGAGCCAGGTCGTGTCGGCGCAGAGCCAGTCGTTCTTCGTGTCGTTCTCCGACGCCGACGGTGCCCCGGTCACCGACATCACTGCTGACGAAGTGGTCGTGGAGATGGACGGCGAGCACGGTGAGACGCTCAGTCTCGAACCGGTCGACTGGCCGGTACGTGTGACTGTGTTCGTCGATAACAGTTTGGCGAGTCCGCCCGCGCTGGACCACATGCGCGAGGGGGTGAGGCTCTTCATCGATGCGCTTCCACCGGAGGTCGAGGTTTCGATCGGGACTATCGGGGGACGACCGCAGATTCGAGCCCGCCACACCATCGACCAGGCGGAACTCGCCGATGCCATCGGCGTGGTTTCGCCTGACATGGACGGCGCGGCCATGTTTATTGATGCGCTCTACGAAGAGGCGGAGCGACTGCACGAGGATGAGGAAGGCCAGTATTTTCCGGTCATCGTGATGGTTGCGACCAACGGCCCGGAGGGCAGCAGCCGGGTCCGGGACAAGCCCTTCGGAGAGATGATGGAGCGCCTGTTCGCCAACAAGGCCACCGTCCATACCAGGATTCACACCATCACGTCGGTGTCGGGGGTCAAACAAGGTGGCAATCAGGTCCAGTTTGGCATCGACATCGGCGAGGCGACGGGCGGGAGTTACGAGGGACTGAGCTCACCTATTGGATTTCGCACCCTGCTGCCGCAGCTGGCCGAGGAGCTCGCCCGGAAGCACCGGCTGGTGAGTAACCAGTATCGCCTGAGGTTCTCCCCGCCGGAGGGTGTGTCCGAGCAGCCGTCCATTAGGGTGTTGACCACCCGTGTCGGAGTTAACATGCTTCCGACAACTGATGGGAACATACCCTAGTTTTTAGGTGAGGCGTCCCGCAAGGGCGGACGTCTCGGCGTGCATGCCGTCTGCATGCGGGGGGGGGCGAGTTCCGGACGCAAGTGGAAACTGCCCGAATTGTTTTCTGCGCGATTAAAGGTATACTCTCGAAAATCCGATACACGGTTGGTAGCGTTTTGTTTCATGCCGCTGGTGAGCGTGTTTTTTTGCTTCGCCGAGCGATAGCCAAAGAGGGAATATGGCTCATTTGTCATTGAAGAATAAATTTGTAGTAGCCGTCATGCTGACTAGCATGGCCTTGGTCCCATCAGTGGCTCTGTCACAGGATTCTGCCGGTATAGGCGGGACCGTCCAGGATAACACCGGGTTAGTGTTACCCGGTGTGACGGTTGTGGTGGAGAGTCCGGCGCTCCTCGCGCCCAGAACGGGCGTCACTGACGGGACGGGAAACTACCTCGTTACAAGTTTGCCTCCTGGCACCTATACGGCGACTTTTTCACTCGACGGTTTTAGCAACGTGTCGCGCGAGGGTGTCGTGCTGTCTGGCGCGTTCATGGCGGATGTCGACGTGAGTCTGTCCGTGGGCGACGTCAGTGAAACGGTGACGGTGAGCGGAGCCGCACCGCTCGTCGACGTCAGCAGCACGAGGAACCAGCAGGTGTTGACGGCCGACCGGGTCAACGTGCTGCCGGGTGCGGCGAACATTTATTCGGCGGCGCAGTACGTGCCGGGAGTGGCCATCGGCGGACCCTATGGCGGGCGTCCAGAGCTTCACGGATCGGACGCCTTGGACGGTCTGCCATCCATCGATGGCGTCCAGACCGGGGGGCAGCTCCAGGGACGGGGCGAGTGGGGCGGCGGCATCGGGGGTGTCACGAACGAAGCGCAGGTCACCGAGGTCGTCTTCGACGTCGCCTCGCAGTCGGCCGAATTCGCCACGAGCGGGATGCGCACAAACATCGTCCCCAAGTCGGGCGGGAACACGTTCGCAGGCAACCTCTTCGCCACCGGCACGAAAGCGCGCTTTCAGTCGAGCAACCTGAGCCAGGAACTGCTAGACGACGGCTTTGCGTTCGCGCCGCAGGACTTCGCGTGGACCTTGAATCCAGCCTTGGGAGGGCCGGTCGTTCGAAACAAGCTCTGGTTCTTCGCCTCGGCGCTTACCGGCAAGAGCAGGAACTTCATTCTTGACCAGTTCTTCGACCTGGACGAGCCGTCGACGCCGGCTAGCGTCACCGAGAACGATCTGCGGGCCTTCAATGAAGGGGCTCCGAATCAGCAGAGCCTCCGGCTCACGTGGCAGGCCAGCCAGCGCAATAAGGTGACCTTAAACGTCATGCACGAGAATACGCCGTATACCCGGGCCATGCCGGCCGGGGTGTTTGGCGAGGTCAGCCCGGCGGCGGCCTACCAAGGAGACTCCCCGGACCTCCTCGTCAGCAGCCGCTGGACGGCGCCGTTGACGAATAGCCTGCTCTTTGAGGCGGACTTCGCGTATCAGCGAGCCCACATCAACACGAGACCGATGGATCATGGTGAGGCCCGGATGCAAATCTCTGACAGCGCGACCGGCAACGTCACGGGAAGCAGCTTCCAGAACCACCACAACATCGACTACCACCACCGCGCCAATGCGTCGCTCGCGTATGTGACGGGGTCGCACAATTTCAAGGCTGGCCTCAAGTACGACAGGAACAATACGTCTCTCTCGTACACGCCGCCGGGGGAGATCTTCTCGGGCTACGCGTTCAACGGGTGGCCGATCGGGGTCATGGTGGGGGTCAACGGGACCGCCAAAAGCGACATCAACATGAACTGCGACTGCGGTTTCTACGTGCAGGACTCCTGGACTACGGACCGCTTGACCGTCAATGGTGGGGTTCGCTTCGACTGGTTCAATAACTCGGTTCCAGGAGGAACCCGGCCCGAGGGGTTCTTTGCGCCGGCGCTGACGCTCGATGATCCCATCATCGAGAACACCCCGAACTGGACGGACATCAACGGACGGTTCGGTCTGGCGTACGACCTGTTTGGTAACGGCTCGACGGCAGTCAAGGTGTCCGCCGGGCGGTATGTGGAATACCACGGGACCGGCCTCACTCAGGGGTTCAACCCGGTCAACGCGTATGCGCTCGACTGGCGTGGATGGACCGACCTGAACTGGGACGGGACGGCGCTTAACACGGACGGAACGCCTCAGTTTGATGAGATCGGGCCCTCGTATAACCCGGCCTTTGGGACCGGGGCCATCCAGACCCAGCTCGACCCGAGCGCGCGGCGTAGCTCCAACTGGGAATACTCGGCGGGCATCGAGCGCCAGCTGGGCCCCGGCTGGTCGATCAGTGGGATGTGGCATCGGCGGGCCTACAGCAACATGCGGTGGACCGACAATCTGAATACTTCCGCGGCTGATTGGAACATGGCGGGGACTTGGACCGGGCCGAGTGGCTCCGACCTGCCGTCCCAGGCCCAAGGCGTGCAGGTGCCGATCTACGTCACCGGTGCAGACTTGGACATTCTGTCCGGGAACGACCTGCTGACGGCAGCACCGGAGAACCGGCGTACGTGGAACGGGTTCGAGCTGATTGTCGACGGCGAGCTCTGGCGCGGCGGCTTCATGACTGCGAGCCTCACGGCCGGCAAATCGAGGAGCCAGATGTGCCAGTCAGGCATCTCGGAGAACCCCAACGGTCTTCGATACTGTGACACGTCGACGCCGTACCGGCCGATGGCCAAGTTGTCGGGGGGGCTGCCCCTGCCGTTCGACACGATGATCTCAGGTATCTTCCAGGTGTTCCCCGGTGAGGAGATGAATGCCCAATATGGCATCGACGCAACCGACTTCCCCGGTCTCGTCAACCTTGGCGCCGCCGATGAGACATCTATCCTAACGGTCAACTTGATAGAGCCGGGCACCGAGTTCGAGGCCTACAGAACGCAAACGAACTTCCGGTTCTCGAAGGTGATGACGACGGGTGGTATGCGGACGCGCATCTACATGGATGCGAATAACATCTTTAATAAGGCTCGTGTCACGAGGCGGAATCGGTTCTACGGGGGCGGGGGAGTCTTGAACGCAGATTTCCTCCGGGTCCAGAACATCGAGGCTGGCCGGGTGCTCATGTTCGGGGTTCAGACATACTTTTAGAGTCGGGTTAATCGACTCTTCGAGAACATGCAGTGACGCCGGGGAGCCGCAAGGCTCCCCGGTTTTTTTTCGCTCGCTCGTCCGTCCCTCGCTGTATCCTGTTGACTCAGCACTGATATGGTGAAGCTTCAGCACCTCGGCGGCGTCGCAACCGCTGGCTTGCTGCTCGTGGTCCTTGCCGACGCGGCGCTACAGTCCTCAGCGCCCCCCGCGGACGAGGGATGGTTCACCGATCGAGCCGAAGCGGTTGGGATCGACTTCGTGCACTTTAACGGCATGTCGGGCGAGTTCTACGTGAGCGAGCTCCTGGGCCCGGGTGCCGCGATGTTCGACTTCGACAACGATGGCGACCTCGATGTCTACCTGGTGCAGGGTCAGATGCTCGGCCCCGGAAAGACCCTGGACCACGCGCTCCTCCCGCCCCAGACACGACCGCTAACGGATCGCCTGTATCGGAATGACCTCGACGTGCACGCCGATGGGTCCCGCACCCTGCGCTTCACTGACGTTACCGAGGCGAGCGGCTTGGATGTGCGCTCCTATGGCATGGGCATCGCCGCGGCTGACGTCGACAACGACGGCTGGGTCGACCTGTATCGCACTGGCCTTGGACCAAATCAGATGTTTCGCAACAACGGCGACGGAACCTTCACCGATGTCTCCGACCAGACGGGCACGGGAGCCCCTGGGTGGAGTGTGTCGGGGTCGTTCGTCGACGTCGACCGCGATGGCTGGCTTGACCTGTACGTCGGCAACTACCTCGATCACCGCCTCGACACGCCGCAACCCGAGTGCTTCACTCGCACTGGGGAACGGGACTATTGCGGACCGCAAGCCTACGCGCCCGTGCCAGACCGGTTGTATCGCAACCGTGGGGATGGGACGTTTGTGGACGTCACGACCGAGGCGCAGGTGGCGCGTGAGTCTGGCCCGGCGCTCGGGGTCGTGGCCGCGGACCTCGACGGGGATGGGTGGGTGGACATCTACGTCGCCAACGATGGTGCGCCCAATCTGTTATGGGTCAATCAGCAGGACGGGAGCTTTAGAAACGGCGCGCCGCTGGCGGGGGTGGCGTTCAATGGCGATGGCCGCGTGGAGGGCAGCATGGGCGTCGATGCCGGTGACTTCGATGCCGATGGCGACGACGATCTCTTCATGACCCACCTCACGACAGAGACCAACACCCTCTATCTCAATAACGGCTCTGGCCTCTTCGAGGACCGGACCCCGAGGACCGGACTGGTGGCTGCAAGCTTGGCCTATACAGGGTTCGGGACGGCGTGGTCTGACTTCGACAACGACGGGTGGTTGGACCTCTTGGTCGTTAACGGGGCCGTCCAGGCCAAGCATCAGCGGTTCACGAGTAAGACCTCGGAGGCGCCCGCGCGGGCCGGAGAGCCACTTCCGTTGCACCAGACCAACCAGTTATTCCGTAACCTGGGTAATGGGCGGTTCGAGGATATCAGTCAGCAGGCCGGTGCTGTGTTCGAGCTCTCGGAGGTGAGTCGAGGCGCCGCCGTCGGTGACGTGGACAACGACGGCGATCAAGACGTGCTGGTCACTAACAACAACGGACGGGCGCGATTGCTGATCAACAACATCGGCCATCAGCACCGATGGATCGGATTGCGGCTGGTCGGTGGCACCGGGCCTCGGGATATGCTGGGAGCGAGAGTGGGCGTCTTCCGAGACGACGGCCCCACGCTGTGGCGTCGCGCGAGAACCGACGGCAGCTACGCCTCGGCCAACGACCCGAGGGTGCTGGTGGGGCTAGGCCCAGGCGAGTCGGCCACCGTGCGCCGCATACGCGTCATCTGGCCGAGTGGTCGCGAGGAAGATTGGACGGACCTCTCGATGAACCGGTGGCGGACACTGACAGAAGGTACCGGTCAGAGCCAGGAATGATCGTGCAACGAGGGTGGTTGAGCGGTCTGGCGGCGTGTCTGCTACTGGGAACAAGTGACGGGCTCGCGACCAGTGGGGCGACCGGCGCGACGGTCGCACTCGCGCAAATAACCGCGGCCGAGTCGAGGCTCCTGCCGGTCGTGTTACCCAACCTCGGTCGCATGCACGGGTCGGTTCAGGAGCAGATCAGCGAGGCGTACGCCTCGCTGATGGCGGCCGCGCCAGAGGAGCGGAGCACGGCCTACGGTCATCTAGGCACGCTCTTGATGGCCGGCGAGTATCTGGCGGAGGCAGAGCGCTGCTTTCGGCATGCCCGGTTGCTCGCACTAGATGATTTTCGCTGGCCCTACTATCTGGGGCACATCTACAAAAACACGGGACGCCTGACCAAGGCGGTGGAGCACTTTGAGTACGTGCTCCGGCTCCGGCCGGACCACCTCGCGACGCTCGTGTGGCTTGGTCATGTCCATATCGACGAGGGTCGGCCTGAGGCCGCTGAACCACTCCTTACCAAAGCCCGTTCGCTCCATCCAGACACCCAAGCCGTGCTGTTCCAGCTAGGTCGCGCTGCCGTCGCAACACGAGACTACGCGAGGGCCGTGGAGCACCTCGAAGGTGCCTTGAAGATGGACCCCGCGGCCACGATGGTCCGCTACCCCCTCGCCATGGCCTACCGTGGTCTCGGCGACCTCGAGCGCGCGCAGTACTACTTGGGTCAGAGTGGCGGGCGCGCGGGCGCCGGGGTCGGTGTCACGCTGCCAGACCCCCTGATGTCAGCAGTCATTACAGTGCTGCGCAGCCCGCAAGCCTATTGGGATCTCGGGCTGTATGCCGGCGCGCAGGGCAACTGGTCGGAGGCGGTCAAGCAGTTCCGGCTCTCGGTTCAGTTGGCGCCAGACGATCCGATCGTGCGGCTGAACCTCGCCCTGGCGTTGGACCGCTTGGGTGACGCGCGGGCCGCGCTGGATCAGCTCGAGGAGACGGTCCGTTTGGATCCCCGGCTGGCCCGGGCGCACTTCGCGACGGGCACGCTCTTGGAGCGGAGCGGTCGTGACGGGGAGGCTATCGACCGGTATACCCTTGCTGTCACGCATGACCCGAACCTGGGCGACGCGCACCTCAGGTTGGCCGACGCGCTGCGCCGAACGGACCGGCCTGACGCGTCACTATCGTCGTACCAGCGTGTGCTCGAGCTCGCCCCGGATCGGGCAGAAGCACGTTTTGGGGAGGTAATGGCACTGGTGCGCCTGACTCGCCACCGGGAAGCCCTGGAGCGTTTGCGCGTTGCGATGGAGCTCCATCCCGAGGAGTCCGCGTTCCCGCTCGCGCTCGCGCGCCTCTTGGCCGCCTCTCCAGACGCTCAAATCCGCGATGGTCAGGAGGCCCTGGCTCTGGTGAGTGCGGTGGCGGCGGAGCACGCGACCACGGTTGTGGCCGAAACGATGGCCATGGCCCTCGCCGAGCGTGGTCACTTCGCGGAGGCGGTCGAGTGGCAAGGCGTGGCGATGTCGGGCGCGACGGCGGCAGGATATAGCGAGGTCGCGCAGCGGATGGCGGCCAACCTGGCCCTGTACGAGTTGCACAAGCCCTGCCGCACGCCCTGGCGGGACGATGCCCCGGAGCACCGGCCGGGGCCGACGGTGGAACCGGGACTCCTCGGTCCACCTGCCGCGAAGGATTGAGTCCTGCAGGACGGAGGGTCTTGGCATGAGACCAGACACCAGCCGTCGTCGACATCTGAGGACTCTGACCGGCGCGTTGCTTGCCTTTATGGTCATCGTGATGGTCGCGACCAACGGCCCCGAAGGTAGCTCCCGGGTCCGTGACAGGCCCTTCAGGGAAATGATGGAGCGCTTGTTGGCAAACGGGACCACCGTCCACACCTTGATGTTCACCCACCCGTCTGTCTCGGGGACTCCCCAGATGCGGTGGGGCATCGACATCGCCGACGCGACGGGAGGGAGCTATCGGGGGTTGAGCGCCGCCACCGGATTTCGCACCCTACTGCGGCAATTGGCCGAGGACATCGCCCGAAAGCACCGGCTGGTGAGCAACCAGTATCGCTTGAAGTACGCGCCGCTAGAGGGAGCGTCCGATCGACCGGCCATCAGACTGCTGACCACGCGTACCGGTGTCAACATGATTCCAACACGCGACGGGAACGTACCGTAGGGTTTCCCGGAGATCCGTCCGCGTGGACTGCGTGGCTTCGTCGGTCACAGCCAGCCAGGAGATGGTGTACCACCTCATTCGCACGGGAATGAGCGATCGGTAGCTGGAAGAGCAGCGCCGCGGCGGGAGACAGGTGACGAAATACCAGACGACGAAGCACGAATAAACGCCCACGGTGGGTGGATGGACGTCAGCGGCCCAACGTGACCATGGCCAGGTCGTCAATGATTCCGGTTGCCGCTCGCAACGCGAACCGGAGCTCGCGCTGGTTGTCCTTGTTGAGGCGGACCCGCAAACGCCCCAATTGCAGCGCATGAGACTCGATTGTCAGCCAGTGCGTGGAGGGGCGCACCCCAACGACCCCACCCCAGCGGTTGCCCTGCTCGACCTCGTAGATTAGTGCGGCGACTTGGTCGATTGGGATGACCGCATACGTGGCCCGCGCCCCGCCTCGTTTCTCGTCGACCAGACGGATCTCGTGGGTCTCTGTGTCTATTTCGAGCCGGGCGTCTTTCTTCTTCTCATTGCCCTCCTCGTCTGTAATGAACACGTCCACTTTCCGGAATTCGGTAAGGTCGGCGGCGAAGACCGCTGGCCCAACCAGCGTCGAGAGTATGACGAGCGCGATGAGTTGACCGGTCATGGGCGTCTCCTTGCTCAGTATGGTCCTTGAAGTGGCCTGTCAAAAGAAAATGTAGCCATCAGGAGCGACTTTGACACGGTGAGTGTATGCTTATCTGTTCTGTCAGCTGGAGTTCGTCTCGCGCCAACCGTTCCGAACTCCGTTGCTACGAGGAGTCAACCGCAGATGTGTTCACGCGTTATGTCCCATCGCTCCCAGGCTCTGCCGTGCACGACGGTCGTCCTCGTGTTGTCGCTCCTGTTGTTGCTTGACTCGCGCGAAGTGGGGGCCCAGATTCCATCGTCCTCAGGGCCGTGGCAGACCTACGGGACCGAGAACGGCGAGTGGCGGAGCTACGCGGGCGACATTGCCGGGACGAAATATTCGCCGCTCGATCAGATTGACGCCGACAATTTCAGCCGGTTGCAGGTCGAGTGGGAGTGGACGTCGGTTGATCGGGTCTTGAGCCGGTCCACTTCTGGTGGCGCGGAGTGGCGTGCGCCGCTCGACGCGATTGTCGAGTCGCTTGTCGCCGATACCCCGAATCTCTACCGCGAGAATCAATCGCCGAATCCGTCTCGTCTGCAGGCGACCCCGCTCATGGTGGGCGGCGTGCTGTATTTCAACACGCCACTCTCGCAGGGGGTCGCCGTCGACGCGACGACCGGCGAGACGCTGTGGGTCTTCAATCCGAAGACCTACGAAGAGGGCTCGCCGTCGATGAGCGCCCCGTGGACGCAACGCGGTGTGGCTTACTGGACCGACGGCGCCGACGACGAACGGATCTTCTGGGGGACGGGGGCTGGCTATCTGGTCTGCGTGCAGGCCCAGACGGGGCGGCCGTGTCCGGACTTCGGGCCGGATGGCAGCGGGATGGTCGATGCGATGGTGGGCATCCCCAGGACGGATCGTGATGCACGCGACTATCTCAACGCCATGCTCTACGCGATCAACTCGCCGCCAATCGTGGTGCGCGACCGGGTGATTCACGGTTCGCAGATCGCCGATGTGCGGGTGACCAAGGAGTCGCCCCCGGGATGGGTGCGGGCCTGGAACGTACGGACCGGTGCGCACGAGTGGGACTTCCATACCGTGCCGAATAGCCCAGACGAATTCGGGGCCGACAGTTGGCAGAACGAGTCGTGGCGGTACTCGGGCAACGGCAACGTTTGGGGGATGCTGTCCGGTGACAACGAATTGGGCTACGTCTACTTGCCGACCGGCACTGTCACCAACGACTACTACGGCGCCGACCGTCCAGGCGATAACCTGTTTTCCGAGACGATCATTGCGGTCGACATAGAGACGGGGCAACGGGCCTGGCACTTCCAGGCCGTACATCACGGGCTGTGGGACTATGACTTCCCGACGCACTCCAATCTGGTCGACCTGAGGGTCGACGGGCGCGACATCAAGGCGTTGGCGCAGGTGAGCAAGCAGGGATTCACCTACGCGTTCGACCGCGTGTCGGGTGAGCCGATCTGGCCCATTGAAGAGCGGCCGGTCCCGCAAGAGACCAACATGCCCGGCGAAGTGCCGGCGAGGACCCAACCGTTTCCGACCAAGCCGCCACCGTTCGAGTATCAAGGCGTCACGATAGATGATTTGGTCGACTTCACGCCGGAGATTCGAGCGATGGCGGTGGAGGCGGTTGAGGGCTTCCGGCTAGGCCCCCTGTTCACTCCGCCTCTGCGCACGTTGCCCGGCGGGCCGTTGGGGGTCATTCAACGACCGGCGATTGACGGCGGCGCCAATTGGGGCGGGGCCGGGGTGGACCCGGAGACGGGGCTGTTGTATGTGCCGTCAAATAATCGGTTCTCGGTGTTGCATTTCTACCAACCGGACCCGGCAGTTGGGGCGACCATGCAGTTCACACAGGGGGCCTTCGGCGGCGGCGATACGCCGACGATGCCCCAGGGGCTGCCACTGTTGAAGCCGCCGTACTCGCGTATGACCGCGGTCAACCTGAATGCCGGTGAGATCGCCTGGATGCAGCCCAACGGAAATGGCGATCGCTTTCGCAACCATCCGCTGCTACGCGACCTCGATCTTCCGCCGCTCGGTGGGGATGGACGCGGGGGGCCGCTCATTACGAAGACGTTGCTGAT
>Ga0115002_10004701_pt1 | contig 16401 bp, 12 predicted proteins | sample ArcticOcean_MG_C_8_FD_89576 | JGI IMG/M metagenome (GOLD analysis project Ga0115002, IMG submission 89576) | Marine microbial communities from western Arctic Ocean - ArcticOcean_MG_CB11_86 | ecosystem: Environmental > Aquatic > Marine > Oceanic | place: Arctic Ocean: Canada Basin | collected... | reverse complement strand
TGGGCCAGAAAAGAATACGGTAATTTCCTTTCTCTGCTTCTTGCTTGAGCACAGGGACTTTATCCAAAAGCACATGGCGGTGCTGCATGTCCACATCGCCCGCGATCACACGGGCATTGAATACCTCCAGGTTCTCAACGAGGTAGCTTACAATCTTGTCGATATAGGGAAGCTGGTTTCCTTCCGGATCAACCGCGAAGTAATAGGGATTGCGTTCTAACGTGTAATTTTCACTCGTTATAGGTGTCACCATTTTCCAGGGACCGACGACCGGTAATTCGATATTCTCGTGTGGTGAAGCCATACGTTTGAAGAGTTGCACCCAATTCTTATCCCTAGTGGACTTACGTTTATCTTCCAGTTCATTTAACGGGGTATACTTGGGTAGAAACTGCCTTAAATAATGCCGCGGGGCGTAGATGGGATTTTGCCACTTGGATTTGAACTGGCCGCCAATAGCTAATCCACCGAGACTTTCGAAAAATATGTATTTTGGTTTAGGAAAAGTATAACGAACGGTGGTTTTATCTAACTTTTCCACTTTGAATAATTGTCCGTCCACTTTCGCGTAGCCGGGTTTTATCGGGTTGATATTATCATTCATGGTGATATCTTCAAATGCGAAAACAAAGTCATCGGCCGTGAACGGCGCTCCATCAGACCATTTCATTCCCTCTCGCAGATGGAAAGTGAATGTTGTCCCGTCCTCACTGATCTCCCACCCTTTCGCGATGTGAGGGACCAGGGTGTACCCATCGAGATCAAAGTATATAAGGTGATCGTGGATAATGCGGTCGAAGTTGTTTTGATCGGCACGCCCCATAAATCCACGTCGCCAGCTGCCACCGTATTGACCGATACGTTCAATAGGCGGCACAATCAAAGGTTCTGTCGGCAAACGCTCCTCTACGGGTGGCAGTTCCCCCGCGGCGACGCGCACCGCCAATTCAGGAGCTTCATTAAAAGTAGTGGGTGTCGGCCCCTTATAAACAAAACTGAATCCTTCCGTACTGACCGCGACCTGTTCTGGTGTGCCTGGTTTCCCAATTGATCGGCTGTCATTATTCCCACTGCAGCCCAAAACTGCCGCAATAATTACCATCAATACAATAATAATCTGCAGGCGACGACCGTAGATAATAAATAACTCCATAACGCTTTAATGACTCAATTAAACCCTTGGTTTTTATTAAACAATATCGATCTGTTGTGTTATTTATATAACAGTCTTAAGCAATCATCTTCGTAATCCTTTTGACCTTTTGACTTTTTGACCTTTTGACTACCCTCCATCCCTTTTTAATTAAGCGAAAGAATCCCATGACCGAGCAACCTGAACGAAAAAGTCCCACCGAATCTCTCGATCTGAAACGCAGTATGGATGATACCTGGGCCGGTAAGCGCCCGGTCGATAAAGCGACCTATCCCTATTTTAATCCTCCTTACAAACTCCCTTTCACGCACATTGGAACGGACAAGCAACTCCTGTTGGACAATTTTATTCTCGCTGAATTCGATGCGGTCGAACGCGTCGTCGTCCGACCGCAAAAGGCTGAGCCACTGATCCAATACACGGACCTGCCATGGGAACGCTATCACTGGACCTGCGTCGTTGCGGCCGCCTTACAGGACCCGGATGACGGTCTTTTCAAGATGTGGTACAAAACGCTGGTCAGCGGCAACACCAATTTTGCCGATGGTACCCGCGTCGCCCTCTGCTATGCCGAATCGGAGGACGCGCTTCACTGGACGAAACCGCTGCGTTCTGATTGCCAACCTTTTGAAAAGGAAACGAAGACTAATATCGTCGCGACCGATTTTGATAATGGGACTATAGTCCTCAATCCGGATCGCAGTGATCCCAACAAGAAATTTCTCGCCGTCTACAATCCCGGAGCGGAAACTTTCAAGCGCGGGGAGCGGGTGATGTCACGCGTGTCTGCTTCACCCGATGGTATCCACTGGCAGGTGATCAGCGACTCCAGTTCTTTTCGACATCACCATCAAATGCGAGTAATATGGGATGATTCGCAACAGAAGTGGTTAGGGTATTCTCAACACTCCCACGCCTGGAGCTATAATCACCTGCGAACGATCGGTCTTCAAGAGAGCGAGGACTTTATAAAATGGTCACCTAAAAAGGTGATCCTTTCCAGTGAATGGGATCCCAACCTGGGACCAAATGTCGAACTCCACACGATGTCGATCCGCAAAGAAGGCGGTCTATACATCGGCATTGTCGATGAGGCACACGGTGAACATCAATGGCTGCACACTCCCATTGAAAGCAATCAACATGACCAGTTTCATACCAAGGCAGCGCTCTATGTCAGCCGTGACGGGACGAATTTCGTTCGCGCCGATGGTTACCAGCCCTGGGGCGACAATGGTGACCCGGGAAGCCAGGACTATGGCTACTGTTGCCATTCGGTCGCCGGCAATCTTTTACACAACGGTCAGATGGTCATTCCCTACTCCGCTTTTCCCTATAAACAACGCGATACCCGACCGGCGAGCACGGCTGATCATGTCCCGGCGTCTTCAGCCCGGGCATCGAGAGAACATGTGGAAGCACTCACCAAGCACGGTATTGGGAATCCGATGATGGATCAAGTGCGACCCGAACTCCCGCTTCAGCGTGGAATTGGCGGTTTGCTCCTGCGAGAGGACGGCTGGGCAAAACTAAAACCGACCTATGAACAGGGAAAGGTCTATACGACACAGTTCGTCTTCGAGGGGAACTCGCTAAAAATCAATGCCGACTGTGACTACGGATTCATACGCGTGGAAATTCTAGACTCCAAGCTCGAGCCCTATGCAGGTTTTTCCGCTCAGGACTGCGATCCCGTTCACGCACCCAAGGGCCAGATCTGGCACACCGTCACTTGGCAGGGCAAAACAGATGTGCGCGCTCTTTGGAACAAACCTGTGCGGCTGTGTTTTCATTTGCTGGAGGCGAGTTTGTATGCCTTTCAGTTTTTTTATAGCGAATAATGAAACAAAGATGATAACAAGCGCATAGGGTGGATGAATATGTGGATTTAGAATCAGTTATTCTAGCACCCCAATCTATCGCCATACGCTTCTCAACGCTCGGAAATGTTGATATTGAGAGAGTTATCATCATTGTAACATTAAATATCCCGATGCCGGGCATCATTGCTTGCAAATTACCCATGAGGTGAGTATGTTATCATTATGGTTAATAAAACGAATGAGGAACCCATGACGGAACAGTCGGGCGTAAGCGTCCCTTGGAATAACGACAAACCTAAAATCAGTAATCAGGTTAATGCTGTTGGACCACCGCAAAATCACAACGGCTATGTCGTATTTCAAGATGGTAAAATTATTGGACCACGATACAGGTATTACGAGACGGCATCGGAAAATGCGGGGTATGGCAGTGTCACCAGTTTTGATTTAGCGTTAAGAGAAAATTGGGTATAATTCACCCTAGTTTACACGACCAGGTGTAACTGCTGAGTATTAAATGTAAACGCTGAGACTGCGGACGATCTGAAGATCGATCAAATGGCTTTCGCGTGGCGATGTCGATTTGTCGCTTCTACAATCCATACGGAAAGTGACGAATATTTAGAGTCAATGCTGATTACCAACTGTGGTTGAAAAAACGGAAGCCACCTAAAGGTCCGAGGTATAAATATCCACTCTCCTGAAAAGTCGGGTTAATGGCAATTTTCCATCCCCCATACCAGGTTCGATACCCCTTGACCAAGGTGAGCGGACCCAGTTCACCATCAGGTTTAACGGGTAGCTGACTCCAGATGAGTGAGTTGTTCTTTTCTCTCTTAAGAGGAGCACACTTGGTTTTCATTATCAATTAATCGGGACTCCAAAACATAGGCTCCGCGTCCTAACCGGTTGAGTTCCAAGCGTGAATAGAGGGACAATTCATCAACCGCGCCCTTGTAGTCTGTCGAGTAATAAGGTCCATCGTCGATGAAAGTAACGGTCCAAGGCTCCACTGAATACCACAGGATAAACAAGAATGCCAAAATCAGGAAGGGTACTATGAAATACCTTTTTCGCTTAATTTTCATGGTGGAAATATGTAAAATCAAATAGCAGCCAAATCGAATTAGCCTGAAGTGATTGAACCGACATCGAGGGAAGGACGGTAAGGCATATCGTCACAGCAGCCTTTGACATGATTACCTATCCCTAGAACAATTTCAATTACCAGTTGTAAACTGTCACCTCGCGGCGATACCGCCAACCGGTTATCGCTGAATGGGAATAGCTGAAATAACCAATTTCAGACCTGAGGTTTGTCTCCAGTTGTTGGCGCAGTTCAGGATTCTCTGATAAGTCTGACTGATGAAAGATCCTGTAGCCAACTAGCCCGCGACAATAACGACCACAGCGATAATTCCCGGAATACCTTTTAGTTTAAGCTGCATCGCATTAAGTTGTCTCTATTTGAATCACCCTTAAATTTAACTCAATAGCCCCGTACAGACGATGCTTTTGCTTCACTATTTACTCATCTCTAATTTCTCCTCCTGCTCCTTTTTTAATTTTTTCAACCATTCCTCGATTCGTGTCGCGGCTTCAAAGATTTGTGGTACGTTCATAACCGCCCTGAGATCATCTAAGCTTTTTATCTTAACATCAGCACCCCCAACGGCCGCAATACTGTACCAGGTATAAGCCCAAATATAATCCTGTTTTACTCCCCGTCCAATGGCATACAACTCGGCCAAACTCTTTTGGGCGGACGGGATTCCCTGGTAAGCTGCCTTGCGCCACCACTCGAAGGCTTTAACAAAATCCTTTTCTACCCCAAGGCCTTCAGCATAAAATTTTCCCAGCTTATTTAGTGCCCCAGGGTATCCCTGTTCACCCGCTTTTAACGTCCATATGAATGCTTCTCTGTCATCCTTTTCTGTTCCCTGGCCTTTTTCATAGAATATGGCAAAGTTGAACTGGGCTTGGGCATTCCCGCGTAAGGCAGCTTTCCGATGCCACTTGAATGCATTGGTGAAATTCTGGTCTACGCCATAGCCAAAGTAATACAATCGCCCGACAATGAAGATAGCTTCGCTAGCTTGCTCTTCTGTCATGTAATGGTTAAGGCTCTCAATATGCTTTATGCTCGAGGCGGCCCCTGCTTCTGAAGCGATGCTAAACCAGGCATAAGCCCAAATATAATTCTGTGCTACTCCCTGGCCCTTGGAATACATCACTCCTAAATTGTTCTGAGCGGAAGCATACCCTTGTTCAGCTGCTTTATGCGTCCATTTGAATGCTTCACTTAAGTCCTGCTCAACATTCATCCCTTTAAGGTACATATACCCAATTTTAAATTGAGCTTCCGCGTCGCCTTTTTCAGCGCGCGCTTTTAATTCCGAAAATTGCTTGCTCTCCTCTCCAAAGACATTGCTAAGCAGAAAAAATAAAGCAGCAATTGAAACCCAATTCTTCATCTTACTATTTAAAATTGATTTATTTTCCTTTTGCAACCGCAGGAAATCGATTTAAAGGGATACCTTGCTTCGACCTGCTGCGATTGCGGATTGTTCCTAACGGTTTCCATTAATAATCCTCAACTGCATAAATTTCCTATTATCATTGCTAAAGTCCCGCAATGACAAAAAACATTATGTCCTGAATGGATATCGTCCCACCGTATCGGGATTCTGTAGAGGCTATCCCATCCCGCAATCGTCAATCCGCATTCCGCAATTGAACAAACCACGGGCTGGTCCAGGCACGGTGACCGTCGACCTGAAGAACGCGTAAATGTAAGGGGATTATTCCATCGATCGCCTCTAATTCGCCAGGTGAGACCTGTGTCTCCCAGGTGACTTCTCTGCTTAAACCCTCTTTAGGTGGCGCCAGTTCAAAAATAACTTCCTGACCCACCCCACCCGCGTCCTTTACTACCGGGCCCTTTTTTAATTCATCGACGGCTATCTGGCAGGAGACGGGTCCCGTCTCATATATAATACACCCTACACCGTCCTTTTCGAGGGTCAGAATTAAGCCATCTTCATCACCGGTCGTGATACTTTTCCATGTAACGCCTTCCCCGTTCCAATCCTGGATCCCTTCAGAGGGAGAATCAAAAGCGAATCCGTCGACGCTTAATAACTGATTTTCGATAATTTTTAATGATCCATTCCAATCAGTTGCACGATTGCGGTTTAAAATGCGCGCCCCCGTCCACCGTACCCGTATTAAATTTCCGGAACGCTCCTCATAGGGACACCCCTCCCATGAATCGACGAATTGACCTGCATTAAGAAGATCAATCTTTTCAATGGGTGCGGTTCCATTGACACTAACAGAAAATGACACCGATCCGCTATTGAGTGACAAGTCACTTCCCATCAATTTTCCCTCCATTTCAGTTTGAACGGCTATTCTTGGTCCGGATGTGCCGTAACAATGTCTGGATTTCAATGCGGAAAACAGCGATGGCCGGTCAAAATTTTCTGGCAGTATACAAGTCAACCGACCAAAAACACCAAACTTCCCGGCCCCGGCATGCTCGGCCCCAGGTCGTCCTTTATGACCATCACTATTCGCCACTACACCGACCCGATACCCCCTGCGGAGTGCATCGTGGTAAAACCATTCGAAAGTGCCCCAGCAGGAATGCACCTCCACTACGGGCTCCAATTCAGGATCAAAATAGTCCAGGTTAGCACGTCTCCCACCTATGTGCGGAATAAGTATACACTCCTTATCGGATTCTAATATTTCCTTGTATAATTCCCTAAGAGGAGTCCCAACCAACTGCTCACTCTGTCCTTTTACTAGAACCGTCGACGATCTGCGTATTGTCTGACCTTCGTCAAGAAACAGAACATTACGGTCCCCGCCAACGGGTGTCAGTCCCGACCACTCATAACCAGGAAAAACAATAAATGCACCTTCACGAGTCAGGTTACGCGCCAACCGGTTGATCTCTTCCCAGAATGAATCGGTAATTTGAAAATCATTTCCCTGGTGACCTGCAAAATCACAAAGGGCCATGTCTCTAGCGTAATGAAAATACTGTTCAGCGGTATTCGTCCCCACGGTCTCCCCACTTTGGCCATGGAGGTCACCCCAGAATCTGTGTAGGTTACACGCGCGGTTAATGATTAATGATCCAACTTCAGCGCTTCCCAACAGCGGATGTTCTGCGGATATCCTCAATACACCATCACTTTTGCAACTTACATTGGGAAAAAGTTGGAATCCCTCATGGAGTTCAATCTCATCGGGTATATTGTTTTCAGGGCCGTTGGTTTTTAACAATATGGAACCAGCAATGGGTTCCTTTATCGCATTGCCCCAAATATCCTCACCGCGCACCAGAACTCTTGCCGGATGAATTTTAGAACCATCACCCGTAGCCAATGCAACCAGGTGATGCGGTTCGTTGGGAACAATTTTAAGGTGGGGATTTTCAGCAAGATTTTCATAAACTCCTGTCCCCAGACTATCCACGACAACTTGAAAATCGAATTTATCCTGAACAAAGGTCTGCGCCCGCGTACCGCGGCCGCCATGAGAACAGTCACCGTAGACAATTGTTATTTCATCACCTGATTCGAGAGGCGCATCAATGACTTCAATAAAAAGATGGGGCTGGTATGGCCGAATGTGAGCCCGCGCTCTCCAACTGGTCACCAACTGCGTTTCACTTCGGGAACACGAGACATTTAAATAATGAGCTCCACTCAGATCATTCATTTGAGGTATTGCCCAATCGCTGGCAAATCGAAAAGCGACGCGTAGTGATCCCCCATCGTCGATCCCTCCTGAGGGCACAAGGTAGGTTATAGTCCAAGTCCCCCAACACCCCGCCAGCACGGGTTCACACGGAAATATTGTCGCCGATCCCGCTTCCGAATCCGCTCTTTGTGAACCAGTCATTGTTATCTATGCATAACAATGTATTTCATCAGGGAAACTAAAAAAAGAAGATAGCGACTTTTAGATGACAGAATTCAAAAGAGAGACAGCTACTGTTTACTTGCTTTAAACTGGGCAAGCTTCGATGTATGTTCGGACTCTAGAATTGATAGCCTGTCTTTTAACTCCACGATCTGGCTTCTCTGATTATTGAGTTCTATGTACTGCTTCTGAAGTTCATTCAGGAGCATGGGAATCAGTTTGTAATACTGTACGGTTTCGATCTCACCTTCGTGGTCATGCACCACGAGGTAGGGATAAACCTCGGCCACCTCTTCCGCAATCAAACCAGGTTGTAATGGCTGCTCACCATTAGAAAAAGCTCTCGTGTAGCGAAAGGTCACCGGTCGAAGCTGCATCAGACCGCTGCTCTTTTCTCCCATATCGCGTATCTCCTCCTTGTAACGCCTGGAGGATGCGACAGTTCCCAGTTGACCGTTGCTATCAATCAGGACAGGGATTGCCGCTGCGCTTGAATTTACTCCACTGATACCCGCGATAAATGTTTTATTCTGTAGACCTGCAGCACCGATCTTGATCGTGGTCGTATCTGATGCAACACCACTATTACCAATATAGATATTGTTATTACCGGTCGTTACATTGCGACCGGCATCGAAACCAAGAGCAATGTTATTGAATCCAGTAGTGTTCTTCTCGAGCGCATTACGACCCGTGGCAGTGTTGCTACTACCCGTTTTGTTATCTCGAAGCGCGTTTACTCCAATCGCCGTGTTACTGACGCCTGAGATATTTGACCGGAGCGCATTTTGGCCACTGGCGGTGTTGATGCCACCCGTAGTATTATTGAATAGCGCACCTAGCCCACTGGCAGTGTTTCCGTTACCTGTTGTGTTACTGAAGAGTGCATCTCGACCACTGGCAGTATTATTATCCCCTGTGAGGTTTTTCGATAGCGCATTTACCCCACTAGCGGTGTTGTTGTCACCCGAAGTATTGCTCTTGAGCGAAAAGGTCCCGTTTGCGGTGTTATTTCCCCCATCAGTGTTATTCCGCAGCGCATCCTGACCGAAGGCAGTGTTATTGCTACCCGTTGTATTACTAACCAGGGTATTAATCCCTGCGGCAGTGTTATTTAAAAAGAAACTCAGCACCCCGGGACCCGTAGGCCCAGTGGGACCTGTTGGTCCCGTAGATCCGGTCGCACCGGTAACCCCAGCTATTCCCTGTGGGCCGTTCGTCCCCTGTGCTCCAGTGGCACCGGGCGCTCCTGGAATGCCAGGAAATCCTTGTGGTCCGATAGGTCCGGCGACACCTTGTTGCCCGGTAGCCCCGGGTCCCCCCTGTGCCCGGTGGGTCCAACTAAACCCTGCGATCCTTGTGACCCTTTTGATCCCATGGGTCCCGTGGGCCCCGTAGTTCCAGAAATACCTTGCGAACCCGTGGATCCAGGCAGTCCTTGCACTCCGGGAGGCCCGGGTAGTCCTGCCAATCCATTAGCTCCTGTTGGTCCGGTAGCGCCGGTGGGACCCGTTGCTCCGATAATACCTTGTGAACCCGTGGGTCCAGTTGCCCCATTGACACCATTGTCTCCCGGTAATCCCAGTATTCCTTGTTCCCCTTGTGGCCCGGTTGGACCCAGTATACTCTGAATGCCTCGTTCACCGGTCGGGCCTGGTATGCCTTGTTGCCCGGTAGGGCCGGGTACTCCGTCAAGTCCTGTCGGACCGGTGCTCCCTATAATACCATTCGCCCCAGTGGGACCAGTCGGACCCGTTGTTCCAGAGGTACCGTCACTCCCACTAAACGCGACATCAAAGGTCGCGAAATTTTTGCCTTTATTTTTATGATTAAGCCTTCTCACATTCAGTGCATAAGTCCCCGGTGTGATACCAGGTGGCAGCTCGGCAAGAATCATTTGCGGGTTGATGTGATCAAAACTTAAAACTTTTAGCAGGGATGAACCTGCTTCCGGTGGAAAGAATAAGCGGACTTTACCTTTGAATTGATTCCCGAGTGATAAGTTTAGCCCCGTAATGAGGATCAAACTCTCTTCAATATCCGGCTCCGCTCCCGTTATCACAAGGGGACGTTTTGCATGATCCTTTCTTTTGTCATCACCATCGTCATCATCATCACCCCTGGCCAGTAGGTGCGGTTTTGTGACAATGAAAATAAATACAATCAAGCCCAGGATTATTAATTTCTTGTTCATTTATTCTACAATTGGATTTTAATTGTCCACATATACCTTTGCGGCACCCATCATGACATCAGCGTGTGGACTATCAGGTTTGAGCAGTTATCGTTAATTCGAGTCATTCAGCGCTTTTCAAACTTTTAATTCTCTAACAATCTTTATCGGCATGAAAATTCAGACTTCACATTGCGATTGCTGATCGATGTAAAACGTGTTTAAAAATAGATGATGAATAATCTGCCAAGAAACACCCTCGGCCGAACCGGTCTTCACATCACCCAGTTGGGTTTTGGCGGAGCGGCTATTCACGGGGCCTTAACTGGAAGCACGAGGATCAACGATAAACAGGCTGAACAGCTCCTTAACAGTGTCCTCGATAGTGGTATTAATTTCATCGATACCGCTCCCGATTACGGAGTGAGTGAAGATCTCATTGGTAATTTCATCAGCCATCGCCGTGACGAGTTTTACCTCGCAACAAAATGCGGATGCCACAACACAACCGAGGGAACAGCCTTGGAGCCCGGTCATTGTTGGTCGGGTGAGCAGTTTCACCACAACATCAATGAGAGCCTTAGACGATTAAAGACTGATTATGTCGACCTCATACAAATGCATAACCCCACGGTTGAAGAGGTTGAACAAAATAATTTAATAGAAGTACTCCAGGAAATAAAGGCCTCGGGCAAGACACGGTTCATTGGTGTATCTTCCACCGCACCCCATCTCGTCCCCTTCATCGAGAGCGGTGTCTTTGATACTTTTCAGATTCCCTATACCCTTCTTGATCGTGTGCATGAGAAGATGATCAGTGATGCTGCCAAGACCGGAGCTGGAATCATCATTCGCGGAGGTATCCCTGAAGCATTTGCTCAAAGAGCAAAACAATGGAGGGCAATGTGGGAGCGCGCTCAACTCAATGAATTATTGGGTGACATGAGCTCTTACCAGTTTGTCTTACGCTTTACCCTCACCCATCCGGATTGCCACACAAAAGTTATGGGCACGACAAGTATTGACCATCTACAATCCAATATCGCCGCTGCTTTGGAAGGGCCGTTACCGAAGGATGTATATGATGAAGTCTTGAAACGACTGGAGGGAAGCAGTGATCAATGATCACCGATTCACCGTAACACCCGAGCGCTCCACGGCACTCTCGTCAATGGGAAGGTGAACGACAGAAGCGGCGAGACCAAGAACGACTCCCGCCCACCACATGGGTTCGTAAGATCCGGTTGCATCAAAGATGCGGCCTCCCAGCCATACGCCTAAGAAACTGCCCACTTGGTGACTGAGGAATACGATTCCAAAAAGTGTCGCCAGGTAGCGTATGCCGAATATCTGCGCGACTATCCCCGTTGTCAGCGGTACTGTAGACAGCCAGAGAATACCCATCGTAGCGGCAAAGAGGTAAACCGCGAACTCACTGGCCGGCGCGAATATAAAGGCAGTGATCACAACTGCTCGACTAAAATAGATAACGCTCAGGCCAAATTTTTTACTCCAGCGCTGTCCCACCATTCCGGAGAGAAAGGAACCGATTATATTAAAAAGCCCAATTAAGGCTATAGCATAGCCCGCCACGCTTGGATCCAGCCCGATATCCCTAATGTAAGCGGGGAAGTGAACGGTAATAAACGCTACGTGAAAACCGCAGACAAAAAACCCCATCGTCAACAGGACAAAGCCGCGATGACCGGACGCCTCTCTCAGTGCTTCACTTAGCTTTTGTTCCCCTGTCTCTAACTTGGTTCCAGCGGCACCGCCCGGTAAGGCCAGGGCCAGCGGAATGAGGAGCAGCGAAGATGCTGCCAGCATCATAAGAGAAAAATGCCAACCGTAAGCTGTAATGAAGCCCTGGCTGATGGGTGAAAACAAGACCTGCCCCATCGAACCTGCAGCGGTTCCCAACCCGAAAACGAGTGAACGCTTTTCAGGACCAACCACGCGAGCCATCGCGGCGAGGGCAAGCGAAAAACCAGTAAAAGCGACCCCGAGTCCGGTCAGCAAACCGCCAAAAAGATGCAGTCCCAACGGCGAGGTTGACTGAGCCATGCCCCATATACCGGCTGCATAGATCAAGGCCCCCGCGGCAATAATACGAACGGGGCCATGGCGGTCTGCTATAGCACCCGCCAACGGCATGCATAATCCCCACATGAGATTTTGAATAGCCAATGCGAGGGCGAAAGTCTCCCGATCCCATCCGTGAGCAACGGTCATTGGTTCCAGAAAAAGGCCCAAGACAGAGCGAGCACCAAAACCGATCACCGCGATCAGACAACCTGCAATAATGATGACAATCGGCCTGTGCCAGATTTTGTCATTAGAATCATTCATTTAGTCGGTAAAACTTTCCCTATCGTAATATGCATACGACAAAGGAAAACACAAACTACTCCTCGATGACGAGGGAAAACCGATCCGCGTTTATTTTTCGGAACACACCCGTGGCAAGGTCACCATCATCAATTTGACTATCAACCTCTGACATCTGCTGGCTGGTGACATTACCGTTGCGAATACTAATGGCCGCAGTTACGCCCCAGTCGTTATTATCCCAAATCCATTGACCTCCCACTGGCGAGTTTAACCATGTCACGGGCAAATATTCACTCATCCCTAAAGGCATGGAACCGAATCCTCCATCGGGCGGGTATGCGCCTGTTTCTAATGCGAAGCGCTTGAAAGCTTCGGCATGAATCCGGTAATCGTTAAGTAGACGTGAATTTGTTGACTTTGTATTAGCCCGTCTAAATGCGGGTAGCGCAAATGATGTCAATAGGCCAACGATGACGACAACAATCATCATTTCTACAAGGGTCAATCCATTTGACCCCAACTTTAGAGATTTTTTCATTTGCAAATATCATTTATATCCGAAGTGCAATCAGGCGAATTGATAAAATTCGCTATACAGAACAGAACCCGGTTTTCTCTGTGTCAAGACTATGTATTTGTTTCTCTTCCTGAACATACTTTCTTCCCTCTACCCCATTCCGATTAATTCTTATTTTTTGCGGCGTTCTTTCCACTGAATCACCAGGATAATTTATCCAGCTTTCGCCGGTCGTTGTGTCTTCGGAAAATACTGCGTTGTAGTAGGTTAAGAGAAAAGTGATGAGCTGCAAATAGTCAACTTCTCCCCAATGAAAATGACAGGCTTTTCATCGTTCCACTTAAAACCATAGCCGAGTTGTAGTGTTGCATGCGTAAGCGAATCAAACTCATGGAATACGCATGTAGTCGCCCACTTTTTTGCAGCTCCTTCTTCTTTTCTGATTAGGGCAATATCATATTCCGATCCCAACCAGTAAGATAATGCCAGCGTTCTCAGCTCTTCTAAATAAGCTGCATTCCAACTCTCGCTTCGATCTAAATGAGGAATGTTTTCCCAATGGAAATCTTTCGTCTTATAGGGCCCCTTGGGATAGCCAAATTCAGGACCCGCTATTTTAACACGAGAGATATATTCACTTCGATGCCCAAAAGACCATATATTTGAGGTGTTATTTTGTTTATTCATCGTTTATTTCTTTCACTTACTTTTAATTTATCTCGTAAGCCCAAGCGTCAGGACTTTTTCATTTTTAAAGTATTAGATTTATTTATATTAAGACTACACCCTATTAGCAATTTTCAAAGACTCTATTTTTACAATTTAACATTTTATTGACCAATAACTTACAAATTTTTAACAGTTAGGAATTGCATGGGATTTCAATCCTATAGGGAGCACTTTTCGCGAAATAACTCTGATAGTGAACATTTAAAACACACTATCGGGAAAATTCCCCAACACCTGCAGCAGTAGTTTAGCGCATCTTCACAATTGTAATCATTCATATATTGATTACAGTCGTATTATACAGAATAACCCGGCAAAGAAATGCTTCATAAGCGCATCACCATAGCCGCCATTTCTGGCCTCGCATTAATCATTATGACTGGGGTCTGGTTTGAATTCAGTCGCGGGTTTGATGATCAACCACAAACGCCTACAGCTGCAGAAAGACTAGCTGTGCAAGAAAGTGATAATCATCCAGACAAGGTAGATACTATTCAGAAACGGGGAGAAGCTGCCCATGCAACTGAAAGTGAAATCAACCATTCGCAGCAACAACGATTTAACCTGATCAATGAGACTTATGAAAATATTATCGCGCATTCAAATCAGGAAGTGAGACACGACTTCATCAATAGTTTGCGAAAAAAATTAATTTCAGAGCCGTCGAACGAAAATGACCAAGCCATTCTTCAATTCCTCGGTTTGGGTCTGGATGTGGAAACGGGCTCTGGTTTTCACGTTGATAAAAGGGGTTTTCTCTCGGTATCCCCTACTTTGCGCGTCACCCTAATCGATGTCCTGGGCATTGTTAATCCCGAGCTTGCGGCGGACTACGCCGATCAGGTTTTTGCCACAAAAAATTCCGCTGACGAGTGGGCCATATCGCTGCGTAATGTTGCATGGAATTACCCTGAAACTCGCGACATTCCCCTGCTTAAGGAAAAATTATTAGCAGCATTGACCCATGATCCCTGGCTCGAAAATCCTAGCGCAGGATTCCTTCATAGTTTTGACCTTGCTGTTTACACTCAATCGTCATCGCTAATTCCTGAATTTACAGCCATGCTGGAGCGAGACAATTCCAGCAAACTCTCACACGCAGCGATTATGGTGATGGATAAAATGATTCTCGACAATCCCACTCCATCATTGAACTTTTTTTAGAGAACCCCGGGCTCTTAGCTGACCGCCCCCATACGCGAGCGGGTTTTTTTTCACGTGCTGATGTCTCAGATTCCCGCCAGGAAAAATTAATAGAAAACTATCTCGCGCAACCGAACCTCTCAACTGAAGAAGCGGAGACCTTCGCCAAATTGTTTCCCAACTTCAATTTGATAATCTCCAACAACTTGCTAACCGAGAATCATACCTATACATTGAGTGAAATGGCGCAGATAGATCGCGCCAGTCTGGAGCAAGCTGAAGACTGGTTGACCGATAGCCGTTACCCGCATTTAATACCGCAACTTGAACTCCTTATTGACCGCTTGCATGACAATATCTCATCCGCGGAAAGAGGTGGTTACTAAAAGAGTAACATAACCATTAAATTCATGTCCTTACAGGAGTATTTACAGGAGAACCCTTTGACGTGGTAAACGATCAAAAAAATCAATCTTATCTTCGTGTCATCGCTATCTGTTGACGGTTATTGTTAGTTTTTCTTTTAACTGTCTTCCCTCTTTGCACGCGCAAAAGGTTCCTCTTCCGCTACCTGACGAACAGATTTTTGTCTACCCATTCAACATGGGAGGGAAGGTTTCTTCGTCCTTAGGAGAAGGCTCGGGCACCGCGATAGCAGATAAAGTAGTAATCTCCGTCTCCCATGTCTTTTTTGATACCGAAACTGTAGACTGGCTGCCGGGCCCTTTTAATTGGAATTTACAGCACTCACCTGCAAATCGAAATGCTAAGATGACTGCTCGCGCCTATCGCTCATTTTCCGATTATGCAAAAGCGACGCGTCTTTTTGATCCCGATAAAGGGAATACATCGTTTGAGCAAATAAATCTGGATGTTATCAGTCTCCTCTTTTTTGAAGATGTAGCTAATGGCGGTCACGCGGGATGGGGCAGCAACCTGATCAATAGTAGTATTTTAAAAATGATAGTTGGTTATCCCGATCTCGGCTACGGATTTTTTGACCCCAGGCTCGATACAATGCATTCGACAAGCTTACTTGGCAGTGCGGCTAATTTTAATCTAGTTAACTATAATGACCGGTTAAATAACACTCGGCGTTTTTATAAAACAAGTGATCTTACAACCGGCCCAGGTAATAGTGGCGGACCTGTCTATGGACTCATTACCCTACCCGACGGAACAACCGACTGGGCAGTAATAGGCCTCGTAGTCGGTGAAGTTCCCAACGGGCAATTATTTGCGTTAGGCATCGATCAAGCGGTTTCTGAATTAATAAAAACCGCTGAATCTGATACTCAATCCCCCACCGCAGACGATCACGGAGATTCCCGAGACACAGCTACTACTATCCTTCATAACAGCACGATAGTCGGAAATATTGGAACGGCTTCTGACTTGGATTACTTTCGAATAGAAATAAATAAACCCGGCACCTTATCAGCCTTTACAACTGGAAATACAGACACGATTGGAATATTACAAAATGGTTTTGGAAACATAATTGCAATTGATGATGAAAGTGGCGCGGGAAGAAATCGCGAGAACGCAAAGCCTAGATTTACGACCGGAAATACAAATATTTTTGAAAATCCGG
>Ga0115002_10004700_pt1 | contig 16402 bp, 22 predicted proteins | sample ArcticOcean_MG_C_8_FD_89576 | JGI IMG/M metagenome (GOLD analysis project Ga0115002, IMG submission 89576) | Marine microbial communities from western Arctic Ocean - ArcticOcean_MG_CB11_86 | ecosystem: Environmental > Aquatic > Marine > Oceanic | place: Arctic Ocean: Canada Basin | collected... | reverse complement strand
GCTTTTAATGTATGTGATCAGTGTCGATAGGAGGGGGAGTCAAAAAGAAAATATGGCGTAGGTAGGCCATTCTCAGGGGTATAACTTAAAACAAGGACGATATGACAGTCAGAAAACCGCAAGCACTGAAGAAATTGCAAGGAACAGCGAGACCTTATCGTGAGGTGCAAGGACTCGCATCGACCGATGGAGTTCCAGATATGCCTGATGGGTTAAGCGACAAGGCTGTCGAGGTGTGGGAAGACCTGGCACCACGGCTGATTGTGCTTGGATTATTAGGTGAAATAGACGCATCAACCTTCGGTGCTTACTGTCAAAGCTATGCTGACTGGTTGGAGATGACGGAGTACCTGAATAAACTGGGAATATCCAACTGGTATTGGACCACAGAGAACGGATATCGTCAGGTGATCCCAGAAGTATCGGAACGCAATAAGGCGTTCAGTCAGATGCAGAAGCTGGCTCCTAAGTTCGGACTGGATCCATCGAGTCGCAGTGGTATCGACACAGGCAACGCAACTGATGCGAATGATCCAGTTGAGGAGTTCTTATTCAAGGGAAAGAAACGTGCTAAAGGCTGATGGCCTAGAAGATGCCATCATCGGAAGCTGTTATGACAAGGCCACAGGCACGTTCCGAATTGTTTACAAATTGGACAGATGCGTGGAGCTGTTAGCTGAGAGAGATGGGATCAGAAAGGACGTTGCTCTGGAGTGGCTGGAGCATAATACTCTCGGACCATATCTTGGAAATGATGGACCTATATTCGTTGAAAACTGGAAGCATGATGCCACCAACAATCGCTGAATCCGACACTGGCCTGAGAGTGGTCAGTGATCTGCTGCAAACAGATCGTTCCATCGGCAAGCATGAGATCGCTACCAGGAAAAGAATCCTGGATGCTCACAGAGAATGGCCAGCGAAAGGGTACTGGTTTGACCTTGAAGCTGGAGAGCGAGTCATTGCATTTGTCGAAAACTTCTGCAAGCATTTTAAAGGCGAATGGGCTGGGACTCCGATGACGCTGGAGCCGTGGCAGAAGGTCATCATCTTGGAAGCCTTTGGATGGATGCGTCCAGACGGATTCAGGTTGCACCGAACTCTCTGGCTGGAGCTGGCGAGAAAGAATGGCAAGTCTCAACTAGCTGCAGCTTTAGGTGTGTATCTGTTGGTGGCAGATGGAGAACCAGGTGCAGAGATTTACAGCTCTGCTACCAAGAGAGACCAAGCCAGAATCGTCTTTGACTGTGCAACTCAGATCGTTAAGCAATCGAAAGAACTCCAGCAGTACGTTCAAACGCAAAGGGCGAATCTCAGTGTCCTAAGAACTGCATCAAAGTTTGAGCCTCTCAGCTCTGAAGGGGATACACTAGACGGCTTGTCACCGCATGGAAACATTGTCGATGAATTGCATAGTCATAAAGATAGGAAAGTTTGGGATACTCTCGTGACGGCCCAAGGAGCCAGGCGTCAGCCCATGAACATTCTGATCACGACTGCTGGGATTTATGACCAGGAACAGATCGGCTTCCAGCTACACGATCACGCAGTGGCGATTCTCGATGGATTAGTTGAGGACGATTCTTGGTGCGTCTGGATCTCTGCAGCAGATCAGGACGATGATCCTTACGCTGAAAAGACATGGGAGAAGGCGAACCCAAATATGGGGGTCTCGATTTATCCATCGTTCATTCAGCAGAGAGCCAGCGAGGCATTGAGCCAGCCCAGCTCCATGAACGCATTCCAAAGATTACACCTGAACCAATGGACTCAACAGACAGAGCGATGGCTCTCGATGGACGATTGGGACAAGTGCAATCACGAGGTGGATCTGGAAACTTTGATCGGTCAGGATTGTTATCTGGGATTGGACCTATCCAGCAAACTGGACATCACAGCTCTGGCAATTTTGTTTCCACCGACTGCCGATGAACTTTATCGGTTAGCGGTGCGCTGTTATATTCCAAAAGACTCGATGCTGGAACGTGAGCGAATTGATCGCATCCCATATTCACTCTGGGAAAAAAACGGCTGGATCATTCCCACTGAGGGCAATGTCATTGACTATGATTTCATCTTATCGGATATAGCAAAATTGAGCGATGATCATAACGTGCAGGAAGTGGCTTACGATCCGTGGGCTGCACAGCAGACAGCAACTAAGATCCAAGACGATCTGGGGCTGATCACTGTTCCTATGCGTCAGGGTTTTATGTCACTCAGCGAGCCGACCAAAGAATTTGAGCGACTAGTGGTCTCAGGTAAGCTGGCTCACGGTGGGAACTCTGCGATGGCGTGGATGGCCAACAACGTGACTGTACGCCATGACCCTGCTGGGAATATCAAGCCAGACAAAGGCAAGTCACAACGTCACAAGATTGACGGCATCGTGGCGAGCATTATGGCTCTTGGCCGTGCATCACTCAGAGAACACGGAGCATCCATTTATGAAGATGAAGGAATTATGATAATATGATCAAACCAGATTTGAGGGATATGCACATATATGGTGGAATGATTTTGATCGGAGTCGGTGTTCTGGCATATGTGGGATGGCCTGGATCTCTGATTGCGATGGGCGTGATTGCGATGTATCTGGGAACTTTCAGAATGGGGAGACTCTAGGCGATGGGCATCTTTTCGATATTAGAAGAACGAGGATCACCTGGACCAGCCGATGACTTCTGGTATCAGCCCACCTCTCGATTCAGCGACACTGCTGATGTGACAGCGGAGTCGGCAATCACTCAGACTCCAGTCTGGGCAGCAGTCAATCTCATCAGCGGAACTCTTGGAAGTCTGCCACTGATTCTCTACAAAGAGATTCCCAATGGTGGCAAAGAGCGAGATCGTGAGAGCGATCTATATGACAAACTCAGATGGCAACCGAACTCGTTTCAGACGGCTGTGGAGTTCATCGAGATGGGACAGGGACATCTCTGTCTGCGAGGCAACTTCTTTGCTCGTCTGGAAACGAATCGAGTCGGTGACCTGACCAGTATTGTTCCGCTACATCCAGACCGCATCCAGTTGAAGATGGTCAATGGCGTGGTCGAGTATCACTACAAAGAAAAAGCAGGACAGCCCAGAGTGTTCTCCAGTGAGGAAATTCTACACGTCAAAGGACTCAGCTCTGATGGCCTCATCGGATATTCTCCGATCACTGTAGGAGCTGGAGCGATTGCACTCTCAAATTCAGCGGAAAAGTATGGCACTAGATTCTTTCATAACTCTGCGATGCCGTCTGGAATTTTAAGCCATCCAGGGAAGCTGAAGCCAGAGGCAAGGTCCAACATCAAGCAAAGCTGGAACACTGCTCATGGTGGCGGTAAACAGCACTCAGTGGCATTGCTAGAGGAAGGGTTATCGTGGACAGCTCTGTCGGTTTCACCAGACGAGGCCCAGTTCATTGAGACCAGAAAATTTCAGGCAGAGGAAATTGCGAGGCTGTTCAACGTGCCACCTCACCTGTTGATGCTTCTCGACAGATCCACGTTCTCAAACGTGACTGAGCAGAACCGATCATTCGCCACCAACTGCATCAGGCCGTGGGCGATACGCTGGGAACAAGCAATCAGAAAAAGCATACTGGAACGATTCACTCCAGATGGAACATTTGTGGAATTTGAGATGAATGAATTGCTCCGACCAGACACAATCGCTCGTGCGACAGCGAACCAGATCCTACTCCAGAACGGAGCATTGTCGATTGACGAATGGAGAACCAAAGAGAATCTCAATCCGATAAATGATCCTGCTGGATCTGTCCACTGGATGCCACTGAATATTGCACCAGTATCGGTCGCTGAAAATCAAACAGATGACGAGGCTCGTAATGATCTGCGACAGCAACTGCGTACTTTACAAATTGAAATCAGAAAGGACGCAACGCTTCCAGAACTGCGAAGCCTAGCAAACAGGAAAAAGATTGCCGACCAGTTCAGGCCGATGATCCGTGACGCTGGCCAAAGGCTAGTCAATCGAGAGGTGAAAGCCGTCAAGCGAATGATGAAAAAGAATCTGTCGGGAATACCAGATGGCAGAGAATTGAGAGGAACAGACTCGCTATTCTCTGAGCTAGAGGAGTTCTACCACGGAGAGTTCACCGACACGATTGTCACGATGATGCTTCCAGTTGTGAGAAGCTATGCCCAGGCAATCTATACACAGGCAGCGATGGAAGTCGGATATCCAGCAGATTTCACAGAGGAGCTGGAAGAATTTGTCAGAGGTTACATGGATGTGGTGGGCAATCATCACGCTAAAAATTCACGACAACAGCTGCAGTCCATCATCAGCGAGACTGACTTCATTGAGCTGATTAATTCTTTGGACATCCGACTGGAACAGTGGGTCACCAACAGAGCTGAGAAGATGGCTCGCAAAGAAACGACCGAAGGCAACGGAGCATTTTCCAAGTTCGCTTATGTTGCAGGGGGCGTGATGTCACTTCGATGGGTCACGACTGGCACAGGCACTTGTCCATTCTGTAAGAAGCTCAGTGGAATGGTAGTGGCATCCAGTGCGAGATTCGTTGAGGCTGGAGCGACAGTACAATCAGAGGCAGGGGATCTAGTCCCCAGAAGCAACATCGGCCACCCACCACTACACAGTGGGTGCGACTGTTTCATATCACCATCTATAGGATAGACCAATGAAATCAGCAACATATGAAAGACGAGATTACAACGTTGAAAAGATAGAATTGCGTGACACTGATGAAGGTCAGGTTATCAGTGGTATGGCACTGCCATTCAATAGAGACAGCCAGGATCTTGGTGGGTTCGTTGAACGCATCGATCCAGGTGCCGTGGACAGGACACTACTGGCGAATTCTGACGTGGTGATGTTATGGCAACATGACTCCACCGATCCTATCACCAGAGAATCAACAGGACTGAAGCTAGAGATCAGAGATGTCGGTGTGTATTTTGAAGCACAAGCATCAGACTTCACAGAACGCCAGTTGGATCTGTTGCAACGTGGCGTGGTCAAGCAGATGTCATTCGGGTTTCTGACAGTCAGAGATGAGTGGCAGCAGGAAACGGAGCCAGTCATTCGGACTCTGTTGGACATCGACCTCAGAGAGATTTCACCAGTAACATGGCCAGCGTATAATCAAACCAGCGTGGCAGTGAGGTCAGCTGAGAGCGTTGGGATCACTCTGGTGACTGATGACACCGATGCGAGTGACGAAGTGCCACAGGCGAAGCCTGACAACACCATGCAAGAAACGAAGTTGAAATTGCTGACAGTAGAGATGGATGACTAGTTGTATAAAATAAAAAAACCCCAGGGCTATGAACCCTGGGGTCAACCAGTTCCTCAAACTGGTTTGGTTTTTATGCTTGGACAGGATCGCACTTCTCGCTGGGTTCTAAGTCCTTTGGAATTTCCACCTGGTAAGCATAATTGATTTCCAAATCTCCCTGACCGAAGGCTTGCTTCTTGAGGGTGTGCATCTTTTCGTCCCTAATTCTCTTTGCGTGGGCGAGGTCGTGGTTCATCTTTTCCTCTATCCTTCTTACTCTTTCCTGGTAGAGGAAGTAGTGTGCGCTAGACAGGTCCTGGTGTCGGTGAGATTCCAACGTACCTGCTGGATCGGCAAATACAACTCGTACCACCGCCTCGTCGGGATCGGCAATCCTGTTTCTGTCTTCGTCTGTGGCTGGTCTCGTGTAGCTCATTTTTCGTTCCTCTGTTACATCGTGTATGATTTAAGTGTCTATAATTAATACGAAGATATACCGACAAGCACAATAGCCAGAATCACAATAAAAAAACCCCAGGGGTTTTATCCCCTGGGGCAACCAGTTCTCCTATCTGGCTTTGGTTAGTTAGCGAATACTGCTGATTGTTCAGCGATAAATCTTTGACCATTGTCGGACATCACCCATCTGCGATGGTTGTCTAGTCCACCAGAATGTCCGATGACAACATCTCTGCGTCTCATGGCGATCACCTCTGGGGAGATGCCACTTTGGAACTCTGGGTCGTGGGCAGGATCACTGGCGATCTCTTGGATCTGTTGGAGAGTACATCTGCGAAGTGTCATCAGAGCGAATACCAGATTGTAGGTATCCCACTTGTCGAAGTTTCTGAAGGCGTTCTCGATGGTGACTTTGGTTTCAGTGGTCATCTTAGTTCTGCCCATTGAGAAGGTCGCTGATTATCGAACTGGCTGTCTTGATATTCAGAATCGCTTGAGTGTTTTCGTATCCAAGATTAAAAGCCGTTGGCTTCAGATTTTTTTCAAAGAGAAGGTTGGCGATGAAGGTAATCTGCTTCCAACTTGCTGGCCGTTGGCCGACCATCACAGCACGTTCCGAAGCACTTGCCAATTCGCTCGCATAATCATCAGCCGATGCTATCGCTGTTCTCAGCTTTTCGGTTTCTGCCAATCTTTCCAAAACCTGTTCTCTCGTGAGTCCGTCCCATTTTCCCATTTCAATTCTCCGTGAATGATTTAATTATGATTAAGAATACGCAGATACACCTATAAGCACAACAAGCAGAATCACACCTGACCTGATGTGTCTATTGTTCAGGCCACGACAGGGGTTTAAATTTTGTGGGAATCATCCTTTGTCCATCGGGACACAACCAGGATGCTTCTGTGAATCGAGGTGTGACGCTTGGCGAGCATTATCGTTTCAAATCTAATTCCTTACAGGACACCATTTTCGTGCGTCCTGTATTCATTAACAAATAGGACAACCCAAATGGATATGCGATCCAGAGCGAAGGAGCTAAAGGGGTCTTGTCAGACCGCTATCTCCCAAGCTGAAAACGAGGGACGCACCATGACAGATGAAGAACAGAAGAAGTATGATTCTGACTTCTCTGAATTGGAAGGCGTACTCTCTCAGATTAAGCGAGCCGACAGGCTTGCAGAGATCGCTGGAGATTTATCAGAACCAGCGACCACTCCAGTCGGACCTGAAGCATCAGTCGCTCCAGATCAGACCAGAGACCATGCCGAAGTACGCATGGGCAAAGACAGAATGAACGAGCGTGGATTTGAAAGCATAGGCGAGCAGTTACAAGCCATCGCCCATGCTAGTCACCCAGAAAGCAGATACGAAAGCGTGGACAAGCGCTTACACTTTCTACAGGAAAGAGGCGGAAATCCTGAAAACGAAAAACGTGCCAGCGGTGCATCGGAAGCGGTAGCAAGCGATGGTGGGTTCCTCGTGCAGAAGGATTTCAATGACCGCATCCTGGAAAAAGTGTACTCCTCAAACGATATCGCCAGCAGGGTAACTCGTCAGGCGATTGGTCCAACAGCCAACGGCCTTACCTACAACATGTTGGACGAGACCTCTAGGGCCACTACCAGGTTCGGTGGGCTGAGAGCCTATTGGACAGCAGAGGCTGCAGCATTAACTGCCAGCCAGCCGACATTCGCACAGCAGACGTTGACGTTGAACAAGCTGGCTTGCTTGTTTTACGCAACGGAAGAACTCCTGATGGACCAAGTATCACTCGCTGGATTAGTGGAAAGGGCCGTACCACAGGAGATCGCCTTCAAAGTCGAAGACGCAATAATGAGAGGGACTGGATCAGGACAGCCTCTTGGCATCCTGAATGCTCCAGCCACAGTTTCTGTGGCCAAGGAAAGCGGCCAGACTGCTACCACTATAAACGCCACTAATGTGGAAAAAATGTGGAGCAGAATGTACGCATCGAGCAGAGGCACAATGGTCTGGCTAATTAACCAAGACTGTGAGCCTCAACTGACTGCCATGACGAGTGGTGACCATCCCATTTATATGCCACCACTAGGATTGTCCGATACTCCGTTCAGCAGACTGTACAACAGACCAGTCATTGCTACAGAGTATAACTCAACATTGGGAACAGTCGGAGACATTATGGCTGTAGATCTTTCCCAATATATGCTCATCGATAAAGGAGCTGTCATGGGAGATTCTTCCATGCACGTTCGCTTCCTTTATGACGAAAGAGCGTTCAGATGGATGTACAGATGCGATGGTCAAAGTATGTGGAACTCGGCACTCACGCCAGCACAGGGAACCTCCACGCAGTCTCCCTTTATAACCCTCGCCACCAGGAGCTAGAATAATATGTCAGCAGCTCAAGGATTTAGCATAGGAGAGGGGCAGGGCCACTATGTGAATGCACTGCCTCCGATTGATATAAACGTAGGTGCCCAGACAAGCGATGCTTGGACAATGGCTAAGCACAGCCATGCCAGTATCATCCTGCAATTCGGGGTGGTGGGGGCAGCCACTACGTTCACGCTTGAACAGGCCACAGACGCTAGTGGTACGTCCGCTGCCGCCATGGCGTTTTCTTACTATTCGGAAACGACTGCAGCTGGGGACACTCTGTCAGCTCGCACCGCAGCGACTGCGTCAGGAGTGGCAACAGGCACAACCAATAATGTAACGTACATTATTGAGTTAGACGCAGCAGAACTCACAGAAGATTACACATGGCTGAGAGTTCAGCTCACTGACCCAGGGACAGCTACAGTATGTGGCATTAGTGCGGTACTCAGTGGAGCCAGGTACGCAGAGGTCGAGGGACTGACTGTGATAGTCTAAAGGTTTAGTAGCCGAAGACTAGGTGGGTGGGGAGTTTCTCCAATCTCCCTGCCCATCATTTTTCTCATTTTGTCGGGGATAGATTTATGAGCATTATGATTAAGAGACTTGATGGTCCGACTGCTGGTCAGGTGTATCTGGAACGAGATGACGTTGCTGAAAATCTGATCATGGTCGGCAGTGCAGTCAGAGCCAAATTCGATGACACCCAAAGAGCTGTGTCATCTGCTGTCGAGACGCCAGAGAGTTCCAGTGCATTCGCAGATATGAAAGTGAAGACCTTGAAGAAAATGGCTGAAGAAAGAGGCATCGAAATCGAGGGGACTGGAGTCGGTGGCAGAGTGACGAGAACCGATCTTGAAGACGCATTGAAATAATGCACGGTCAAACACCTTGGAATAGAGTGGTCACAGATGTCGCTCCTGTGACTCGACCAGTGTCACTGGAGAGAGTGAAGCGAAGTCTCGGCCTGGACAATGTCAGAGACTTCGATACAACGCTACAGGAGCTGATACACGCTGCAACGAATGCTGTCCAGAACGACTTGGGTCGGTGCTTAATTGAAACGACTTACACGCTCTATCTGGACCGCTGGCCAGGACGAGAGATCCAGCTTCCATATCCACCATTATTGTCTGTCAGCCACATCAAATATTATGGCGATGCGACAGAGACGCTCGATACTTTTTCCAGTGGATCTTATACAGTTAGCACAGGTGGAGATCCTGGAGTGATTTGGCTAAATGAAAATGCAGACTGGCCTGATCTCATGGATCGACCACAGCCTATCGAGGTCAAGTTCAAAGCTGGCTATGGAACAGATACTGACGATGTACCTGGAGCTATTCAGGCAGCAGTGGTGATGACGGCCAGCTACTTTTTCGATCAGCCACTGCCAGTGATCACAGGCACAATAGCGACAGAACTACCCTTGGGAGTTTCACGGCTTATCGACTCTGAACGCTTCCAGAGGTATTAGAAGATGGCTAGGAAAAGCAGATTGCGAACCAAGCTGATGTTCCAGTATGACTCACGCACTAAGGACACCGATGGCTATGAGACATCAACCTGGGTGGATAAAGGCGAAAGATTCTGTCAGGTCGAGCCAATGCAGGGGCGAGAATATTTTGACGCTCACGCTGTGCTGGGATCCCAGGGTCTGCGAATCACCACCCACTATGATGCGATCATCGCAGAGGTTGAGCCTGATCGCTGGAGAATGAAAAACAGGACTACAATTTATGACATCCAAAGCATGATCAACGTGGACATGGAAAATCGTGAGCTGGAGTTTGTCTGCACCACAGGCACTGGAGTTCTGGACTGATGGCTGGGAGATTTGTAGGGGAGCATATACAGTCCACCGACATCAAGATTGATGGAGACAAAGAGCTGATCGCTCAATTTAAAATGTTAGGTAAGGGGCTAGGGGGACAGGCTCTGACGTATGCCACCATGCAAGGTGCTAATGTTATCAAGAGAGAGGCGAGTGCCAGAGCTGTGAGGGGTAGGTCGGGGAAATTGAAAAGAGGGATGCGGTCGGTAGTGATGAAAACGAAAATCAAGTTGGTCACAGTCGCAGTATCCTATGGCGAGTTCTATGGCTTGTTTGTAGAAAAGGGAACCAAGAAAAGACAGCAGAAGACTCAAAAAGAATATGTCAGAAAATCCAGAACTAAGAGTGGCATAGCCACAGGGGTGTTAAGAAACAGAAAAACCATCGCCAGCTACGTTCCTAAAAACACTGGCACGATGGGAAAACAACCATTCTTGATACCAGCTTACGATGCGAAACGCAGACAGGCGGCAGATGTGATAAAAAAAGAGCTGTGGCGAATCATTATGAAACTCAAAAAACGAGGCATGGCTGGTGGCTAATCAGATTGAAGACGTCATATACAGCAGACTACAGGCTACCAGTGCCGTCACGGATCTGGTATCCACTAGATGCTTTCCAATACGACGCCCAGCAGACGCCACGTTACCTTTGATAGTTTACGAGCGTTTGAGTGAGTTCTGTCCTCCAGCGATGGCTGCAGACCCAGGCAACGTAATCGCCAGATTCAGGTTCAGCTGTCAGGCAGATACTCCAGAGAATGCCAGAGACGTTGCAGCTAAACTCAAGGCGTGTATCGGTTATTATATGGACAGCACAACGACACCAGTTGTAGACGGATGCTTGCCAGAATCATCGTCCGATGAGTTTGAGTTCGGAGCTGATCTGTTCGCAGTCGAGCGAGACTTTCAAATAGCTTACAGGGAATAAACAATGGCCACTTATGTACAAACAAACATCGGACTCTACTGGGGTAGTTATTCGCTGGCCTCAACATTCAATGCTGTTGGATTGAATATGTCCAACAATCTCCAGGATGACACGACTTTTGGGGATACATTCACATCAAATGCCTCAGGCCTATCGTCTGTTTCTTTGGAAGGGGAAGGCTACTGGGACAGCACGAATGATGGCATTCTGCAAACCAGTACCGCCATCAGTGCAGCAGAGGCTTTGGTCACTGTTACTCCCGTAGATCAGGCGGTAGGCTCACCAGCTTTGTTCACCCAACTGAAGACCTCAGAATACAATCCCATCGCCACAGGTACAGTCGGTGAGATGATGGCGTTCAGAGTAACAGGCGAGGGGCAAGGCGAGAAGGTCATTCATGGTGAGATCATGGTGGCTCCAGGCACGACTCGCACGAGTACTGATACAAGTGCAGCTAACAATCTGGGAGCTGTCAGTGCGACTCAATCAGTATATTCTGCTTTGCACGTTATAACAGTGGCTGGATCATCACCAACGCTGGACGTTGTGGTGAAGTCGGACAGTGCGTCTGGCTTCTCATCTCCGACCACTCAGCTGACGCACACTCAAGCGACAGCGATCACCTCTGAATTAAAGAGCAAGGCAGGGGCGATCACCGACAGTTGGTGGCGAGTTTATTTCACGATTGGTGGAGGCTCGCCACAGTTCGATTTTATCTGTAGTATCGGTATCATTTAATCATTTAAGAGGATAGAGAAATGGCTACACAAGTTTTATATGACGCATCGTTGACTGTCGAGAATGCTGCTGCCAGTCCTGTTGCCAGAGATTTGTCAGCGAGAGTGCGTAGTATCACAATCGATCAATCTATGGCGATGCAAGATGACACAGCGATGGGGGACACCTTCACCAGTTCCGCTGTCGGACTGATGTCATGGTCTGTGACTGTCGAGTTCATACAAGACTACATCGCTGATGCAAACAACGCAGTCGATGCCACATTGAGTGGCTTGTTGGCTATAGGCAAAACGACTGAACTGGTCATCAAGCCAGCAAGTGGCTCTGTATCTGCGACCAATCCAAGTTGGACAGGCGTCGCTTGTTTGGAAAGTTACAATCCAGTGAGTGGTTCAGTTGGTGACGAGGCTATGGCATCTGCTACATTCAGCAGTGCAGGAGCATTGGTGAGAGCAACATCGTAACAAAGTAAGCCAAGACCTTTCCCTTCAATAAGAGGTGTACTATGAAACGCTTGTCGAAAGATGACATTCTAGGTGTAGAAGATTTAGCAACAGAGGAAGTTCAGGTTCCAGAGTGGGGTGGCATCGTTGCCCTGCGAGAGCTGAAAGGATCTGAACGTGATTCTTTTGAGGAAGGTTCTTTGGACAAGAACAGAAACGTCACGATGGCGAATATGCGAGCTAGGCTGGTGGCACTCAGTGCAGTCGATGACGAGGGCCAGAGAATCTTCAGCGAGAAGGATGCGGTCAAGCTAGGAAGCAAGTCGGCTAGTGCGTTGGATCGGTTGTTCGGAGTAGCGTGTCGGCTGTCTGGAATCACCGATGATGATGTGAAGGATCTTGAAAAAAACTGAGAAGCTCTCCGTCTAGGAGAGCGTGGTTTGAGTTGGCAGAAAGGTTCGGGATACCTGTCGGAGAGTTACAAAGGAGAATGACATCACGAGAGTTCTCTGAGTGGATAGCACTGGGCAAAATAAAAGGCGAAGAGATGAAGCAAGCTGAGATGGTCGCACGAGTCGAATCGAGGATGCGTTAAATGGCTAATCTTTCCAAGTTGCACGTTGAGGTCACTGCGAGTACCAGTGCATTCGCACGAGCGATGGATAAGAATGCGAAACGTGTGAAGGTTTTTCGGGAGCGAGTAGGCAGGGCAAAGGTAGCTCTGGCTGGTATGGCAACGGCTGCACTTGGTGCAGCTGTAGCACTCACTGGACTTGCCATTCTCAGTAAGAAGATGTTCGACATCGGTGCGGCTGTCATGGAAATAGGGTCAAAATTTGATATTGTATTTGGAGCGAAAGCATCCAAAGAAGTGGGAGACTTTCTGGATAACTTTGCACATAAAGCTGGACTAACAATCACTGAGGCCAAAGGTCTCATCGCTACGACTGCAGCGATAGCTCAAGGGATGGGATTCAGTCAGGCTGAGTCTGCAAAATTCTCCACAGAAATCACCAAGGTGGCGGCTGACCTTGCATCGTTCAACAATCTGCCCACAGCAGAGGTGAGCATGGCGGTCTCGTCAGCTCTCACAGGCGAAGCAGAATCCATGAAAAGGCTGGGCATCCAGATCAAGCAAGAGGAAGTCACGGCATTAGCTCTAATCACTGCCAGTAAGGAAGTTGCCAAGTCGTTGACCGCCCAGGAGAGAGCGACTGCAACACTGGAGCTGATAACCAAGAAGGCTGGAGTGGCGATGGGCAACCTGGATGAGACTATGGAATCGCCAGCGAACAGAGCCAAAATGATGGCAGCTAACATCAGAGAGCTTAGAGATTCGATAGCTATCGCTCTGATGCCAGTGTTCACCCAGTTGTTAGATAAGATGACAGAGGCATCGGGTGGATTCGATGAATGGAACAGAAAAATCAAAGGAAGCTCTCTGAAGATATTGGCAGCGTTTGAGATGATAATGGCAAGTTCTACCTTGCTTTGGGATTCATTGGTGAGGCTCCCCCTAGAAGCGGTGTGGAACTCTTTACAGATGATGATGAACTATATGTCCGTATTTAAAAAAATGATGACAGGAGATATAGCTGGTGTGATAGAGGCATATGATGCACTGGATAAAAATACAGAAGATTTGTTTGGTGCGTGGGATAGAGTACCAGAATCCTTCAAAAGAGCGAGCGAAGCCCTAAAAGAACTGCGAGAGTTGGCTGGAACAAGTTTCACCGAAGACATAGTAAACGTAGCTGATGCAGTAGCAACTAAGTTGACTCCAGACCTTGGAGACTTAGGAAAAACGATAGAAACACTGGACGAGAAGTTGCGGAAAATGACCGAGAACTTCACCAAGAACTTTGTGGATCGCCTCGTTAAATCTGTCAGCGAATCAAAGAACGCATTCGCTGGGTTCTTTGCTTATATGCAACTTGAGCTGACTAAACTGATTGCTCGTTATGTGGCATTCCAGGCACTGACAGCAATGTTCCCTCATTCAGAGTTCATCGCTGGCATCACTGGAACTGCTGCAACTGTGGCTGCTGGTGGTGGTGGTGTAACCAATCCGAACATGGTGGGTGGAATAGACATAGGCGGTGGCACACCCATCACTGGCATAATGCCATCAATAGGCGGTGGTGGTGGTGGTGGTATGACAGTCATTCAGAATATCAGCTTCCCTATTCAGGCAATCGATGGGAACAGCGTAGGCGAGTTCCTCAGACAGAACGGTGGAACCATCGCTGAGATTGTAGCCGAAGCATCGAGGGACAGCCAAGGTTACAGGGCGCAACTCATCACAGGTGGGATGCGCTAATGGCTGCATTCCCCAGAACAGTTAAGCCAGCGAGTGTCACCTATCCACAGAACATCGGAAGCCTGATCAGCGTAGGTCAGAGCGGTGGACTCCAGACCAGAAGTCAGGTGGCTCAAGGATTGATCTGGCAGGAAACTTGGCCAGCTCTGCCAGCAGGGAATGAAGATGTCCAAGAACTTCTGGTCACGATTCAGAATCTCTACAACACAGGGGCAACGTGTACGCTATCCCATTATCTGTTGCCTGGTAGTGGTCTGACAGCGAATGGTTCTGGTGCTGGATCACCGAAGGTAAATGGACCTGGACAAAGTGGCACATCCTTGATGACTTACGGCTGGACCGCAAGCGAAGCTGGAGTGATGAAAGCTGGAGATTGTTTCACAGTTGCTGGACTCACTGTGCTTTTTCGTGTGACTGCTGATGCCAGTGCGGATGGCAGTGGACTAGCAACTCTATCAATCGCACCTCCCATCATTGCTGGCAGTTCTCCGACTAACAGTGGCGTACTCACGATTGCGAGTGCCAGCGTCACAGCGGTTATTCTAGATTATGATGGAGCTAGTGCAGGACCAAGCGAATACATCGGTGGTCTGTCGGTGACATTTCAGGAAGCACCATAATGGCAGTCAGGTCAGCACTGTCTGCAGCCATGATCACAGCCATCTCAGCAAAGGAAGGATACGCGGATGTCTGGTTGATCGAGATACTTGGATCAGGATCGACCATTAGGTACACGACTGCACCCAGTGATGTATCATGGAACTCGCTCACATGGACAGGCATCGGTGGGATGATCAATCTGGAGTCACCACCAGAGACCGCAGATCCATCAGGTCAGTCCTGCAAGATTTCATTCAGTGGAGTTGACACGAGTATCATCGCAGAGGTTCTGACCAATCAGGTGAGAGGCAGAAACTGTCGGATCTATTTTGGTCAGATCCTGCTATCGACTGGAGTGGTGGTCGTTGATCCGTTGCTGATATTCAAGGGCATGATGAACTCAGCGTGGGAAGTCAGCCAACAGCCCAGCGATATCAGTAAGCGAGGCACAGCGAGAATCTCGACCACTGTCGTGTCGGATATGGCTCGTGCCATGTTTACCAGATCAACGATGACCAACTGGCGGTCTATGCGAAATATGCAAGGGCGAAGTCACCTGACCAGAACTCTGGGTGCGAATCCTGTCACAACGACTGGGAGTTCCACCAGCGTTGAGTTCACAGATACCGTTGCTCCGTGTCGCATCGGCATCGGCTCACAGGTAACGATCTCTGGAGCGAGTGCAGTGAATGGTCTCACGATGAACGGCACATTTGAGGTGGTCACAGTTCCCACAGAGAACTCATTTACCGTGACTTCTGGAAGTGCTGCAAGTGGTAGTGGAGCTGGTGGTGGGACAGATGTGGTCTGCACTTACGGCCATAATATCCTTGGCACTAACACCGACTATCTGTTCAACACCATTCCAGACTTAGGTGGCAAGCCAGTCTTCTGGGGCAGACGAGGGGCAGGATCTCCACCGACTGGGCAGAGTGGCTTCCAGACTCCTGGCGATTTGGCGTAATTGTGGCGAGCAAGCTACCTAGCAAGGGGGGAGCATTTCGGCTCTTTATAAAGGGTGCGGCCTTCATCGCTGGAGCGGTACGAGGCGATGGTGGGACATGGGCGAGGATTGCCTCTGCCAGCAAGTGGTTCTTTGTCGCAAGGTGTGGAGTCTCGGCTTACGATGCATGGAACCAAGACAGCCTTGGCAAGGAACAGGGAACGGCATCCAAACAGCAGGGCATCCAGGTCAACTCAACGGCCAGCGAATCTGCGTTGCCCATCGTGTATGGTCTGGCAAAGGTCGGGCTGAAGATAATCGATGTCCGTCAGGTGGACGCTGCAGGTTATCTAACAATGTCAGTCACTGGTGCGTATGCGATAGGATCGGGCGGTGGCAACGCAACAGCAGAGCGTGGGATATCAGGAGTCGGCAAAGTATATTTTGACGAGACCTTGGCAATCAATGGTGCTGAAGAGTCAGCGAACAGTGGTGCTGGAAACCCGACCAAGACCAACGTGG
>Ga0115002_10004696_pt1 | contig 16413 bp, 21 predicted proteins | sample ArcticOcean_MG_C_8_FD_89576 | JGI IMG/M metagenome (GOLD analysis project Ga0115002, IMG submission 89576) | Marine microbial communities from western Arctic Ocean - ArcticOcean_MG_CB11_86 | ecosystem: Environmental > Aquatic > Marine > Oceanic | place: Arctic Ocean: Canada Basin | collected... | reverse complement strand
CTATGCCCGGGTCGGCGATGTCATCGTTGGCACGGTCAAGCACGCTTCACCGCAAGGCGCGGTCAAGAAGGGCGAGGTTGTCAAAGCCGTCGTCGTTCGCACGCGCAAGCCTTTCTCGCGCGGTGATGGAACGTCGATTGCGTTCGACGAGAACGCTGCTGTCATCATCGATGAGGCGCTGAATCCGCGGGGCACTCGCATCTTTGGGCCGGTTGCTCGCGAGCTCCGAGAAAAGAACTTCATGAAGATCGTCAGCCTTGCCCCGGAGGTGCTTTGATGGCTGCTACTCGTGCTCGCATTCGAATTCGCAAGGGAGACATGGTTGAGGTCATCGCCGGCAAGGAGAAAGGCAAGCGCGGCGAGGTGCTTGATGCCGATCCGCGTCGACAACGTGTGATCGTCGAGAACCTCAACATTTCGAAGAAGCACAAGCGGCCAAAGGCTCGCAACGACTCGAGCGGTATGGGGCAGCAACAGGTCGAGCCCGGCGGTGTTGTCGACCTCGCGGCTCCGATTCCGATTTCGAATGTCATGCTCGTTTGCCCGTCGTGCGACCGGCCCACGCGTGTCTCGCATGCGGTGGAGGAGGTTAAGGGTGCGGAGGCAAAGGTGCGCGTCTGTAGCCGATCCGACTGCGGCAAGGGGTTGGATCGATGACTGAGACTGACTACATTCCACGTCTCAAGGTTTCTTATGACGGGGAGATACGCGAGCAGTTGAAAACGGAGCTTGGGCTTGCGTCGTTGATGCAGGTACCGCGCGTGGAGAAGATCACTCTGAACATGGGTGTCGGCGAGGCGAAGGTCAGTGCGAAAGCGCTTGACCATGCCATGGACGAGCTCACACTGATTGCCGGGCAGCGGGCGCAGATGCGACGGGCAAGGAAATCGATCGCGGCCTTCAAGCTGCGCGAAGATATGCCCATCGGTACCCGAGTGACGCTGCGGGGCGCCCGTATGTATGAGTTTCTTGACCGACTTGTTTCGATTGCGCTTCCACGCATTCGCGATTTCCGTGGGTTGTCTCTCAAGAGTTTTGACGGGAGGGGCAACTACTCGCTCGGCGTCAAAGAGCAGATTATTTTCCCGGAGATCGACTACGACACAATCGATACGACCCGTGGACTTGACGTCACGATCACGACGTCCGCTCTAGACGACACTCAAGGGATCGCGCTACTACGGAAACTCGGGCTTCCATTTCGGGAAGACAACTGACGGGCTCCGAGCCCGTAGAGGAGACAGATGGCCAAGAAGAGCCTGATTGCGAAGGCAGCACGACCGGCGAAATACAAGACGCGTGCCTACACACGGTGCAACCGCTGTGGCAGGCCGCGCTCCGTCTATCGGAAATTCGGACTTTGCCGAATCTGCCTGCGCGAACTTGCCCACGATGGCGTCATCCCAGGGATGACGAAGGCTTCTTGGTAAGGCCTAGGAGATCGAGAACGATGACCATCTCACAGACAAACGGAACGGCGAGCGATCGCCTGGCGATGGAGGCGTGAACCATGCTGACTGACCCAGTCGCAGACATGCTTACCCGCATACGCAACGGCAATCAGGCACGACAGGACACCGTCGCGATGCCCACTTCACGTGTTAAAGCCGATATTGCGCGACTCCTCAAGGAGGAGGGATACATCGACGACTACCGCGTCGACGGTGGCTCGAGCTACGACATGCTTGTCGTAGTGCTGCGCTTCGGTGAGAATCGCGAGCGTGTGATCAGTGGACTCAAACGGGTTTCCAAGCCTGGCCGCCGTATCTATGCGCGGAAGGAAAGACTTCCACGTGTCCTCGGCGGAATGGGAACATCGGTTATCTCCACGTCGAAAGGCGTAATGACCGGACGTCGGGCCGAGGAACTCGGCATCGGAGGCGAAGTTCTTTGCTTCGTGTGGTAACCGCCGCAACGCAGACGGTAGAGAGCTACTCGTGAGTCGAATCGGAAATCAACCACTGGCGATCCCGGACGGAGTCGAGATCTCACTGACCCCCGGGCACGTTCGCGTAAAGGGTCCTCTAGGCCAGCTTGAACAAGGCATCCCGGGCCGGATCGCGATTGAGCAGGAAGAGACCACGCTTGTTTTCAAGAGGCCGACTGAACGCGGCTCCGACAGATCTCTTCACGGGCTAACGCGCACCCTGGTGGCGAACATGGTCGAAGGCGTAACCAAGGGGTTTGAGAAGACTCTGGAGATTCACGGCGTCGGATATCGCGCGGCGCTGAACGGTGCGACGATTGAGCTCGCGCTCGGCTTTTCCCACGGAGTGAAGGTCGACCCCCCGGAGGGAGTGACGTTTGAGGTGCCCGAGCAGACGGTCGTCATTGTCAAGGGCCTCGATAAACAGAAGGTTGGCCAGGTCGCTTCCGATCTTCGCGCCCTTCGTCCACCTGAGCCCTACAAGGGCAAGGGTGTCCGCTATCGCGGCGAACATGTGCGAAGAAAGGTAGGCAAGCGGGCATGAGCGCGGCTACGAAACGTCAGCTTCGGAAGCGTCGCCATCGACGTGTGCGCGGCCGAATATCTGGTACCGCGGAGCGCCCTCGCCTATCGGTGTCCCGCTCCAATCAGGGGATCTTCGCCCAGTTGATCGACGACGACACCGGGCGCACACTCGCCTCAGCGAACTGGGTCACCCTCCGAAAGGAAGGGAAGACCGGTTCGAAGATGGAGCAGTCGGCACTTGTGGGCAAGAAGCTTGCTGAAGCCGGTCGTGCCGAGGGAATTGAGGACGTCGTTTTCGATCGAGGCGGATATCTGTATCACGGTCGAGTGAAGGCGCTCGCCGAGGCGGCGCGAGAAGGAGGACTTCGGTTTTGAGCACCAAAAAGGACGCGGGCCGGGAACAACGTGAACTCAAGGAGCGAGTGGTTGAGATTAACCGCGTCGCCAAGGTCGTGAAGGGTGGCCGCCGTTTCTCGTTCACGGCGCTCGTTGTCGTTGGCGATGAAGTCGATCGCGTCGGTGTCGGATACGGGAAGGCACGGGAGGTTCCGCTCGCGATCGCGAAGGCGGTCGACGATGCGAAGAAAAACCTGTTTCAGGTGCCACGCCATCGCACGACTATCACCCACGAGATCGTCGGTCGATTCGACGCTGCGCGGGTAATGCTTCGCCCGGCCAGTCCGGGAACCGGAGTTATCGCCGGAGGAGGTGTCCGCGCGGTACTTGAACTCGCAGGCATCCGTGACATTCTGGCGAAGAGCCTGGGGACGACGAACCCAATCAACATGCTCAAAGCCACGGTAAATGCTCTGCAATCGCTCAAGAGACCTGAGGACGTTGCTCGCATGCGTGGCAAGACTGTAGAAGAGGTACTACCACTACGGAAACGACGGGGAAATGCTGAAGACACTGAAGATAACGCAAGTTCGTAGTCAGATCGGCGAGTCGCAGCCGCATCGGGGTACGCTCCGTGCGCTAGGGCTCGGTCGTATCGGACATTGGGTTGAGCGGGAAGAAAGCCCGCAACTCGAGGGTATGCTCCGCAAGGTTCATCATCTCGTACAGATTGAGGAAGTGTCTTGAAGCCCAGCACAGACACGACCGAGGTCCAGGCGCTCAACGCCGAAGATCTTTCGCTGTCGTCGATCACGCCGGTCGCTCCATCACGACCGCGCAAGCGCGTCGGTCGCGGCATGGGCTCGGGTAAGGGTCGCTACAGCGGGCGCGGAATCAAGGGCCAGAAGTCCCGGTCCGGATCTCACAAGATGCGCGCCGGTTTCGAGGGCGGTCAGATGCCGATCCACATGCGTCTCGGCAAGCTACGTGGGGTGACCTCAAAGGACGCCATGCCGATCGGCCCCCATCGCACGTCGACGCAGCCCGTGAACGTCCGTGATCTCGATCGCGTCTTCGATGATGGAGCCGAGGTCACGCTCGACGCTCTGCTCGACAAGGGCTTGATCAACAACCTGCGAACCGATGTCAAGTTGCTCGGCGATGGATCCCTCACCAAGAGCCTCACAGTCACAGTTCATCGGGCATCGGCAAGCGCTCGAGACAAGATTGGTGCGGCTGGCGGGACGATCACGGAGCTGAAGGAACCCAAGACCAAACGCCGCCGGCGTCGCCGCCGTCGCGCTGGCGCTTCGACAAGCGGCGACACTGCTAGATCGGCCGGGGAGAGCAACGAGGTCGATGAGCCGGTGAGCGATGCCGCGGCCGAGAACACCGAAACTGACGCGCCCGAAGCTTCCGTCGAGAGCAACGAGACGGAAGGCTAAGGCGCTCCATTCTCGACTGGATTGCTAATGCGTGGCGCGTCCCGGAACTCCGCCGGCGACTCCTCTTCACGGCCGGAATTCTCGGGCTCTACCGCCTAGGGAGCTGGCTACCGGCACCTGGCGTCGATCCCGACCAGATCCAGTCGTACCTCGATAGCCAGTCGGGAACGGTTCTCAACCTGCTCAATATCTTTTCCGGTGGTGCACTGTCGCAGTTCGCGATCTTTGCCCTCGGGATCATGCCGTACATCACAGCGTCGATCATTATCCAGCTGCTCACCGTGGTCATGCCGAGGCTGGAACAGCTTCAGAAAGAGGGCGAAGCAGGCTACGCCAAGATCAATCAGTACACGCGCTACTCCACAATCGGTCTGGCAGCGGTGCAGGCGGCAGGATTTTCATTCCTGTTCAATCGCCAGGGGGTGCTCGAACTTACACCCGGTCGCGTGATCTTGCTGATTGTCTCCCTGACGGCTGGCACGACACTTCTCATGTGGATGGGTGAGCTCATAACGAAACGTGGCATCGGAAACGGCATTTCTCTCATCATCTTTGCCTCCATCCTGTCGGGCTTGCCTGGCGGGATTCGAGCCTGGTTTGAAGGAGGCCCGTTCGAGCGCCTTGTCTTCCCATTGCTCGCAATAGGCATCATCGTTGCCGTTGTGTTCGTGCAGGAAGGACAGCGACGAATACCGATTCAGTATGCGAAGCGACAGGTTGGGCGGAAGATGACGCAGGGCGGCTCGACATACATGCCTTTGCGCGTCAACATGGCTGGCGTCATTCCGATCATCTTTGCTGCCGCGATCATGGCGTTTCCACCGACCGTTGCGCAGTTCTTCCCTGGCACGCAGACCTTCGTCAACGAGCACTTCCTGCCGACGGACTGGACGTTCGTCCTCATCCAGGGGTTCTTCATCATCGTTTTCACATACTTCTATACGGCCGTTCAGTTCAACCCTGTTGACCAGGCAGACAACCTGCGCAAGAACGGTGGCTACATTCCGGGTATCCGGCCTGGTCCTCCGACCGCGCAGTACCTCGACCGTGTGCTCACGCGGCTTACGCTGCCCGGAGCGCTCTGGTTGGCCCTGATTGCGACCCTGCCGACACTCGCGATTCGCTACGGAGGTTTCTCGCAATCGACCTCGATTGCGCTCGGGGGTACCTCCATCCTTATCGTCGTCGGCGTTGCACTCGACACAATGCGGCAGATGGAGTCGCAGATGATGATGCGTAACTACGAGGGCTTCCTCAAGTAGTTTCGCGCTACCTGTTTCGCACGCAACCACGATGGCTCTCGACATTCTGTTGCTTGGACCACCTGGCGCCGGTAAGGGCACCCAGGCCAAGAAAATCGAAGACGACTATGCGGTTCCGCAGATCTCGACTGGTGACATGCTGCGGGAGGCGATTGCGAGCGGCAGTGCACTCGGCCAAGAGGTTGCACCTATCGTCGAGCGCGGCGACCTCGTTTCAGATGAGCTAATCGTCGCAGTCATGCGTGATCGCTTGCAAAGGTCAGATACCCGTGATGGCTTCATTCTCGACGGGTTCCCTCGCACGATTCCGCAGGCTGAGGCGCTCGATCAGATGCTCGCCGACATTGGACGTTCGCTCGCGATGGTGCTCGAGTTCGAACTCGAAGAGGACGAAGCCGTCGACCGACTGATGGGACGGGCTGTCGAGGAAGGGCGGACAGATGACGACCCTGATGTCATTCGGCACCGCTTTGTCGTCTGGCGGGAACAGACGTTGCCGCTAACCGAGTACTACACAAAGCAAGGCGTGCGCGTATCGCTCGCCGCCGAGCGGTCGGTGGATGAGGTGTACGAGGTTATAGCTGCCGAGTTGCAGCGACGGTCATGATCAAGCTCAAGTCCAAGGCGGAGATAGAAAAGATGGCGGCTGCGGGTGCGGTCGTTGCCAGCGTCTTGAACGTCATGGAACGCGAGATCGGCGTTGGCGTGACAACGCAACGCCTTGATGAATTGGCGGAACAGACGATCCGTGAGGCTGGAGGTATCCCGACCTTCAAGGGATATCGGGGATTCCCCGCGTCGATCTGCTCCTCGCCCAATGCGATGGTCGTTCATGGAATTCCTGGAGAGTTCGAGGTCGGAGACGGCGACATTCTCTCGGTCGACGTGGGTGTAACTCTTGATGGGTTCGTCGGTGACAGCGCCTGGACGTTCGCAGTGGGGTTCATCTCGGAGGAGACAAGGGCCTTGCTCGACACGGGCGAGAGGGCGCTCATGGCTGGAATCGGACAGGCCAGACCTGGCAATCACGTTGGCGACATCTCGGCGGCCGTGCAGAAAGTAACCGAGGATGCTGGATTCGCAGTGATTCGTACTCTGGTCGGGCACGGCGTCGGCGCGGAGATGCACGAGGACCCTCAGGTGCCCAACTTCGGCAGCGCTGGCGCTGGCCCTGTACTTCAGGCGGGCATGACCATCGCAATAGAACCCATGATCACGGCGGGTACGCACGAGATCGTGTTGGCGGACGACGAGTGGTCGATCTCGAGCGCTGACGGCTCGATGGCGGCACACTTCGAGCATACGATCGCGGTTACGGCAGACGCTCCGCGAGTGCTCACGCGACGTAACGTTCCGCAGCCCGCGGTGGCTACCAACTCTCTGCTAGCATGACCGGTCGGTACGGGTGGCACGGTGTGGCATGCGAATGCGGCCGTACCGCAAAGTCGCCCGCGACGATAAAGGACGACGCAGCGTAATGAAACAACTTACAACGGACGCCAGAGCGATTCAGCGAGTTGGACAGGAGTCTGGCTCGTGAAGGTACGCGCGTCCGTGAAACCCATGTGCGAGCGCTGCCGCGTGATTCGACGGCGCGGCAAAGTGCTCGTGATCTGTACGAATCCTCGACACAAGCAGCGGCAAGGCTAGGAGGGTCATGGCTCGTATCGCCGGTGTCAACCTTCCTCGAGACAAGCGGTTGGTTGTTGCGTTGACGTATATCCACGGGATCGGAGACTCGCGTTCAGGGACGATCTGTGGCGAGACGGGTCTTTCCGTCGATCAGAAAGTACGCGATCTCACTGAAGACGAGATCACGCGACTGCGCAACTACATCGACGAGAACGTTCAGGTCGAGGGTGACCTACGACGCGAACGTTCGCAGGCGGTAAAGCGACTCATGGAGATCGGCGCCTACCGCGGCATGCGACACAGGCGAGGACTGCCTGCGCGAGGCCAACGCACCAAGACAAACGCACGCACACGCAAAGGGCCGAAGAAGACGGTCGGTCGCGGCAAGAAGTCCGAGTAGACGGAGACCTAGAAGATGGCACCCCCACGACGACCAGCGAGCCGCGGAAGAACGCGCCGCCGGGCTAAGAAGAACATTGCGGTCGGTCAGGCGCATATCAAGACGTCCTTCAACAACACAATCGTGACGCTCACCGATCCCGACGGCAACGTGATCTGTTGGGAGAGCGCTGGCACGGCTGGCTTCAAAGGATCGCGCAAGTCAACGCCGTTCGCGGCGCAGGTAACCGCTGATGCATGTGCTCGCAAGGGCATGGAGAACGGCCTCCAGAAGATCGAAGTATTCGTCAAGGGCCCAGGTTCTGGCCGTGAGACCGCCGTGCGCTCGTTGCAGGCCGCCGGTCTCGAGATCCTCGGCGTTAAAGACGTGACCCCACAGGCCCATAACGGCGTGCGCCCCAAGAAGCGCCGCCGAGTCTAGGCAGTCGAAGGAGAGGTTCGTTGGCCCGCGATCGCAGCCCGAAATGCAAGAAGTGTCGCCGCGAAGGCATCAAGCTCTTTCTCAAGGGCGAGCGTTGCCTGACTGAGAAATGCGCTATCGAGCGCCGGAGCTACCCGCCGGGTGAACACGGGCGCGGCCGCATCAAACAGTCCGAGTATCTTCTGCAGCTTCGCGAGAAACAGAAAGCGCGTCGTTTCTACGGTGTGCTTGAGAAGCAGTTTCGCAACTACTACAAGCAGGCTGCGCGTCAGTCGGGAATCACCGGCGATCGGCTACTGCAGTTGCTTGAGCTTCGCCTAGACAACGTTGTCTATCGACTCGGCTTTGCATCTTCCCGCGCACAGGCACGTCAGATCATCCGGCACGGACATTTTCAGGTCAACGGGCGACGCGTGAACATCGCCAGCTTCAGATTGCGTCGGGATGACATCGTCTCGCTGAAGCCTCAGAGCCCGGCTGAGCAGGTCGTGCGGGACGCGACCGACCTCACAGCTTCTGTACCTGCCTGGCTTGAAGCTGACCACGACAATCTTTCCGCTCGAGTTCTCAAAGCCCCTGAGCGTGCTGAGATTGATGCCCCAATCGAAGAGCAGCTCATCGTCGAGCTTTACTCGAAGTAGGATTTAAACCACCATGCGAACGAGAAGGGACTCATGGCCGCTAGTGCAAGCCTGATGGAATTCCAGATACCCAGGATCGTCAGCGAAGAGGTCACCGATCGCCGTGGCGTCTTCGAGATCGAGCCACTCGATCGGGGTTTCGGCCACACGTTTGGTAACTCTCTTCGACGCGTGCTGCTTAGCTCGCTCGAGGGCGCGGCCGTCACCTCCGTGAAGATCGAAGGTGTTGCGCACGAGTTCACGACAATCGAAGGCGTTCGCGAAGACATAATCGACATCATCCTGAACCTCAAGGTTCTCGTGTGCCGTCTCCATGGTGAGTCGCCCGAGATCGAGGTTCGTCTCGATAAGAAGGGCGCCGGCGCCGTTACAGCAGCGGATATCCAGAGGCCCGCCGATCTTGAGATCTTGAACCCGGAGCTGCAGATTGCCGAGCTCTCAGGGAAGGGTCATCTCGAGATGACCCTCACTATCGGCCGAGGTCGCGGCTACGTGCCTGCCGACCAGAACCGCGCTCCTGATCAGGCCATCGGCGTTATCCCGGTCGACGCAATGTTCTCGCCCGTCAGGCGTGTTGCATACGAAGTTGAAGCTGCCCGCGTTGGCCAGAGAACTGACTACGACAAGCTCATGCTCGACGTTACGACAGACGGCTCAGTCGACCCGAAGGATGCGGTCGCTGAAGCGGCTGAGATTCTCATCCGTCAGCTTGCAATCTTCACCGATCTCGATGCGATGGAAAGCCTCGCCGAGACTCCTGTAGAGGAAGAGACAGAGTTCCCACAGGCGCGCGGCATGGAGAACTTCCCGATCGAGGAGCTCGAGTTGGGCGTGCGCAGCTACAACTGCCTGAAGCGAGTCGGTATCGAAACAATCGGAGATCTCGTGTCCAAGAGTGACGCGGAGCTTGCGGCGATACCGAACTTCGGCAAGAAGTCGATCGAGGAAGTCGCCGAGACCCTCTCGGCTCACGGCCTGACTCTCATAGAAGACTAGTAGCACTGTGAGACACAATCGCTCAGGCAAGAAGCTCGGTCGCACTTCGGCGCATCGCAAGGCGCTCTACTCGAACTTGACGGCCGCCTTGTTCGAGCACGGTCGTATCAAGACGACCGAGGCCAAGGCGAAAGCGGTGCAGCCGATCGCCGAGAAGATGATCACGATCGGTAAGCGGGACGACCTGAACTCGCGCCGAAAAGCGGTTGCGTTTCTCAGGCACAAATGGGTGGTCGCCGATCTCTTCAATGATGTGGCGCCCCGTTTCGCAGATCGAAACGGAGGGTATACGCGCATCATCAAGATCGGACCGCGCCCAGGGGACGCCGCCCCGATGGTGTATCTCGAGCTCGTCGATTACGTTCCGACTGCGCGCGTGGCGCCAGTCGCGCTGCAAACTGCTGCGGCTGAGTAGCCGCCGGCCGAGGCTGTCCGCGTTGCGAGCGCCAGAGCGGGTGCTGCCAACGCGAAACTACGGTCGTTGCGGCGGGCGTTGGCCGTCGTGATCAAACTCAGGCTGGCGCTCGAGTATGACGGCGCCCGATTCGACGGGTGGGCGCGTCAGCCAGTGCGGCCTACCGTAGAGGGAGCCGTGCGCGATGCGCTCGATTCGGTCTTCCCGCACTGGGATGACCTGGCGGTGGCAGGGCGGACTGACGCCGGTGTCCATGCGAGCGGCCAGGGTGTCAGCGTGAGCGTCGAGGGCGGACCGCCGGCCGAACACGCCGCTGAGGCGCTCAATCGGCGACTCCCGCCAGATATCGCGTTCAGATCAAGTACTGAGGCTGTCTCTGAGTTCCATGCGCGGTTCTCTGCACAGGCACGTGCCTATCGCTATCGCGTACTTAATTCTCGAAGTCGGTCGGCGCTCGAGCGCCGCGTGCTTTGGCACCCAAGAGCGCTTGACGTGCGACAGCTCCAGAGTGCAGCCGCGACGATTGTTGGGCCTCATGACTTCCGTGCGTTCACGCCGACTGAAACCGAGCACAGCGTGTTCCAGCGTTCGGTGCTCGCCGCCTCGTGGGCGGGCGAAGCTGGCGGTCTGCTGACATTCTCCATCGTCGCTGACGGGTTTCTCCGCCACATGGTACGGACTCTTGTCGGCACCATGCTCGAGCAGGAACCCGCACAGATCTTGGAGCTGTTGGCCGGTGCTCCGCGCGAGCGTGCTGGTCGTACGGTCCTGCCTGATGGCTTGTGTCTCGTCGGTGTCGCGTATACGGCTCATGAGGTCGATGAGCTGAGGCGTCGGAACTGCGGCGGCTAGGATCACGAACGATGCGTAGTGAGTCGGTGCTCTTCGACCTTGATGGGACGCTGATTGACTCAGGACCATTGATCCTCGCGTCGTTCCGACACGCGACCCGCACGGTCCTTTCGCGAACGATTCCTGACGCGGAGTTGATGGCTGGCGTGGGCGGGCACGGGTTGGACGCTCAGATGCGCGAGTTCGACGAAGAGAGAGTCGAGGAACTTACCCGTGTGTATCGCGAACACAACCTTTTGCAGTACGAGAACGTTCAACTGTTCCCCGGAGTCCGTGATCTGCTTGAAAAACTCCGGAGCCAGGATCGGACATTGGGCGTCGTCACCGTCAAAGGTCGTGCGGCCGTCGAGCTCACGTTTGAGCTACTTGATCTCGCGGAGCTTTTCGAGGCCGTCATCACAAGCGATGACACGGACAGACAGAAGCCCGAGCCTGACCCGATATACGCCGCCCTCGAACGTATCGGTGGCTCAGTTGCGTCGGCGGCGTACGTCGGTGATGCCCCGTTCGATATTCAGGCCGCCAAGGCGGCGGGCGTAAGAGCTATCGCTGTGACCTGGGGAGGCATACATCCAGTCGCTCGTCTCGAGCGCGAGAAGCCGGACGCATTTGTGTCGACTCCTAGCGAGATACTCGATGCCGTCTAGTTCACCGGATGTCGAAAGGGAGATCGCCGAGCTGCGAGAGCTCATCGAACGCCACGCGCATCGTTACTACATTCTCGATGATCCGGAGCTGAGCGATGCTGAGTTCGATGCCCTCTTCGATCGCCTTCGGGACATTGAGTCCGCGAATCCGGCTTACGTTTCAGCCATGTCGCCCACCACGCGAGTGGGGGCGCCCCCGTCCGAGGGTTTCGAAAAGGTGGAGCACCTCACGCCGATGGGGTCGCTCGAAAAGTGCACTGACGCTGAAGCACTTGAAAAGTGGGTCAGCGACGTTAGGAAGCGGCTAGAGACGGATGACGATGTCGGGGTTGTGGCCGAGCCGAAGGTCGATGGATCGGCAGTAACGCTGGTCTACGAGGACGGGGAGTTCGTTCGTGGCGCCACTCGGGGCGACGGAGCCCGCGGCGAGGACGTGACGGCAAACCTTCGGACGCTGGGTGCTATTCCGCTACGGATGAGGACACCGGCAGGAGAGAAGCCCCCGGCTCGTTTCGAGGTGCGAGGAGAGGTGTACTTCTCTCGCGGAGCATTTGCACGCTTCAATGAACAGCTGGCTAGTCAGGATCGGAAACCGGCTCCCAATCCACGGAATGCGGCCGCCGGGTCGCTGCGGCAACTGGACTCGAGAGTCACGGCCGAACGCGAGCTGTCGATCTGGGTCTACGGTCTGGGATATCGAGCGGGTCTGCCGCTCGACTCGCAGTCCAGCGCACTTGAATGGTTGCGCCAGCGTGGGTTCAGAACAAACCCCGACATCACGCGCCATGACACCGTGGAATCGATGGTCGAAGCTATCGCGGATCTCGAGCGGCGCCGCCCAGGCCTCGACTATGAGATCGACGGGGTCGTACTCAAGGTCGATCGATTCGAAGAGCAGGATGTACTTGGTTCACTCCACGGACGCCCGCGCTGGGCGCGAGGCTACAAGTGGGCTCCGAGCACGGCGGTCACTCGCCTCAACGCGATCCATATTGGAGTCGGGCGCACGGGAGCGCTGAATCCGTGGGCCGAGCTCGAGCCGGTCGAAGTTGGCGGCGTCACCGTGTCGAGCGCGACGCTTCACAACGAGGAGGACATCAACCGCAAGAACATCCGCGAGGGTGATCGCGTCATTGTCCAACGAGCCGGAGACGTGATCCCGCAGGTCGTGGGACCGGTTCTTCCACACGCTCCCGGAAGCACCGAGTTCCGGATGCCAGCTGACTGCCCACTCTGCGGGGTTGCAGTTGTCCGACCCGAAGGCGAGGTCAAGCAGCGGTGCCCGAATCGGTCCTGTCCCTCCCGGGGCCTGGAGACGCTGATCCACTGGGTCGGGCCGGCACTCGATATCGAAGGCGTGGGGGAGAAGTTTGTGCGTCGCCTCTGGGACGAAGAGCTCTTGCGGTCATTGCCCGACCTCTACCGCCTCACCGTCGAGCAGCTAGCGAATCTCGAGGGCTACGGGGAAACCTCGGCCGCGGGCGCAATCGCTGCTATTGCCTCATCGCGTGACCAGCCGATGCAGCGAGCGCTGTTCGGACTGAATATCCGGAATGTGGGTTGGGTCGTGGCGCAGAGCCTTGCCCGGCACTTCTCGACGCTCGACGTACTTGCCAAAGCGTCGTCCGAGGAGATTCAACAGGTTGATGGAATCGGTCCCGACCGCGCCGATGCAATCGTTGAATGGTTCACCGATGAAGAGAATCGCCTTGTGATCGAGGAGCTTCAGAGTCTTGGCCTGCGGTTCGAAGGTGGGCCGCAGACAACCGTTCTAGATGCGAACGGCGCGCCGCTTGGCGGGAACACGTACGTGCTGACGGGAACACTGGGTGGACGTACACGCGACGAGGCTCGCCAAGCGCTCGAGGCACTCGGTGCGAAGGTTACGAACTCCGTGTCGAAGAACACAACGGCACTCGTAGCCGGGGTCGGTGGCGGCTCGAAGCTCGCCGCCGCCGAGCGCCTCGGCATTGAGATTCTTGGTGAGTCAGGCCTCGAGCAGCTGCTTGGCGACCACGGCACGTAGCGCCAGGATGGTCAAGGTCATATCGATGAGACCGTTCTAGGGCGCAGGCGGAGGCCGACGAGACTCACGCGCGAGGATGGTCGCGAAACGATCTTGCGCAGGTCGTGCTCGCCAGTATGGAACAGACGTGCCGTTCATGATGACCGAGAAGATGTACCGATCCCTGACGATCCCGCTCAGTGCTGATGAGAGATTCGTGGTGCCGGTCTTGGCACGTACAGAACCTTGTGACGGCTTCGTCCGTAGTCTGTCTTCTAGAGTCCCCGTACGTCCGGCAACGGCGAGCGAGTCTCTGAAGTGCGGCCAAAGTGAGCGGTTCTCGCGTGCGGCGCCGATCAGACCGACGACTGACCGAGGAGTAAGCCGATCCAGGCTCGACAGGCCGGAACCGTCGGCGATGCGGACTCCCGCGATAGGTACGCCTGCGTCTCGCAATACCTGCTTGACCACCCTGGCGCCGGCCAGGGTAGTGCCCTCTCCTCTGACCTCTGCGCCGATCATCTTGAGCAGGGTTTCGGCTGTGAAATTGTCGCTCTCGCTGTTCATGAACGTCACGAGCTCCGCGATCGTCGGAGATTCGACGAATCCGAGCTCTGTCGCTCGCGACTCATTGACGATGCCAGGCTTCGCGCGGCGTCGCACCTTCACTCCGGCGTTCTTGAGTTCCCTCTTCAGTGCTCGGGCTGCGGCGAGCGCTGGCTTGTCAACAACGATGCCGTGCGACACAGCACGATCAACGATCAATGCAGAGAGCGGCGGTGACCAGAGCTTGTAGAACGACGCTCGCCAGCCGGGCGCAGTGCGGCTGGCATCGAAGTATGACTCGTCGCCGATGACGGAGCCGCTCACGGTCTTGATGCCGGTACTCGCGAGCTGGCGGGCAAGACTCTGGAGGTCGTCGCGGTGCAGGCTCGGGTCACCGAAGCCCTTCAACACCAAGTGCCCTTTCCACAGCGTTCCATGTTGCCTTCCTCGACCGAGGAGGAGGGTTGTTGCGCGGAACTCCGGTCCGAGTACTGTGAGCGCCGTAAGTGCAACCGTGAGTTTCTCAGTTGACGCCGGGATGAGAGATCGCCTGGCGTTGCGCGAGAAAACAACCTTGCCCGTGTGCGTATCAACCACAAGCGCCCCAGTGAGTGTCGGGTCGAGGCCCTCGACTTGGAGTGCCGCAGCGAGCCGGGCGGCCAGGGGGCGAGCAGCGCTCGCGCCTGTTGAGACGATTGCAGCGACGAGCACAGTGAGTACAAGTAGCCAGGGCAGAAGACGCGACGGTTTCAAGCGACTAGACGATGCCCTGTCGCACTGCAAAGACCGCTGCCTCCACCCGATTTTTCAGTCCGAGCTTGCTGAAGATGCGTGAGATGTGATTCTTGACGGTGTTCGGACTGATCACGAGCACACTCGCGATCTCGGCGTTCTTCTTTCCCGTAGCGACGAGCTGGAGCACTTCGAGTTCACGTTCGGAGAGTTCGTGCGAGTCGCGCGCTGATATTGACGTCGCGCCGACACCGCTGGTGTGTGTGATCAGTGCGCGCGCCGCCGACCGCCGTGACACGATGACGAGCTGCGCGTCGACCTGATCCGCCTGATCGAGGAGATCGTCGGCGGTTGCTTCAGTAATGTCCAGGCCCGCCTTCTGGAGGACAGATAGAGCGGCGGGAGTCACATCAGCCGCAACAGCGCGCGGTCGCGGCTGGCTCATCTGAACGTGATCGTCACGGTGCGGCGCCCCCAGTTCAGGGCTTCTTGCACCGTTGGAAACCAAAGATCGATGATTGCACCCTTGACTGCTGACCCGGTGTCGGCGGCGACGCCGTCACCGTAGCCGGGCACCGACATCTTCGTCCCCAGCGGAATGACGCGTGGATCAACAGCGATGATGCCGTGCTGCGTCTGTAGTCCAACCGCGGTTGTCCCCGTTAGGGCATAGCCCGTCGCCTCAACTGTCAGCTGGCTGCCTGCGAGCGTTCCTCCACCGTCGATCTCGATAGTCGGAGGCGGACTCGGCGGTGTTGCCGGTGGGCTGACGGGAGCGGGAGTGGGCGCGGTGCCCGTGTCGCCCGGCGGTGTCGACGGGGAAGGGGAAGTCTCAGCTTCGCTTGGGTCCGTGCTCGAGCCCGCAGAAGCCTCTGCTGCGGCTTGAGCCTGGATCTCGGCGGCTCGTGTCTCGAGCGCGGCAGCACGCTGCCGCAGTTCTTCGATATCGCGCTGGCCGAGGTTGGCCTCGGCACGAAGCGACGTGAGGAATGCCCTGCGGTCCGCTCGGGTTTGATCCAGGCCTTGGCGAGCGGCTTCCGCGTCCGAGACGGCCCGCTCGACCCGATCCTGGCGAACGCGGAGATCGTCACGCTGCTCGATGGCCGCCGTTCGAGCTACGGAAACCTGCGTTACGAGCTCGTCGTCGCGGCTGATCGTCCGGCGGAGCGCACCGATTCCGTCGACGGCAGTTTGAATGCTGCTTGCGCCGAGCAGTACTTCGAGTGAGTCGACGTCGTCCGTCACATACAACGCGCGTACCCTTTCAGCCAGCCCCTGCTCTGCGACGCCTAGCGCCTGCCTGGCGATCTGGGTCTGCTCGCGGGCGAAGTCCGTAGCGGACTCGATGCGAGTCGCCTTTGCTGTCAGCGTTTCCAGTCTGCGGCCCGCGCGCGCGAGTTCGCTTTCAAGAGCGAACAGCTCGAGTACCGTGGCGTTCGCGCTCGCCTCAAGTGATCCGAGCTCGTTCTCGAGTTGCCCGGCCTGATCCCGGAGATCTTCCGCTTCGCCGGCGTAGACCGTCGCACTCCCAACGAACAGCGCGACGAACGCCGCACCGACGATCAGGATGCGGTGGGGAGCGCGGCGCATCGTTCTACCTTTGTGCACGAGCAGCCTGAGCCTAACAAAGCG
>Ga0115002_10004693_pt1 | contig 16417 bp, 16 predicted proteins | sample ArcticOcean_MG_C_8_FD_89576 | JGI IMG/M metagenome (GOLD analysis project Ga0115002, IMG submission 89576) | Marine microbial communities from western Arctic Ocean - ArcticOcean_MG_CB11_86 | ecosystem: Environmental > Aquatic > Marine > Oceanic | place: Arctic Ocean: Canada Basin | collected... | reverse complement strand
GACGATGAGGACGGGGTGGGCGGCCTCGGCGAGAATGCTAGCAGCCTCAATGATGGCGCGTGCGTCCGGGCGGGGCTGGTCGAAGCGGCGGTCGGAGGGGACGATCTCCATCTCGCCTTCGTCGTCGAGGGCGTTGGCAGCGAACGATACGTAGACGGGGCCGGTGGGGGCGGTCTTTGCCTCCTGGAAGGCGCGGCGCATGACGCTGGGGATCTGTTCGGGGTGGGTAACCTCCACGCTCCACTTGGTGAACTGCTCGGTCATGCGCTCCAGCGGGACGCGGCCTTCGGCGAGCTTGCGGACGTCTTTGTTGGCGGAGGTGACGACCATGGGCGTACCACCCTCCCAGGCGTTGGTGAGGAGGGAGATGCCGTTGGCGAGGCCGGAATCGATATGGAGGTTGACGAAGCCGACGGTGCCGGTGAGGCGGGCATAGGCGTCCGCCATGCCCATGACGACACCCTCCTGCGTGCCAAGGACGTAGGTGAAGTCGGGATGGTGCTCAAGCGCATCGATGATGGCGCCCTCAGCGGTGCCAGGATTTCCGAAGACGTGAGTGACGCCTTCGGCCTTGAGCATTTCCATCAGTGCGTAGGCGCCAGTCATCCTCGGCATGTGCGATATCCCCTCATGAGTGGCGGTGCGGCGGCGAGCTTAGCGACCCTCGTAGTTTGGTTCGCGCTTCTCGGTGAAGGCACGGGGACCTTCTTTCGAGTCGTCAGTCTGGCCGATCATCCAGCGCAGGGTGCCGCCGAAACGGAGGGCCTGAGCGAGGGTCATATCCGGGGAGGCCATAGCAACTTCCTTCACGGCGCGGACGGCGAGCGGGGCGTGGTTGGCGATGCGGCCGGCGAGTTTTTTCGCCTCGGAGAGGAGCTGGTCATCGGGGACGATGCGGCTGACGAGGCCAACTCGGAGAGCGGTTTGGGCATCGATGGGGTCACCGGTGAGGATCATCTCCATGGCCATGGCCTGCGGGATAATGCGGGTGAGGCGCTGTGGGCCGCCGCCGCCCGGGAAGAAGCCGCGGGTGATTTCCGGGAGGCCGAATCGAGCGCCCTCGGAGGCGATGCGTAGCTCGCAGCTCAACGAGAGCTCCATGCCGCCGCCGAAGGCGATGCCGTTGACCGCGGCGAGCAGGGGCTTGGATGAGTTGCGGGTGTTGAAGGCGTTCTCCGCTCGGAGGTTGAGGAACTCGCCGACGGTATCACCGGCTGCGCCGCCACCGCCGCCAGAGGCAGCTCGCTCTTTGAGGTCGGCACCGGCGCAAAAGGCACGTCCGTTACCGGTGATGACGCCTACTCGGATGTCGGGATCGGCATCGACACGGTTGAGGGCGTCCATAAGTGCGCCGGAGAGGTCGCGGTTCATGGAGTTGAGGGACTCGGGGCGGTTGAGTGTGATCGTGGCGACATGGTCTTCGACCTCGAACAGGACGCTCTCATCAGCCATCGGAAGGTCCTCTCTGCGGGCTCGCTCGCAGTTACTCTACGATGCTTGGCGGCAGGCGTAGCTTACCTCTGGGAGTGCTCTGAGAGACGCACGCCTCGTAGTATGCTGCGGTTGGACGCAGAGGAGCGGGACGCTGGAACGACTGATTAGCTTCGACATCGACGGGACACTTGAGGTGGGGGACCCGCCGGGGGTGATTCCGCTGGCGGCGGTGCGACGGGCGCACGAATTGGGGTTTGTGGTGGGTAGCTGTTCTGATCGACCGATCAGCTATCAGCAGGGACTGTGGAGCGAGCACGACGTGCCGATGCAGTTCACGGTGCTGAAGCAGCATCTGCTGACGGTGCGGGCGGAGTTCGAGGCTAGCCAGTACCTACACATCGGCGATACCGAGATCGATCAGATGATGGCGAAGCAGGCCGGGTTCGATTTCCTGCACTCAATCGACGACGACATGGTCGCCTTCATGGCGGAGCATCGGCTACACCCGTAGCGGATGGAACAGCGGTTGCACTCTTGGAGCGCGGGCCGCATCGGATGCCAGCAGCTTGATCAGGCTGGCTTGAACTTCACCAGCGTCCAGTCATCAGTGACGGAGTCAAAGACGACCTCGAGTGGCATGTTGATCGCCAGGTCCTCAACGGGACATTGGACGACGTTGGACATCATGCGCACCCCCTCGTCGAGTTGGATTACGGCGAAGGCGTAGGGGACGTCATCGTTGAAGGCTGGGTTGGCGGGCTGGTAGACGATGGTGTACGTGTGAAGTCGGGCGCGACCGCTGACGGCGGTCCACTCCCAGCCGGGCTGGAGGCAGCTGGGGCAGGCCTCGCGCGGGTACCAGAAGAATTCGTCGCAGAAGCTACAGCGCGGGATCAGCAGCTCACCGCGTTTGGTTCCCTCCCAGAAGGGCTCGGTGAGTTCTGGTTCGGCTGGCCTCGGGAGAGGCTTGGTGTATTCGGTGGTCGTCATTAGCTACTCGATGTCTCTTTGGTCTTCGGGTTTCTGATTTAGAGTGTGGCGCTCGAACCGAGCACCAGCGTGCACATCACGCTGGATGAGCCGCCTCAGCCATTGACCAAGCAGAGGTCGGCCTCCTCTACCTGGCGCTCGTCGCCGCGTCCCATAATTTGTCGTGTCGCTTCGACGATGTGGCGGAAGCCACCACCGGTACCGCCCGACTGGCCGGCGCCGATTTGCCCACCGTCTGTGTTGATGGGGAATGCACCTTTGTAGGTGGTGTCGGTGCTCTCGTAGAACGGCCCAATCTCGCCCTTTGGGACGATGCCAGCATCCTCGAGACAGGCCATCTCGAGGATGGTGTAGCAGTCATAGAACTGCGCGAGCTGTATATCGCGGATGTTGACCTCGGCCATCTGCAGCGCAGTGGGCGCCGAGTCAACGACCGGCGTCGTGGTCATGTCGGCGTCGGTGTAGATGATGTCGTGGTGGGTTGCCGGTCCGCCGACGCCGAGGACGTAGACGGGCGGGTTGGGCAGAGCTTTTGCGCGCTCAGCGGAGGTGACGATGACGGCGTGGGCGCCGGAGCAGGGCATCACACTCTCGAGCAGGTGGAGCGGGTCGTTGGTGAAGCGCGAGTTGAGCACGTCGTCGATGGTGACTGGTTGGTCGTACCAGACCGCGTTGATGTTCTTGGTCGCGTTGAAGCGTTGGTCGACGACGGCCTTGGCAAACTGCTCCTGGGTGGTGCCGTACTCGAACATGTGGCGCTGCTTCATGAGCCCGTACCAGCCGTTCATGGCGATGACGGGTCCATACGGAACCTCCCATTCCGTGGTGCGGCTAGGCCGAGGGAGTTGCGGACCGGCTTGCACTTGGCTGGTGAGTCGCGAGCTGGAACGCGGGCGGGATTCGCCGAAGATGCAGAGCACGTAGTTCGCGACACCGGCGGCGATGGCCTCGGCGGCGGTGGCGATGGAGGCGGCGCCACTGGCGCCGTGGACGGTCATAGAAGAGGTGAAGCGGGGCTGCATGCCCAGCGCCTCGGCGAGTTCGATTGAGTTGAGGTTTTCCTGACCGATCAGGCCATCGATATCCTCTTTGCGGAGGCCAGAATCGATAATTACACCGCGCGCAACCTCGGCCATCAGCCCATAGGTAGTGCGATCTGGAAATTCTTTTCGGGTGGGGGTTTCGTAGAAGCCGACAATTGCGGCTTTTCCTCGGATGCTCATGCACTCACCTCTTTAGCAGGGGACGACGCCCGAACCGTACGCCGAGAGGTGCGTGTTGTCGATACAACGGACGAGATAGTAATCAGTCTCGGAAGGCGCCCTGGACCTTCGAGGTGAACTCTGTGGTCATTTCGAGATCGCGGTGAATCTCGGCGACGTGTCCTTGGATTTTAGTGAGCAGCCGTTCTTCGTTCTCGGCCGTGATCATCCACTGGCAATCAATGTCGACTTCTCGACAGGCGAAGGTTCTAGGCATGGGTCAGCTCCCTAGGGTTCCAGCACAATCACATTCAATATCTGGCTCAATATAGATCGCCCGAGCGTAAGGGACGCGATCGCGGATACAGATCTCCAATTCGTCGATGGCGGTAGCCAGTTCGCGGACCGAGAGATCGGGCGGAAACGCGACCTTAGCTGCGACGAGCAGTTCCTCTGGCCCGAGATGCTGGGTTTTGATGTGAATCAGGCGCTCGACGTGTGGCGCCGTCTGGATCGCATCGATGATGGATTCGCTGTCTTCATCGCTGGCGGCTTCGCCGATTAGGAGGGAGCGCATCTCTGAGGCGACGACGGCGGCGATGAAGCCGAGCAGGACACCAATGGCAACTGTGCCGCCGCCGTCCCAGCGAGCCTCGCCGGTGACGTGCGCGAGGCTGATAGCGACGAGGGCGATGACCAGGCCGAGCATGGCTCCGGTGTCCTCGAGCAGGACCACGGGAAGTTCGGGCGCTTTCGAATTGCGGATGTAGGACCACCAACTCGCACCGTTGCGGAGTGGGTTGGCTGCATTGATCGCGGTGCGGAGCGAGCCGCCTTCGAGCAGGAGAGCGACGATGAGTATGCCGATAGCCCACTCCGGCGATTCGAGTTCGTGGGGGTGACGAAGCTTCTCGATACCCTCGTAGATGGCGAACACGGAGCCTAGGGTGAAGAGCACGACGGAGACGACGAAGGCCCAGAAGTAACGCTCGCGGCCATAGCCAAAGGGGTGTTGGAAGCTGGCCTCGCGGCTAGCGCTACGACCCCCGAATAGCAAGAGCGCCTGGTTACCGGTGTCGGCGAAGGAGTGAACGCTCTCGGCGAGCATGGCGGAGGAGGAAGTAAAGACGAAGCCAATCAGCTTCGCGATGGCGATACCGAGGTTCGCAACGAAGGCGGCAACGATCGCCTTCGTTCCACCTTCGACATGCGAGTCAGCCATGCATGCCCCTGTCGTCAGGCACCTGCTGTTACCAGGTGTCCACGTTGCGTCGTTTCTTCTCGGTGCGGCGTTCTGCCCGGGGTACCGAGCGTAACCCGTTGACGAGCCAGTCGCGCGTGTCCTTCGGGTCTAGCACGTCGTCGACGCCGAAGGAGACACCCGAGTTGAGCGCCTTGCCTCGTTCGTAGGCGATATCCACGAGTTCGGTGTAGCGATCGACTCGTTCTTGTGGGTCCTCGATAGCAGCGAGTTCGTTACGGTAGCCGAGCTTCACTTGACCCTCGAGGCCCATTCCACCGAACTCGCCGGTGGGCCACGCGGCGGCGAAGAAGGGTTCCTTGAAACTGCCACCGGCCATGGCCTGCGCACCGAGCCCGTAGGCCTTACGGAGGACGACGGTGAAATGGGGGATGGTGAGGTTGGCGCCGGTGACGAAGAGGCGACTGCAGTGGCGGACCAGCGCGGTCTTTTCCACCTCGGGGCCAACCATCATGCCGGGAGTGTCGCAGAGAACGAGCAGAGGGATATCGAACGCATCGAGGAGCTGCATAAAGCGGGCGGCCTTGTCCGCGCCATCGCTATCAATAGCGCCGGCGAGGTGGGAGGGGTTGTTGGCGATGATTCCTATGGGTTGTCCGTTGATACGGATGAAGCTAGTAACCATGCCGAGGCCAAAGTGGCGACGCAACTCAAGGACTGAGTCGACGTCGGCGAGGGTCTCGATTACCTCGCGAATATCGTAGATCCGGAGGCGGTTCTCCGGAACGATGCTACGCATTCGTCGCTGATCTGGTGCTTCCCAGTCATTCAGGGGCCCCTGGAAGTAGGAGAGGTACTTCCTGGCTGCAACGACGGCTTCGGCCTCATCCTCGACGGCGATATCGACGACGCCGTTGGGAACCTGAACGTCCATACCGCCGATCTCATCGGGGCGGAAGATGCCTAGGTTTCCCCCTTCGACCATCGCCGGTCCGCCCATGCCGATGTTGGAGTTAGCGGTAGCGATGATGACGTCACAGCAGCCGAGCAGGGCAGCGTTCCCGGCGAAGCAGTAGCCGGAGGTGATGCCAACAGTGGGAAGGCGGCCGCTGAGGCGGCCCATGGTGGTAAATGTTGGTGTATCCAGTGGTCGGCCGCCACCGATGTCTGGGTGCTTTGATGCGGCTGCGGTGCCGCCTTGGCGTCGACCGCCGGTACCCGCGCGACCGCCGCCACCTTCGGTGAAGAAAACAACCGGGAGGTTCCATTTCTCGGCGAGTTCGAGCATGCGGTCTGTTTTCGGGTGGTTGACCGCACCCTGGGTGCCAGCGAGCACTGTGTAGTCGTAAGAGAGGACGACCGTGCGGGCCGTGCGGTCGTCGAACAGGTCACCGTTGACTGAGCCAACACCGGTGACCATTCCGTCTGTTGGGAATTTACGAATCACTTCCTCGGCGGTGAGGCCGGTACCGGGAGTAAGGACGAGGCCGCCGTGCTCGTTAAACGATCCGGTGTCACAGAGGTCATCGATGTTCTCACGGGCGGTCCGCTGGCCAGTCTTGCGGCGCTTCTCGACAGCGTCGGGACGGGCGGAGTCGAGGGTGATGGCGTGACGTTCGAGCACCTCGGCGAGGTCTGGGCGAATGTAGTCGAGATCGACCTCGACGGCGGATTCGTGGCCGGTGCCTTCGACTTCGGCGGGGGAGATGAAGGCGAGCTGGTGGCCCTCGAAGATAGTGTCGCCGGAGACGACGGTGATTTCATGGACGACGCCGCTGTGGGTGGCGGTGATAACGTGCTCCATCTTCATCGCTTCCATGACGATAAGCTGCTCCCCTTCACGGACGAGGTCGCCTTCGGAGACATCGATGCTGACGATGGTTCCCTGCATCGGGGAAGCTATTCCGACCGTGCCCTCGGGGGTACCGACGGTGGCAACGGGCTGCGAAGCGACTGGCACGACCGACACGGCGGCTGTTTCGCCGCTCTTGCCGTAATCGAGAATGGCGAGCGGGTTGCTACCAACGACAGTGGCGCCTGCCCGACCGCGTGTTGAGTCAGCGGCGGTAGGAGCTGCGGCTGGTGCAGACTCTGCGACGGCGGTCTCGAAGAAAAAGCGGTCATGAGGCTGTTGGTCTGGCGCGACGAGGTGGGCGATGTGGTCGTCGAGGAAGCGGGTATACCAGCTTCCGGCGGCGAACTGAGGGTTCAGCAGGAGGCTCTGGAGGAGTGGGATGTTGGTGTTGACGCCCTCAATTCGGAACTCTGAGAGAGCACGATAGGTACGGGTGATGGAGTCTCGGAAGTCAGGCGACGGTGAGTGACCGATTACCTTGGCGAGCAGGGAGTCGTAGCGGGGGTTGGTCGTATAGCCGGCGTAACCGAAGGAGTCGGTGCGGAGACCAGGGCCGGAAGGCACCTCGAAGACAGCGAGCGTGCCACCGGAGGGGCGGGCTATGCCATCGACGGTCATAGTCTCCATGTTGACGCGGGTCTGGAGGGCGAAGCCGCGGGGCGCGGGGACATCGGCCTGGGTGAGCTTAAGATCGACGAGGGTGCTGCCAGCGGCGAGTTGAATCTGAGCCTGGACGAGGTCGATGCCTGTCACTTCCTCGGTGACAGTGTGCTCGACCTGGAGGCGAGCGTTGGCTTCGATGAACGCGAAGCCGGGCTGGTCAGCCGGCGCATCGAGGTTCACCAGGAATTCGAACGTGCCTAGGCTGCTGTAACCAGCTGCTTCGGCTAGGCGGACAGCCGCGGTGATAAGCCCGGCGCGCAACTCGGGATCGAGTTCAGGTGCGGGGGCGATTTCAACGAGTTTCTGGTTGCGTCGCTGGATGCTGCAATCCCGCTCCCAGAGGTGGGTGACGCTTGAGCCGTCTCCGATGACTTGCACCTCGATGTGGCGCGCACGGGGGATGAGCTGTTCGACGTAGAGTTCGCCGCTGCCAAAGGAGGCGAGCGCCTCGGACTCACAGCGGGCGAAGGCATCATCGAGTTCCTCGATGGCGTTGACGGTGCGTATGCCGCGACCGCCACCGCCGGAGACGGCCTTGATCATCATAGATTCGCCGTCGGCGAGGGAGATGAAGAACTCCCGGGCCTGGTCGATGGTGGAGGGCTCGGAGAGACCTCGGATAAGTGGGATCCCGACTTGTTCGGCGAGGAGGCGGGCGCGGGTCTTATCGCCGAAGAGGGTGAGGGTCTCGGGGCGAGGTCCGATGAAGGTAATGCCGGCATCGACGCAGCGCTGGGCGAACACGGCATTCTCGCTCAGAAAGCCGTAGCCGGGGTGAATGGCGTCGCAGCCGGACTCGAGCGAGAGTGCGACGATCTGTTCGCCATCGAGGTAGGCGGCGGCACCTGTTCCGGTGAGTGGCAGTGCCTCGTCAGCTTTGCGGGTGTGGAGGGACTGAGCGTCGTCTTCGGAGTAGATAGCGACGGTGGCGATGCCTAGTTCAGCGGCAGCGCGCAGGACGCGGACGGCGATTTCACCTCGATTGACCACCATCAACTTCGTCACAGTCATAGGAGCCGCCTCGATCAATTCATTCTGTCAGTTGTGTTTCGCGCGAGCTTAGCGGTCTCTCCGTTACGCGGGAATCTCGTCCCCGGGGACGGTCCGCGCGCGCTAGGATTCAACGAGCTTCAAAGCCCACGAGTTGAAAGGCAAACGATGGCCGGTCCACTAGACGGTGTGCGCGTGATCGAATTGGCGAACTATCTGGCAGCGCCGGCTTCGGCAGCACTGATGGCAGACCTCGGAGCTGACGTCGTCAAGATCGAGCCGCCGGACGGGGATGTATATCGGGGGCATCGGACGCTGCGCGAGGAGGACCCAATCAGCTTCTCATTCGCAGTCGACAACCGAGGGAAGAGGTCGATGACGCTGGACCTCGATCGCCCCGAGGCGCGGGAGGTGGTGCTGCGGCTGGCGCGCCAAGCGGACGTGTTAGTGACGAACCTAACGCCGCAACGGCTGAGTCGGTACGGAGTGACGTTCGAGGACATATCGGCTGTGGCGCCTCAGATCGTGTTCGCGCTGCTGACGGGGTACGGCTCGGAAGGGCCGGATGCGGACCGACCAGGGTTTGACGGGACGACTTTCTTCGCGCGTTCGGGAATGACGTGGCTGATCGGCGAGCAGGGAACACCGCCGGTAATCTCGCGACCAGGGCAGGGCGACCATGTAGCGGCGCTGAATTTGCTGGCCGGGGTGCTCACAGCGCTGCGACTACGGGACCGCGATGGGGAGCCACAGTTCGTCGATGTGTCGCTGCAGCAGACCGGGCTGTGGGCGGTGGCAGCCGATACACAACTTGCGCTGAACCGGCCTGACCACGACTTCGAGCGGCAGAACCGATCGACGCACTGGCATCTGACACGGAACACGTACGAGACAAGTGATGGGAGGTGGCTGCAGCTCACGATGCCGCTGCCGGAGCGGTATTGGGCACGGTTCTGCGAGGCGATTGAGCACAGCGAGTGGGCAGACGACGCGCGCTATACCTCGACGGCGACGATGCGGGAGAACGGGAACGCCCTGTTACCGACGATCGACGAAATTTTTCGCAGCCACGACCTAACTCACTGGCAGGAGCGGCTCGACTCAGCGGGCTGCATTTCGTCGCTGATCACGAGTCCGTTCGAGGTGGTGCTGGATCCGCAGCTGCGGGCGCGCGGGGCGTTCGAGCGGGTGACACATCCCTCGGGAGCTACATACGAGGTAATCGCGACGCCATTCAATATTCACGGCGCGGACATTCACGCGCGCGGGGCGGCGCCGCTCGTGGGGGAGCACACGAACGAGGTGCTCGAAAGCTACGGATTCAGCTCCGAAGAGATGGCTAAATTGGCGACAAAGCGGGTATTCGGATAGCCAACTAGTCTCTCGGACGGTCGAGGAAGTGGCGCATGGATTCCTGGGGTTCGTCGTTCTCGAATGAGGCGGTGAAGGCGGTTATTCCGGATCGATGGCGTTGGCTCCCCGCCCTGCTCCCATTGGCGGAGCAGGGCGGGGAGCCAACGCGGGGTTCCTGAGACTGCTGCGTGCGCTGGCGATGCGGTTTACCGGATAGCTATTCGATGTCGATTGGACGGCGACGGACTATCTGCGGTGAGTCGATGAGTTCGTCAAGCGGCTGGCACTGACGTTATGCACGAGCAGTTCAATGGTGCTCATCACACCGGCGAATGGAACGTAGAACCGGAACGCTGTGAGACGCCGGTAGCGCAGTTCCTGAGTGATGGGTGTCGCCGACCGTCAGCGGTTCCACCAAGTGTACGCCTGCCCCGTAGCCGGTCAGCCCGTATCCTGTGCCCTCGAACAACCGACCGCACTCGGGAGTGAGTGCGTGGCAACGAGGAGTGACGCTTTGTCCGACAGCGCGATTGCGACGATTGACGAGTTCATTGCAACGGAGGGTGTGGACACCTCGGGTGTTGGGTGGCGGACGAAACTGAACGCGCCCCAGCAGGCTGAGTTTGATGCGGAGAGCAGCTATTTCTGGGACCTAGAGACGAACGTCGGAATGGTGACCGTAAAATTGCTGCCGGAAACGGCGCCGATGCACGTTTCCAGCACGATCTACCTGACACAGCTTGGCTTCTACGACGACTTGAAGTTCCACCGCGTGATTTTCCAGTTCATGGCGCAGGGTGGCTGCCCGCTCGGCTCTGGCACCGGCGGGCCGGGGTACCAATACGACGGCGAGTACGACCCGAGCGTGAAGCACGACAAGCCCGGGCTGCTGAGCATGGCGAACGCCGGGCCCGGTACGGACGGGAGCCAGTTCTTCCTGACGTTCGTGGCGACGCCGTGGCTGGACGGGAAGCACACGATCTTCGGCGAGATTGTCGAGGGGATGGACGTGGTGAAGCAGCTTGAGGCTGGCGGCTCGGAGAGCGGTCAGACGACGATTCCATTGCAGATCGACAAGGCGACGATTCGCGTCGAGTAGGCTAGGGATAGCCATCCGTAGTCTGTGAGCGCCGTACGTCCGGCGCTCTGGCGTTTAGCGACGCCGGTGGGCTAAGTAGACGTCCTCGATCACTGCTCGTTGTTTTTAGACTCGCCGCGGCGCTACTGGTGTCTACTTGCAACTCGGATGCTGGGGAGTCGGCGACGGTTCAGCAGCACCGGTGCTCCCCAAGGATCTCTCGATCATCCTCGGTCACTACGGATGTTTCGTCTTCCGCACGCACGCTCAAGTCATTACCTGCTTGTGGATCATTTGTCATCTACACAATTCACATAGATCAGTCCTTCATGACGATTGGGTTCATTCCGTGAAGCGAGGTGCACACCCGCAAGCACGGGGCGGTGCCTGCTAGCATCGGCCCGGACCGTCCAAGGAGTGGAATCGTGATCTCAACTGGTGATGCTTGGCCCGGGATGATGCGTCTGAACAGCACGCGGATTGCAGTTGTGTCCGATACGCATGTGGATGGGGATGGGTGGGGGTCGCCGCCGGAGTTGATCGAGGAGTTGGGTGGAGTGGATTTGATTTTGCATTGCGGTGATCTGGATTCCCTCGGGGTGTTGGACCACCTCGAAACGATCGCTCCTGTGTACGCGGTGCGTGGGTACCCCGACCCGCGCGAGGAGGGGGAACGGTTGGCAGAGGAGAACCGCGTGGTTGAGGTGGGTGAGATCCGAATTGGGATGGTGCACGATATTCGGCTGCCGGGCGGCGTGGCAAGGTTCACTCACACGGTAGAGTTTCCTCGGGGGAATCCGCACGACGTTATGCAGCGGCGCTTTGGGCAGGCGGTGGATGTGGTGTGCTTCGGCGACACCCACCACGAGTACATCGGCTGGGTGGGCGGAATTTTGTTCGTGAACCCGGGTAGTCCGACGCGGCCGAATCTGCGGCACGGGCGAGGGGAGCTGGGGACGATTGCGATCCTCGATGTGAAACAAGGTGCGGTATCGGCGGAGATTCGAAAATTGCACCGGCAGATGGACTGAGGACGCTAGCGTGTCGCCGCTCCTCGTTGGGTTTAATGGCGTGGCTGCAGGTAGCGCTGATGCTGGTTGCTCGCAGCTCCGTCGCGAGCACTCCTGACGGCTTTTGCTTGGCTGGGCTTATCGGTCGCCGCACCGACGAAAACTGCGGTGACGGAGTCCCAGTTCGATCGGCTGCTGTTAGAGGACCCATTGGTGCCGGGCGGCAGGTATGCGCCGTGGATGTTCAGGACGCACGTTTCGAAAGGTGCGCTGGTCATCGGAGTGAAATGGACCCCGGGCAGCCAGCGACGACTGTTCGTGCGGCTGTAAGTCGGCTCCGACAATGGACCTGTCCGCACGGAGTCGACGGCGATCGTCGAGATCTGTGTGAGCATTGGAGCGGCTCGTGCGGTGTTCGAGCGCGGGACGATTACTCGTTGCCGGCAGATGGGCCATGGATGGCGTATCTGCGACACGAGGGGCTCGGACCGCCGGCACCGCCAAAGGTGACGGCACACATGGCACCGAGGGACATCTGGATGGCGGACACAGGAACGGATGTGGTCAGTTCCGTTCACGTCCCTCAAGGCGGACGACCCGTACATCGGATGATTACGGGATGGGGCGTGCCTGGCGTTCATCGCGACGAACGGGCTATACGAAGTGGAGGCTGGCGAGGGTTCGGTGATTCGGATGGGAAAAGACGGCTTTGGCCCCAGAATGGCGGTCACTCCGGAGTGAGGTCGGTAGGTCGCGCTCACCTTGGCTGGCGGGCCATTGAGTAGAACTCGTCGTTGGGCGGCATAGCGGTGAGGTTAGCCATACGGTTGGAGAGTGCGAAGAGCGCGGTGATGGCGCCCATATCCCAGATGTCCTCATCGTCGAAGCCACGGGTGCGTAGTTCCTCGAAGTCGTCTTCAGTAGCTAGGTAGGAATCGGACGCCATGAGGATGGCGAAATCGAGCATCGCCACCTGGCGCGAGGTGATGTTGGCACGACGGTAGTTGATGGCGACCTGATCGGCGAGCAGCGGGTCTTTCGAGAAGATGCGCAGCAACGCGCCGTGGGCAACGACGCAATAGTGACAGTGATTCAGGGCGCTGGTAGCGACCACGATCATTTCCCGGTCGGATTTCGTGAGTCCGCCGTCGCGAGTCATCAGGGCGTCGTAGTAGGCGAAGAAGGCACGGAACTCATCGGGGCGGTGGGCGAGGACAAGGAAGACGTTGGGAATGAAACCGGTGCGCTCCTGCACCTCAAGTATCTGGGCGCGGATATCGTCTGGCATGTCATTGATGGAGGGGACGGGAAAGCGGGAAATGGGGTGGTCGGTCATTGGGCGTCCGCGGCGAGGCTGTCGCGGACCTTGGGCCAGATGGCAGCGAGAGCGGAGGGTTGAGGCCGTTCTCCCGTGGGGTGTACGGCTGCACCTCCCTTCGGTTCTTTGAAGGACTCGCCAGTGGGTTCGCTAATTAACTCGATCAAGACGGGGCCATCGACCTCGAGTAGTTCGTCGAGGGCGGCGTCAAAGGATTCGATATCGTCGAAGCGGATCGCTTCAGCATAGCCGGCACCTTTGGCCATTTCAGTGAAAGACATCTTGCCCTCGGCGAGTACAGGCTGAGCGCCGCTAGTGTCGTAGACGCCGTTGTGGAAGACGACGTGGAGGAATCGGCGGGGGCTGGCATTCGCCACTGTGAGGAGAGAGCCGAGCTGCATAGCGAGGGACCCATCGCCATCGAGGACCCAGACAGGGACGTCTGGCCTCGCGAGCTGGACGCCGAGACCGAAGGTGGAAGCTCCGCCCATGAAGCCGACGCAAATCAGGTCACGGTCGGTTTCGGCGCTGTCTCGCCAGGGGCGCATGGCAGTCATGGTCGAGACGACAACTTGTTTTTCACGGCGCTTCGCGAGGGCGGTGAGTGCGGAATCGACGGTGATGCTCTGCCAGGTGTTCGTGTCAGCCATTGTCCCGCCTCCTAGTTCGTCATCACGCCAACGAGTAGCGCGACTGGTCCTTGACGAGATTCTGCCACCTCGAAAGCACCAGTGAGCTTGTCGAGATCTGCAGGGCTGTCGAGGAGGAAGTGGGCGACATCGAAGATGTCGAGCAGGGGTTGGGCGAGGCGGACCATGGAGCCGCCATGTTCGCCCGGGAGGAGGTTAGGATCGCGGCCGAGGAGGCCGATGAGGAAGACCATGGGAAATCGACCGTCGTCTGCGATACCTCGGAGGTGATTCACGCAGGCGTAGAGGCCGGCGTGCTGGATCTGGACGATGGGGCGGCGCCCGCCGACGATGAGGCCGGCGGCGAGGGCGACGGCTTCGTCCTCGGTGGCGGTCTGAATGAAGCGCGGCTCGCCGGTGCAGTCCAGCAGTTCGATCAGGCTGCGCTGGTGTGTGTCTGGTACGGCAACGATATCCGTGACTCCGGCGGCCTGAATCGCGTTGAGGAACAGCTGTGCCTGGATGGCCTCGGCAGTTGGCATGGAGCGCTCCCTTCGTTCGTCGTGAAGATACGGGGTCGTCGGGGAGGCGTCGATGGATCTACTACGTATGGGTCGCCGGCGGCGGGCGGAGGAGGAGCAGCAAGAGCAGCGCGGCCAGCGCGGCGGCGGCGACGCCGCTGGCAAGGGCGATCTGGTCTACCGCAACAAGGGTGCTGAAGGAGATGTTGTAGAGGGTGGCGAAGATCATCTGTGCGAAGCCAAGCACGGCGGAGGCGAGGCCAGCCATGTGCTGGAAAGGGATCAGTGCGCCGGCCATGGCGGGCGGGCGGGCAATGCCGAAGCCTCCGGCGGTGAAGAACATGGGCAGCAGCACGGCCCAGGCACTGGCGATACCGCTCCAGGCAAGGGCGGCCATGATGACGCTGGCACCGGCAGCGACGACGGCACCGAGGAGCACGACGTGGGTGTCCTGCCATCGATCGACGAGTCTACTCGAGAGCCAGGCGCCACCCATGATGCCGACAGCGACGAAGCCGAAGCTGAATCCGAACATGCGTGCGGAGAGGCCGAGTTCGTCGATAAGGACGAACGAGGAGCCAGAGATGAATACGAGCTGGCCGCTGAACATGAGGCCGACCACCAGCGCGTAGGTAACGAAGGAGCGGTTAGCGAAGAGCGCGCCATAGTTCTTGGAAATCTGAGCGGCGCCGAGTGCACCGGCATCACGCCGGACATTGGTCTCTGGCAGGAGGATACGGTACGCGACGAGCAAGAAAATCCCGATGGCCATGAGCACCACGAAGACAGCGCGCCAGTTGAATACGTCCTGCAGCACGCCACCGACGATCGGCGCGATTGCGGGCGCGAGCGGCGTGGCGATGGTCATGTATGCCATCACTCGGGCAGCGCGCTCGCGGCCGAAGACATCGAGCACCATGGCGCGGCCGATGGCCGGACCAGCGCCGCCGCCAATGCCCTGGACGATGCGGCCGAGGATGAGGATCTCGGCGGATTGCGCGAACAGTGACAGCGCGCCACCGGAGATGAACAGTAGCAGTCCGACGATCAGAACGGGGCGGCGACCGTAGCGGTCCGAGGCGGAGCCGTAGACGAGTTGTGAGGCGGCAAAGGCGAGCAGGAAGAGGGTGACAGCGAGCTGCATTGTGGAGGCAGGGACGTCGAATTCCTCGGCCATGGTGGGCATCGAGGGAAGGAACATGTCGATCGCAAGAGGGGCGATCGCAGTGAGACCGATCAGCAAGGCGATAGCGGGTAGGGACTCGGCGCGGGCTCGATCACGCGGTGAAAGCGAGACATCCTGGTACGAGATCACGAACTACTATCATCATTCATCATGCCAACGAGCTTCCCATACACGTGAGATTCGTACACCACTGGATACGAGTGTGCGAGCTATCTTCGATGGCGCTAGAGGTGCACACGGAACCGGGGCGGTGTATCACCTCGATGCGGTTCAGTTCATTGCTGCTGTCGCACTGGTTGTTCGCGATGACATTCGGTTCGATCTCGCTGTTTCTGCCCCTGTTGCGGACAGATTTGGATCTGACGTTCAGTCTGGAGGGGGTGGTATCAGCGGCGTCAACGTTCGTCTATACGCTGCTATAGATTCTGGCGGGGTATCTCTCTGACCGTTTTGAATCTCGGCGGGTGCTGATTGCGGCATGGCTGCCGCCGAACCGGTAATCAACGGCACTGGGGACGGGGATGACCACGCTGTCCAACTTCGGCGTATCTGTCGGAGCGGGTCGGGTGACCGACTGGTGAGCATCGGGGCAGCCTAGCGGTGCGCACGGCGACCTCGACGTTGCTGGTCATGGTGCAGAGCACGGCGCTAGTGATCGTGGTAAATGCGGTGCATGCGAGTTTTATATAGGTGTACTTCGGGCCGAGCTTCGCGCTGCCAATTCAGTTGTTGCGGGTTAAGTCCGAACGGGTGGCGACGGTGTTCGGCAATTTCTTCGCGAACGTGGAGCCTTCACTTTCGCGTTCACGCTGGGTGCGATGAAGGACGGCACAGTGAGCTTCCCGGCGGGATTTGTGGCGCGAAGTTTGACAGCGTTCACGGGCTATTGCTGACGATCGTGATCGCGCGCACCGGGCCACGTGCTGAGCCACGCGGCGAGGGACCGGAGGCCGTATCCGTCGCGTCCGAGCGCGCCTGAGTTCGACT
>Ga0115002_10004692_pt1 | contig 16417 bp, 12 predicted proteins | sample ArcticOcean_MG_C_8_FD_89576 | JGI IMG/M metagenome (GOLD analysis project Ga0115002, IMG submission 89576) | Marine microbial communities from western Arctic Ocean - ArcticOcean_MG_CB11_86 | ecosystem: Environmental > Aquatic > Marine > Oceanic | place: Arctic Ocean: Canada Basin | collected... | reverse complement strand
TGCCTGCCAGCGTGCTTGGTGCAAACGGACGAGGTCAGCATAAATACTTTCCGCTTGGTCAGTTGTTTCCGCCCATTCGGTGGTTAATTCTTCGAAGGTCTTCAAGTTTCTTCGTAAGTTTTTTCGCGTTGCGTATCCAAACTGTGAGATCACTTCAACGTCTTGCTCTCGGGCAGCTTGTAAGTCGTAATAATGGTTTTCGACTTTTCGTACCGTCCAGTTAGCATCGTACTGCACGAATTGTTGACTGTCTTTCTCCGAAAAGCCGTCCAATCTCAGATCGTCCCATTGTGATTCAGATTGGATGAACTCGCAAAGCAATTGATAGAACTCAGCCTGCGAAGACTCTTCAACCAGAACTTTGTTATATTCGACACAGACACTGTCAGCAGCGGGCTCACCGGCGGTTCCTAGGTGTAAGCTCTTGACGGAAAATGGACCGTTCTTTTGATCGACGCCTTCAGTGAGCAGGCAGATTCCAACTGTCGTTTCGCCGCGCTTCCCCAGTACGATTCGGTGGGGGATAAGCCCGCCGTAATGTTTTAGCCAGGTACTGACCCAGGGGTAAGAACAGGCGACTGATCGATTTTCTAACTGCCGGTCAAGAAGCTTCCATTCAGTCAGAGCAGCGGGAATTCGGCTCGCTTCAAATATTTCTATCGCCAGCGTCTCGACGTTACAGCTCGACACTTCGTTTTGAGTGAGAGTTGAATCCATATTTTGTAAGATGACCGACATGGTTTTTCAGACTATTCTTATAATGATTGTGGTTTTAGCTCGTGACCAGATTGGTCATGAAAATCAAAATGCTTGATCATGCGGTTCGAAGCCAGCCAGGTCAGTACAAGAACCGTTCCACCGCCAGCCGAGACGGCATAAATGTAGAACCAGCCGATTGCTTGAGGCACAACCTCGGTGATGACAAATGAGTAAACCAACAAGGCAATTAAGGCAGGCAGTTGTGGTCCGATCGCATGACGAATGATCTGACTAAAACTGACCTGAGTTACCCGAAACGCAAGTGGCAGGAGCACAGCTGATTCGATGAGGATCAGTGGAATCGCAGTTCCTAATGCGACACCCATTAGACCAAACGGTCCGATCAACAACATGGAAAGTAGTACGTTCGCGATTGCTTCACAGAAATAGATGATTGATGGTGCTTTAACCTGTCCCATGCCAAACATCACGCAGCGCATGACCCCGGAGGGAATCGCCACGATTCGGGTTACTAACAGAACAAGAAACAACAGATGGCTCTGTTCGTAACCTGGTCCGATCCATGTTGTAATGACCGATTTGCCAAAGAATCCCCCACCGATGAAAAATGCGGTGCTCAAAAGAAACGCCATCCCGACGCCTTTTGTGATTAAATGTTCGAGCTTACTTTGTTCCCCACGGGCGAATAGATCACCCGCTTTCGGCATGGCAATGCGGCCAATGTATTCAATAGGCGTAGAAATCATTCGACTTAATCGCAGTGCGATATAAAACGGAACAATGGCTTTGGGTGATAAGAAAATGCCAATAACAATACTGTCGGTACAGTCAATCAGTTGATTTGAGATGGAAGACAGAAATGCATAAGCACTAAACCGTGAACTGTCTTTCAAAAACTCGGAGTTGAAATTTGTGAGACGTAAGGACAACGTTTTCACGTGGTAATAGGCAAACACCATTTGGCATAAATTCTCGATAACCGTGAGAGCCAAGAAAATACTCGCGATCGTCAGCAGCCCCCATTCTTCATTTAAGAAGGTGACAATTAATACGAGGCGAAGAATGGCTGTGACAATCTGAATTCCGCGTTCGATATCAAATCGATGAATGCCCATCAGCACGCCGCCGTACACACTGCCCAATAACCCCACGAAGACATTCAGTCCCAGCACTAGAATGACCAACCGAATTTCCAGCAATGAGACATCGCCCCACGAGAACAGTACCGGTGCCAGCCATGCTAAAACTCCGGCAATGCATAAAGCCAAGGTTCCCATGCCGAAGTAGACAAGAAAAATACAACTCACCACCTGATTGAGTTTTTTCCAGTCTGATGTGGCATGGTAAGTCGCCACATAGCGGCTTATTGTCTCACCGAAACCCAAATACAACAAACCCGAATACCCGGCGATCGAGCTAATGAAAATCCATGTGCCGTATTGGGCGTCCCCCAAAGTATGCAAGACGTAAGGCATCAGAAACACGCCGATGAGAATTCCCACGGCGTGACTGCCCCAGCTGGCGAGCAAATTTAAGCGAAACGATCCAAAACGGTTCATAAAACTACGGTCTACTTTTAGTTATTAAAATCAACGAGCAAACAATTTCACAAAAACAACAATCCCCGCAAAAAAAAGGGCACTACTGGATGCCAGCCTGAAGGCTGTCCTTTGGTTCCAAACCAATAGGGGGCGTGGATATTTCAGCAACAGCCCAACTTGATGCGCGTAAACGGCGGAAATTCCCAACACCATATAGGTCGGAACGACATAGCAACGAGAAAGCGATAGCATGCCGACAATCCAGCCAGTAAGCATGGCAGACAGGTAAGGCAGCATTTGTTTCTGTTCCCGGGAACGAAACTGAAATCGAGGGCGACTCATTAAAAACAATGACAGTACAGCAAAGGCAAAGCACCCGAAGGAGAATGTGCCACCAAACAAACCCAATTCAACATAGGCGTGCACGAATGAATTGTGAGCAACCAGCCCCGCAATATCTGAATAAAAACCTTCCCCGATTCCAAAAAATAAATCAGGCGATTTCAAAGATTCAATGCCTTCCCGCCACAACAATATTCGGTCTTGGCCAGTACCCGCTTTGAGGTCAAACTTTCCCTGTCGTCCTGCAATCAATGCAAGCCCGGCCAATCCGCAAAGAGCAGAGACAATGGCGGCCTTTTTTCCATATTTGAATAATAAAAGTACAACAAATGCTGCACCTGCAGCCAATAACCCACCGCGAGACCGCGTGAGAAGTAGCCCAGTCAACAGCACTCCAACCGGCATCAGCCATAATATACGTGTTGCCGATTGCCGACATTCTTTGAAAAAGTACACTGCTAGAACGCCAATCACTGTTATCAAAACGGCCAAGTCATTCGGGTCTTGGAAAATCCCCGTGCCTCGCATGCGCATCACACGAATGTCGTCACCGGCCGCAGTTACACCATCCCGGTCGCTGACGCGCTTCAAAACTTCAACATTATATATTCCGCAATAATCTAACACGCACAGCGACACCATCAGTGAAGCACTAATCGCGACTGTTTTCAAAAAACCATGTAATCGCCCAGGCGTGTTGACCACCGTTACCAGCAATGCGTAATAAAGTAAGACCTTCAAAAAGTTTTGTACGGAATTCAGTGTCGCCGATACATTCATGTGCGAGCCGTGCGAAAAGGCAATTGCAGCTAACACGCCGATGACACACAGGCTAATTGGTTGACGCTTCAATTCTTTCAATCGAAACTGCTGAAACATCGGTCGAATTGAAAGAGTCGCTGAAGAGAGAATTAACAGCTCGTAAAGTGGAATGGCCTTAATAGCCGGAAACAGCTCGTTCGGCCTTAAAAACACAGCCGCGTTCACTAGTAGAAACAAACGATATGCCAGTGTCGAAGAGCGACTCGACTGGGATCCGGCTCGACTGCGCAACCCCTTCCGCGGCGCGGACTTCGTCCCCGTCGGTGGCAAAGATTCGGATTTTCCTAAACCTCTTCGCTCAGACATTGACCATCTTTTATTTGAAAAATGACGCTTCTTGTGTTGCGGCTTAGATTTGCGTGTCAAACTGAACCACCTTAGCGCACCGGTTCCAGTGAAATGTTGCAAAAACTCAACCATCGAAACTATAGGTCGAGGAACTGCTGATGCAGCCAGCATTTAGAGAGGTCCGCAGAATCGAACGCAGAATAATCGACACAATGTGTTCAGGCAGATGGAACCTGCCAAGTGGAAGCCTAACTCAGCGGATGACCATAAAAAATTGGCTCAAAGTCGGTCATATAGATCGAACAATAATCGACCTTTAATGGTTTGGACTCAGATTGTCCCCTGTCTAGGGTCTAACTCTCTGCCAAAAACCGGCTGGCAGAATCGGTCAGAAACTCCTTAACCCACCGTGACCGCACAACATCGCCACGAACAGTTTTTCCCGCTGCGCGGATACGGGAATGGATTTCTTCCATCGCAGCTATTACATCAGGATGCTCGGCTTCGCCAGGGTAGCCTATGCCTTGAGCGAAATCGTTTGGGCCAATGGCGAAATAATCGATGCCGTCCACGGTTAAAATCTCACCCAGATTCTCGGCGACATCGCTATCTTCCAGTAAGGCGACCACCAGCATATTTTGGTTGCACTTTGCATAGAACGCCTTTTTATCTTCGAGTCCCCAGTTGTAATGGCAGCCACGGTTCCCGCCGAACGAACGTTGGCCTTCCGGACCAAAATAACAGGCGTTGACTAATTGCCGTGCATCGGCCTTAGTCGAAATGTGTGGGCCGATAATTCCCTGGATGCCTCGGTCGAGATATTGCAGAATAGTTGAGAGTTCAATGTTAGGCACGCGGGCAATCGGCGTGATACCGACAAGCTCAGAGACCCGGCACAGTTCCTCCAGGTTTTCCAAACTAAACGGACCATGTTCGCCGTCTATCCAAACGAAATCGAAATTCAGCGGCGCCAGTATTTCGACAACATGGGGCGAAGGGAACGTCAAATGATAACCATTGGCCATCCGACCTTCTTGAATCGCCTGTAACACGCGGTTGTTTAACGCCATGCTATCGACTTCCTAAATTGTACATTCAACGATTTATTTTAGGTCTCGTAAAAAGCTTTTCAATTCCAAGGGATAATCGGTTAGAATACCAGTTACCCCATGTGAGTCTGCTGCTCCCCAGTTTTCTTTTTCGATTCCAGAAACAGTCGTCCCGGCAATAAATGTCTGTTTCCCTGCCCGTTGAATTCGTTGAATCTCTTCACTGCTAGGGACAAACCGCACATAAACCCAATCGGCATTTTTGGCGGCAATTGCTGCTGTCAGTTCCGATTTGTTATTCGCCAAGGCGGCAACGTGTGTCCGGCGGTCGGCAGATTTTAAGCGTTTTTGTACATCCGGCAAATCGATTGTTCGACCAATAAACAGTAATTGGTCAAGCACTCGATGTTTTTTCGCTAACGCAACACAGTCGAGTTCAATTTCTAAATCGGCCCCTTTCAAATCGACGGCAATGAGAACCGAGATCTGTCCGGAATCAGAAATCTGTTTGAACACTTCATCGATTGTGGGAATTTTCACATTCGTAAACTCTGCACTGAACCAGGAACCCGCGTCGAGGGCTTTGAGTTCGGCAAGAGTCAAATCGACAACTTTGCCTGAGCCGTTGGTTGTTCGATTAACCGTGTCATCATGGACGCAGACCAAATGACCGTCTTTGCTGCGTTGCACGTCGAGTTCAAAACCGATTCGTAGTTGTAAACAGGCTGCAAAATTAGGCAGCGTGTTTTCTGGTGCATGTTTGAGCAAACCACGGTGAGCGACGACTTTTGAACGCTCTGCTGCTTGAATCGGTGAGAGGAATTGAAAAACTGCAAGAATCGGGAAAATAATTTGCCAAAGCTTCACGGTGCCTTCTCCTGGTAGCTTCTGAGGTGATTCGGGGGTTTCTAATTGGTCCACAGTATGGAAGCCCCAATTTAAGAAAGCAAGCCGAGGCGTAATACGTGCCGGACAATAAACTTGAAATTCATCTATTTGTATTAACTGCGTGAAAGAATTCACACAAGAACTCGGTAGTCTGCTTTCGGTTAATGTCGCGAAAGGCTAGAATAGTGATGAGTATTCTTGGAAACTCTTACTAAGACATAGTTTGGTATGCGAGCAATTTTGATGAATATTGTTTGGAAGCGAAAACTCACACAGCGTCCGTGGCGAGTTATTATCTTGGGATTGATCTGCACTATTTCTACGTCTACGTTGATTGCAGAAGATAAAGACGCACCACAGGCCGAACAGGATGGTTTTTCCTCGATTGAAAAACTGACAGAGGAAGCTCAGAAATCGGTGGTTGTCATCTCTTTTTCAGGCCGCGATGGCGAACAAGCGGGAATTGGTGCTGGGTTTATTATTTCGGCAGATGGCCTCATTGCAACGAACCTGCATGTGATCGGCGAAGCACGCCCCATTCAAGTTAGACTAAAAGATGGTCGTCAGTTTGATGTTAGTTCAATTCATGCAACCGACCGTTCTGTCGATTTGGCGATCATTAAAATCAATGCGAAAGACTTACCTGTTTTAGAACTTGCCGATTCGGACAAACTCAAGCAAGGACAACAAGTTCTCGCCTTGGGAAATCCATTGGGGTTAAAACACAGCGTGGTTGCAGGTGTTGTTTCTGGACGACGTAAAATTGAAGGTATGCCGATGATCCAACTGGCAATGCCCATTGAAGCGGGCAACAGCGGCGGACCCGTATTGGACAGAACAGGGAAAGTTCATGGAATTGTCACGTTAAAATCGTTGGTATCCGAAAACTTAGGGTTCGCGGTAGCCGTCAATGCACTCAAGCCACTTATCAAAAAACCAAACCCGGTTCCCATTTCTCATTGGTTAACTATTGGCGCATTGAACGCTGACGAATGGTCGCCCGTATTCGGAGCAAGGTGGAGACAACGAGCTGGTAGAATTTTGGTTTCCGGAAAAGGCAAAGGAATCGGCGGGCGGTCGTTGTGTGTCCTGCAAGAAAAGACTCCTGAACTTCCCTTTGAAATATCAGTGACCGTAAGGCTCGATGCGGAAGACGGAGCAGCTGGATTGGTTTTTCACTCCGATGGTAGTAACAAACACTATGGGTTTTATCCGAGTAATGGCCAATTGCGACTCAGCCGATTTGATGGCCCCGATGTATTCTCATGGCAAGTGTTGACTCAAAAACGATCAAAAAGTTACCAGCCAGGTGAATGGAACACATTGAAGGTTCGCCTCGATACCAACAAGATTCAGTGTTTCGTCAATGACGAATTAGTCATTGAGTCAGAAGATGGGCAATACTCGACCGGAAAAATTGGCCTTGCCAAATTCCGCGAAACAAAAGCCGAGTTCAAACAATTCCGTGTTGGCAAAGACATTTCTAGCCCAAAAATGGCCCCTGAAGTGGTTGAACAAATCGACAAATTATTGAAAAAGTTACCGATCAATCGTCCCGCTGAATCAACTTTGGTCGAAAAGCTGGCAGCCAGCCAAGGCGACCCGCTACTGATATTGGATGAACGCTCGAAGACTCTCGAAAAACAGGTTTCGCGTTTAAAAGAACTTCGACAAGTTGTCCATCGTGAAAGAGTTCAGGCACGCTTAATAAAACTTCTTTCCGAAGACGAAGGCAAAATCGATCTACTAAAAACAGCCTTACTGTTGGCTCGTTTAGACAATCCAGAGTTGGAAATTGAGCCTTATCTGAAAGAAGTCGATTTGATCATCAAGAAAGTGAAGACCACTGACAAATCAACCCAGCTAGAAAAGCTGAAAGCTCTGGACGAGGTGTTGTTTGAACAGATGGGTTTCCACGGCAGCCGAACGGAATACTATAACCGCTCGAACAGTTATCTCAACGAAGTCATTGACGACCGAGAAGGCCTGCCCATTACGTTGTCAGTCTTGTATATGGAACTAGCCCGAAAACTAGGACTCAAAGTTGTCGGCGTTGGTCTACCTGGGCATTTTGTCGTCCGCTTCGAACCGGAAAAAGGCGACAATCAACTGATCGATGTTTTCGACCGAGGCAAACGTCTTTCGAAAGAAGACGCCGAGAATAAAATTCGTGGCCTCTCTGGCACAAAACTGACCGACGAGCATCTGAAATCCCAATCGAAAAAAGAGATCCTCATTCGAATGTTGCACAATCTAATGGGGTTGGCTCGAGATTCATCAGACGCAAATGGCATGCTGAATTACGTTGACACGATTGTCGCCATTGACTCACAACGGGGCGAAGAACGTTGGTTTAGGGCAGTGTTAAATTTCCAAACCGACCGCTACGACGAAGCGATGGAAGATACCGAATGGTTGTTGAAACATCGACCGCCAGGAGTCGATATTCAGCGTGTCCGTGAATTTCAACAAGTATTAATCGATGCAGAACAGGAGTAATTTTCAGAATGCTGCGGTTAACCCTTTTAATACTCTGCGCCTGTTGGATTGTAAGTTCCGGCGAAACTCGTGCAGCGAAAGAACAACCATTCGGAATAGAAAAACGGATTGCCCTGAAAACGTCCCGAGTCATCGGCAGTCCCGATCCGCTGACGCCTTTTCGGGCTAAGAGAATCTTTCCAAACTTAACGTTCAAGAACCCACTATTTGTGGTTCAAGAGCCCGGCACTCAACGAATTTTCGTTGTCGAATTGGCCGGGAAGATTCACGAATTCCCTCATGATCAAACCGTAAAGAAAACAGACATCTTTCTCGATTTAAACCGTACGATTTATTCTTTCTGTTTTCATCCAAACTACAAGCAAAACGGCTACATCTACACGTTTTGCAATGTGGAAGTTGAAGGGGGAAAACACAATCAGATCTCTCGTTTTACGGTCAGTAGAAAAACTCCATTACGTGCCGATTTAAAATCGGAATTGCTGATTTTGCAATATCCGTCTGCCGGGCATAACGGGCACTACGTTGAATTCGGCCATGACGGCATGCTGTATATCAGCGCTGGCGACGGGTCTGTCGGCATGGATCCAAAACTCGATGGCCAGGATATTAGCAACCTGCGTGGAACGATAATTCGGATTGACGTTGATCATCCCACGGCTGCTAGGCCGTATTCCATCCCGAAAGACAATCCTTTCATCTCTCATCCAAACGCCAGACCTGAAATTTGGGCCTTTGGTTTTCGGAATCCGTATCGGTTTGCCTTTGATCCTGCAAACGGCCAATTGTGGGTTGCCGATATCGGCCAAGATGTCTGGGAGATGATTTACTTAGTCGAACGAGGCGGCAATTACGGGTGGAGTATTATGGAAGGACCGGAAGGACTGAACTTAAACCGTCCTCGCGGCCCTACCCTAATTTCTCCACCGATTATTTCGCACCCTCATTCCGAAATGCGTTCGATTACCGGCGGGTACTTCTATCAAGGAAAGCAATTCCCTGAATTGCAAGGTGCCTACCTTTATGGCGATTACGATACCCGCCGAATGTTCGGCATGAAATACGATTATCAGCAAAAGAAAGTCACCTGGCAGAAAGAATTAGCGACCACTGAGTACCGAATTGTTTCCATCGGAGCCGACAATGCCGGTGAACCTTTAATCGTTTCTTACACGGGTGAGTTGCTGACTTTAGAACGAAGGCCGAAAGAAGTCGAACCGAAAGTCCCATTTCCCCGAAAGCTCAGCGAAACGGGCCTGTTTACTTCGGTCGAAAAACATCAACTCGTTCCGGCCGCGATACCCTATTCTGTGAATTCTCCTTTATGGTCTGACGGTGCAATCAAAGACCGCTACATGGCGATTCCCAATACCGATCGAGTGACATTCGCCACTCAGCGGGCCTGGGGATTTCCTACCCATTCCGTACTGATAAAAACATTTTCAGTCGAGACCGATCCTGGTAATTCTGACTCGACAAAACGGATTGAAACGCGCTTACTTACATTGCATGAAAACGGTGAATGGCTTGGCTTTTGTTACAAATGGAACGACGACCAAACCGATGCCCTGCTTGTTGAAAAAGCAGGTAGGGATATTGTTTATTCTGTTAAAGATTCGCAGTCACCGGGTGGACTACGAGAAAAGAAATGGCATTTTCCTAGTCGGGCGGAGTGCATGGTTTGCCACACAAGAGAAGCCCGATATGTACTGGGCGTGACAACATTGCAGATGAATAAATCCCACAACTACTCGGGAACAACCGATAATCAATTACGCACGCTAGAACACATCGGCCTGTTTACCAAGCCGCTCACTCAGCCTCATGGCGATCTACCAAAAATGCCCAACCCGGCGGACAAAACTGAGCCATTAGAAACCCGGGCTCGGGCCTACCTGCATGCAAATTGCTGGCACTGCCATGTTGCCAATGGCGGCGGAAATGCTCGTATGGAATTACATTTCAGCAAGCCGCGAGAAAAAGCCCTCATCTTTAACGTAAAACCGCGTCATTTGAAATTCGATTTAAAAGACCCGCGTCTCATCGTACCGGGTGATGTCGGAAGATCGCTCATTTTCAATCGGATTTCGCGGCGTGGAAAACATCAAATGCCTCCATTGGCCAGTTATGAGGTTGATCCGTTGGCGATCGATTTATTCAATCAATGGATACTCGAACTTGGTGAAAAGTCACCATTTCCAGCCGTTCCGCCTCCATTGCCGGACGAGTGAACTTAATTAGGAGACTAAGAGTGCCCACCCTGCCTTTTCGCGAAAGACATTCATGAGATCAATCGGAACGATCCCCGAAGAAAAACTAGCCTTCAGATTTGAAGACTATCTGCTGACCCGCGGCATTCAATCTCAAATCGAACAATTAGACGATGGTTGGATAATTTGGGTTCACGACGAAGATAAGCTCGAACAGTCTAAATCTGAATTGGTCGACTATCTTGAAAACCCAGCCGCAGAACGATACTTGAATGCACAGGAAGCGGCCCGCGGATACCGTGAAGTTCAAGATTTGAAACAGAAGCAGGCTGAAAAACAGGCGGCCCGAGATTTTTCAGTTTATGATAGACCTGATTTTTCAGAAGCGAGAATCACCGTCGCGTTAATCGCAATTTGTGTGATGGTCGCCATTGCGACTGAATTGGGCGGCAAGACCGAGCCTTGGGTCACACATCTATCAATCGCCCCCGTTTACGCCAGTCCTAAAGGGGTGTCCTGGTATCCTAGCTTTGGATTACAAGCCATACAAGACGGTCAAGTTTGGCGGCTGGTGACTCCAATGCTCCTGCACTTTGATTGGATGCACATCTTTTTCAATGTCATTATTCTGTGGGTCATGGGTTCAATGATTGAACAGCGTGCCGGGAAAACTCGCTATTTAACGCTGGTGCTGTTTCTTGCATTGATATCAAATTTAGGTCAATATCTAACCAATGGCCCTGCCTTTGGGGGAATGTCTGGCGTGAATTATGGCTTGTTCGGTTTCATTTGGATTCGCGGTAAGTACGACTTTTCTTCCGGGTGCTTTATACCGCCAAACACTGTCATCTTTATGATTGGCTGGTTCTTTTTTTGCCTTGCTGGCTTAGCAGGAAACGTAGCCAACACGGCTCATGGAGTCGGTTTGGTTGTCGGCATGATTTTGGGCTATGCTCCAGTTGTCTTCCGCAAACGCTGATCTTGCTGGAACGTGGCTTACAGCCGAGATACAATCAGTTCTCTTATAAAACACACCTGCAATCTCTTTCAGAAAGATTAATTAATGCATCGGTTCCTTTTCTCACTGATTGCTTCTAGCCTAATTATTTCATTCGATTCAACAGCACACGCTGGTAATCTAAAACCTGATGAAGTCCAGATTTCTTCAACAGACTGGCCTTGGTGGCGCGGCCCCAACCGAAATGGTATTGCTGCGGCAAACCAAAAACTGCCGCTGGAATGGAGTCAAACGAAAAACGTAATGTGGAAAACCCCCATTCTCGGTCGCGGACACGGCTCGGCAACCGTCGTGGGAAATCGAATTTTTCTGGCGACCGCCGATCATGGTCTGGAGATTCAAGCCGTGATTTGTCTCGACCGTAAATCCGGCAAACAACTTTGGAAAACCAATGTGCACTCTGGTGGTCTCGATAAAAAAGGAAATAAAAAAGCGACGAGGGCTTCATCCTCTGTGGCCTGCGATGGCAAGCGAATCTTTATCAATTTCCTGAATTCAAACGCCGTTTACACCACGGCTTTAGATTTGAACGGCAAACAACTGTGGCAAACAAAAATCACCGATTACGTCACACATCAGGGTTTCGGCTCATCGCCGGCGATTTATCAGTCGTTGGTGATTGTCTCGGCCGACAACAAAGGCGGCGGTGCCATTGCAGGATTGAATCGACTTTCTGGAAAGATTGTCTGGAAGAAAGACCGGCCCAAAACCCCAAACTATGCCTCACCAATTATCTTACACGCCCATGGACGTGACCAACTTGTCTTTACGGGCTGCGATCTCGTTTCCAGCTTTGACCCACTGTCTGGAAAATCACTTTGGGAAATTGAAGGTGCCACAACTGAATGCGTGACTTCGACAGTCACCGACGGAAAACACATTTTCACCAGCGGCGGTTACCCGAAAAACCATATCTCTGCAGTGTTGGCTGATGGTTCTGGCAAGGTTGTCTGGGAAAACAAAACCCGGGTTTATGTGCCTTCCTTGCTGGCTCACAACGGTTATCTTTACGGAATTCTCGATGCGGGAGTCGCCATGTGTTGGAAGTCTGATACTGGTGAAGAACTTTGGAAAGGTCGGCTTGGTGGCACGTTTAGCTCTTCTCCTATTTTGGCTGGAAATAATATCTTTGTGACCAATGAGATTGGCGAGACATTCATCCTCAAGGCCTCACCAAAAAAATTCGAACTTGTCGGTAAAAACCAACTCGGTGATGTCGTAATGGCCACTCCAACCATCTGCGGTAGTCGAATCTACATGCGAGTTGCAGAACAAAAAGACGACAGCAGACAAGAATACCTGTACTGCTTGGGGCTTAAAGATTAGTAATCGCCTCAACGGGCGGTGAGAGAGCATTTCCTGAAATTAGAGATTGGACTCTTCTGGAATTCAGTTATAATCCAAAACGGAGAGTATCTAATCCCAGAAGGAGCCCCAATTCCATGGTTGATGAACTAAGCCAGGAAGGCAAAGTCTCGTTTCGGCTGGTCGTGTTCGCTGAACCGGATGACGTACATGCTCTGAGAGATCTGCTTGTTGAGCATTTGGGACTGCATCCCAGTGATGCCCAAATTCATTCTCAGTCAGTTCCAGGCGTTCTTCCCGATTCGTTGAACCCGATGCAAGCCGATATTTTGAAGAACCGAATCCACGAATTGGGGATTAACGCCCAGGTGATTCTCCAGCAAGATGTCCCCGATTTTACACACACCGCCGTTGTCCATCACGCTCGTTGTATCGAACAGGGATTGGAAACTCTAGGACATCACGGCGAGCAAGAAAGTCTCATCCCTTGGTCGGAAATCGAACTGATTAACGTCGGACAGGTTCCGCTTGAAAGTTCTCTCCCGTATTCGACGGGAGTAAATTCAGTTTTAGTAACTTCCAGCAGACCAAGAATTGGAACGGCTCAGATTAAGGAATCGAAAGGTCTTGAAGCCTGGGTCGTTCGGAATTCGCCGCTGGAAGCAATTCGTGTTGAACACAATCAAATGAATTACGAATACTTGGCTGATCGCAAAACGGAGTCCTCAACTGAAAACTTTCGACTATTTTTGGAAGACATTCTCAGTTTCGGGCAAGCCGTTTATCAAACCCCATCGGCCCGGGCCTTCTTACAACGCAGTACACTTAACCAATATGAATTCGCTTCCTCAAAAAATCTGCAGCAAAACACAACGTACCATCTGCTGCTCAAACAGCGAATCAATTCGGCAGCTGCGCCTGAATAATCTGCGTTTTCAATGTTATTTTGAGCGCAGCGAACAATCTCCCACCGAAGCAAACGATCGCTTCTCCTCCATTGAATTGTGATATCAAGCTGAATTCAGTAAATTGAATCAGCATTGGAACAACTCAATTCAAGATAAGTCTAAACAGGAATATTCTTCATGAGGCACTCCCTTGCCCTTTTTATTTTATTGATTAGCTTCACACTGAACTCACTTTTTGCCGGACAGCATTGGAACCAATTCCGTGGACCCAACGGCAACGGACATGCCAGTTCAAAAAACTTACCAGTCAAATTCGGTGAGAATAAAAACGTCACTTGGAAAACCGCCATTCACGGCAAGGCATGGTCTTCGCCGGTTGTTTGGAACGATCAGGTCTGGATGACATCGGCCACCAAAGACGGAAAAAAACTATACGCCATCTGTGTTGATGCAGCTTCTGGAAATATCACAAAAGATATTGTGGTGTTTGATATCGCCAAGCCGATGTTCTGCTACCCCTACAACAGCTACGGCAGTCCGACACCGGTTATTGAAAATGGACGATTATGGGTTCATTATGGATCCGCGGGAACAGCGTGCCTTGATACTAATACAGGGGAAACCATTTGGGCGCGCCAAGACTTGCCATGTAACCATCACCGCGGTCCTGGTTCTTCGCCGATTGTATTTCGGAATTTGCTCATCATTAACTTCGACGGTTACGACCAACAATATGTGATTGCCTTAGACAAACAGACCGGTAAAACAATTTGGAAGACTAAACGCAACATCGATTACGGCACCGATAACGGTGACCGAAAAAAATCGTACGGCACACCCACGGTCATTGAACACAACGGCCAACTGCAGTTAGTCAGCCCCTCGTCGGTTGCCACGATCGCCTACAATCCATTGAACGGAAAAGAACTGTGGAAAGCCTACCATGGCGGCTTCAATTCGGCAGCCCGGCCGCTGTACGCAAAAGGGCTTGTAATAGTCAACCTGGAAGCGGGCGACAGGCTGATTGCTATCCGCCCCGATGGCACAGGCGACGTCACCAAAACCCACGTCGCTTGGACGTGCAAAAAAAGCACACCGACACGACCGTCACAACTTATTGTGGGAGACCATCTTTTTATGGTCAACGACAAAGGCGTCGTCTCGTGCCTCGATTTAGAAACGGGCAAACCCGTTTGGACCGAACGCATGGAAGGTCGCCATAGCGCCTCACCCATCTACGCCGACGGCAAGATTTTCTTTTTCGGCGAAGATGGCGATTTTCGCGTGATTACCGCCAACCCGAAAAAATACGAACTGCTCGCCGACAACAAACTGTCCGGCGGCTGCATGGGGTCACCTGCAATTATTGACGACGCCCTGCTCATCCGCACGAAAACGCATCTTTATCGGATTGAGAAGTGAATCCCGTTCGTTGTTATTGTTTAAAGACGCTCTTGATGTCTTCCAACAACGATACCGATACATCATGGGCGCCGTCTTTCGTTAGGCTCAGCAACAATTCTTCAACTGACTGGTCACGGATTCTTGATAAAGCTGCTGCGACAACACATGGCGAACGGCTCATTCCTGCCCCGCAGAATACGATCGTCGGAATATTCTGACTTATCATGTTAGCGATTGTTTCTATTGCCACTTTCAATAATTCAGGTGAATTACCGCTTCCATCAACTAACGGAAATCGACAATATATCAAATCGCGGGGAAGTTTTGGTGGTTTCTCTTCATATGCAAGATCAACCAACGCCAGCACACCTGCATCGATCAAGTGTGCTGGATTATCAGTATCTGAAACATTTCCAATCCATAAACGAAGTGGAATGATTTCACGCATGATTTCTACTCCAAAACATTGCATCATTCGGGTTCCCCGTGAAAGCAGATGAGCCAGCAGGTCGGGGACTTAATTTTCATTCAAGATCTTCAGCAAATCCTTCGCCATGATCGACACCGTGGAAGGCATAATCTCTTCCACTTCTTCCTTCGGGATTTCGACAATTTTCGTATGGCTTTCCGCATCGGTTAAGGCCGTCACTGTGTCGTATGTTTTTGTTGTGCTGACCGGGCCTTTGGATTAGAAATCTCGGGGATTTGTTTGGAAACGTTTTTTTGGTTTACATTGGCGGAAGTTACAAGACATCAAGTAAGGACTATTGGTAGAACGTAAGCTCGATTCAGGCGATGAGGCTTTCCAGATTCACTTCGGTTGGTCCGTTATTATTAAATGGCCGGTTGGTTTTTGTGTCTGGATATCTTATAGCGGACCCGAATTCATCGCTAGCGAAAACGAAGCATTGCCAATGAATCAATGCTCGGGTTGATCGCTAGGGAACGCATGCAACAACAACTTCCGTCCTGCCCTACTTCGATGGCTTGATAATCGGCGAACGGTTGTGCTGAAGAAACTGATTTAAGCTCTGCCGATACCGGTTACGGTAGGTCATCGACGCCGAGCCGTGGCCGCCCCAGGGGTCGCAGATCATTTGCACTTGGCCAGGTTTCAGATGCGCGGCTGCGTTGACCAAGTTTCCTGAGGCCGTCACCCAATCCAACAGGCCGACTAGAATAACGGCGGGACATTGAACATCGGCTGTAAAGTTTGCGGCATCGAAATAGGAAAGTGTTTTGAGGAATTGTTGCTCGGTTTGCCCCTTGGGTTTGGCGGACATCTTGAATGGCCAATAGCCAGTATTGTGTTTTACGGTCCAGTCGAGCCTGGGAAGCCCCGGATACTGTGGGAACACGGCGTGCATACGATGATCGAGTCCTGCCAGAACGAGTGCCAGTCCACCCCCTTGACTGCTGCCGC
>Ga0115002_10004691_pt1 | contig 16419 bp, 11 predicted proteins | sample ArcticOcean_MG_C_8_FD_89576 | JGI IMG/M metagenome (GOLD analysis project Ga0115002, IMG submission 89576) | Marine microbial communities from western Arctic Ocean - ArcticOcean_MG_CB11_86 | ecosystem: Environmental > Aquatic > Marine > Oceanic | place: Arctic Ocean: Canada Basin | collected... | reverse complement strand
CTTCTTCTTCTTCTTCTTCTTCTTCTTCTCGTTATCATCGGTGTTCTCATCATCGGTGTTCGTTTTATTTTCGGCGGTCTGCTTGTCGTCATCACTGTCGAACGCACGCGGCGGGTTGTCGTCGAACCTCGCCGTCATTCGGACTCGATCAAGCACAGGCTCCAGCACAGCCGAACCATCGCGCTCGACCGAAACAACGCGAAAATGCTTTCGCGAGAGGGTGACGTTCTCCGACGTCTGCACAACCTCGCCCTTCTGAATGCGCATCCTCGCTTTGTAGGTCACGTCGTAATGGGCGAACTGGTTTGCCCGGAACTTGTACGCCAACCGGTAAGTCGGCTTGGTTTCCTGAGCCGTCAGCTGCACCGGTACACACAACGACAACGAACAAACCGTCAGCAAAGCGATCATGACCTGAGGTCGACACATTTCGCAGGCTCCTTCCCACGTAGGCGCAACTCCCCTGTTCGCGACCGACGTCGCGATGGGGCGGGGGATAGTAGCCGATTCTCGAATCGACTGGGAGACCAATTCCAGCAAAGCGGTCAGCTTTCAGCAGTCAGCTTTCAGCTAGAAAATCAAGGATTCCCCGCCTGTCAAAGCTGAAGGCTGACTGCTCAAGTTCTCAAACGCATTCTGGAGACAATCGTCTGAAACTTATCGAGAAAGCAGTTTTCAACGGACTGTCAGCCTTCCCGGTAGCGAGGTTGCCCGCCCCAGCCGAGTTTGCGGTGCAATGTGCCGTAGTAGCTATGGCCGGGCAGGCTGGCCAGCTTGAACGTCACGTCGGCTTGTGAGACTTCGACCACATCACCGGCAACCAGCGGGCGTTTGATTTGCCCATCGACGACCACCATCGCCCCCTCGGGAACGTCGGGAATCGTCAGCGTGTAGACACAATCGGCCCGGTCAACCAAAGGGCGATTCGTCAGCGTGTGCGGACAAATCGGCGTGATCACGAACGCCTGCAAGTCCTGCCGCAAAATCGGTCCGCCAGCTGACAGGCTGTGCGCCGTGGAACCGACCGGCGTGCTGACAATCAGGCCATCGCAACTGTAGGTGGTGACCGGCTCGCCATCGATCGCCAAATGCACATCCAGCATTCGCAACGAGGCCGCCGAGGAAATCGCCACCTCGTTCAGACCCAAATGCGTTTCAACGCTTCCGTCCGCATGCCGCAATCTCGCTTCGAACATCAGATGTTCGACAATCCGATAATCACGGCTACGCAGGCGGTCGAATTCGTCCTGGAACTCCTGTGGAGACAAATCCGCCAGAAATCCAAGCCGGCCCAGGTTCACGCCTAGAATCGGCAACTGGCGCGTCCCCATCTGTCGGCAAGCCCGCAAGATGGCCCCATCGCCCCCGATGACCACAACCAGGTCGGCTTCCAGATCGGAGACGTCCAAGTCGTCGGTAATCGCTGCGGCAACCACCTCGACGTCGGCCTGATCGTCCAGGAACGCCCCCAGTTCCTTCCAGGCATTCTGCACATGGGAACTCTGGTCGCGTGCCAGTACGATTAGGCGAATTGGTGTGTCCGGGTTCGGCATGGGTTCTCTCACTGCGAATTTCACAACTGATTGTGCATAATAACCTGCTCGCTGACAACATCTCAGGCTATCGCCTTTCGCCGACTGTTTTCTGTCTGGTTCCCATGAACTATTTCGCCCACGGCATGCGGTTTGTCGATCGACCGTATTTTCTTGCGGGAACTGCCGTGCCAGATTGGCTTTCGGTGGCCGACCGACGCACGCGGATGCGTTCCCGGCGTGTCGCCCCCGTGGCTGCGGAAGATTCGCCCATCGATGCCGAAATCGCGGCTGGCGTGCTGCAACATCTCGAAGACGACCAACTGTTTCATCGTTCGCCCGTGTTTCTGGAGGTCAGCGGACAGATGAGTGATCTCTTCCGTGATCTACTTGGCCCCGATGACGGGTTCCGTCCCGGTTTCCTCGGCCACATCGTCACCGAACTGCTGCTGGACGGCGTATTGATCGAACGGCATCCCGAGCGATTGAACGAGTATTACCGTGCGCTGGAATCGATCGATCCGTTACGAATCCAATCGACAATCAACTGGATGGCCCGTACCGAGACCAGTCGTCTGGCCGAATTTATCCCCATGTTTCAGCGAGAACAGTTTCTGCGTGACTATGTTGACCCAATTCGGTTGCTGTATCGCTTGAATCAAGTGATGCGGCGGATCAAACTGAACCCACTTCCCGACGAAACGGAATCCGTCCTGAAAGCCGGCTGGCTGATCGTGGCTGAAAACTGCGACAGTTTGCTTCCCTTCGATTGAAACCCTATCCCATACACGAAAGACGAACACCATGAAATACGGCATGAACATGTTGCTGTGGACTTCCGACGTCACCGAGGAACATTACGGCACGCTCGAAAAACTGAAGGGCATGGGCTACGACGGCGTCGAGTTGCCGATCTTCGACCTGAACGCCGAGAAGTTCGCCACGCTGGGGGGGAAGCTCGACGAGATCGGATTGGAACGAACAGCCGTCACCGTCTGCACCCTCGAAGAGAATCCGATTTCTCCCGATGCGGCCATTCGCGCAGCGGGGCTGAACCGGCTCAAGCAGGCCATCGATTGCTGCGAAGCCGTCGGTGCCACCCATTTGTGCGGTCCGATTCACTCGGCCCTGGGCGAATTCACCGGAGCCGGTCGTACCGAGGATGAATGGAAATGGGGCAAGGAGACACTCGCGAAAGCGGCTGAGCATGCTCAGCAGGCGAACGTAACGCTCGTCGTCGAATGTCTCAATCGGTTTGAATGCTACTTCCTGAACTGTGCCGAAGACGCGGCTCGTTTCTGTCGCGAGGTGAATCATCCGAACCTGAAGATGATGTACGACACGTTCCACGCGAACATCGAAGAGAAAGACATCCGCGCCGCCGTCGAGGCCTGTAAGGACCAGATGGTTCACGTTCACATTTCCGAGAATGATCGCTCGACGCCTGGCGAAGGGGGCGTCGACTGGGACACGTCGTTCGCGGCGTTGAAAGAAGCAAACTACGACGGCTGGATGGTGGTCGAAGCGTTCGGCCTGGCCCTGCCCGACCTGGCCGCCGCCACGAAAATCTGGCGTCGCATGTTCCCAACGGAAGACTACTTGGCCGAGAACGCGCTGCGGTTCATGAAGTCGCGTGTGGAAGGTTGAGCGGTTACCAATTTTGTTGACGGTTCGGTCTTGATCTCGACCTGCGCTTGTACCGGTGCCTTGGGTTGATCTGCCGGCGGTTGTTCGGGCGGCTGAGTAATTATCAGCGGGGTCGGTGTGAATCCGATGAAGATGAACGCCAGCGTCAACCAGCCGAGAACGGTTCGCCCGGTATCCAACGGAACGCTGTCATTGGCCGTCGGCGGATGCTTGGCTCCCATGAAAACGATCAACATCAGCATCAGCGCGTAGGACGGGTTTCCGGAAAAGATCATGTAGGCGAACGCGAACAGCACCAGCCCCATCGCCACTCGATGGGCCCGTTTCCCGATCAGCGTGTAGAGAATGTGTCCCCCGTCGAGTTGCCCGATGGGCATCAGATTCAAGGCGGTGATGAAGATGCCAACCCAACCGGCGTGAAGCATCGGGCTCATCATCACGTCTTGCCCTTCTGCTAAGGGGCCATGAACGGATGCAATCATCCACTGAAGCAGCAACGGCTCCCCAAACACGAACCCACCAGCGGCGTTCGGGTCGATCATCCCAATCGTTGACTGCTGAAGTCCGAAATACATGATGGGAATCGCGATGACCAGCCCGGCCAGCGGACCAGAAATTGCAATGTCGTAAAGCTGCCGTCGGTTGGCGACCCCGGCTCCCTGCAAGATGACCGCCCCCATTGTGCCGATCGGCGGGATCGGAAACGGGATGAAATAGGGCAGCGTGGCGGGAACGTGGTGGCGTCGCGCTTGCAGGTAATGTCCAAACTCGTGGGCCAGCAGAATCAGCATCAGCGAGGCCGTATAGGCCGGGCCGCCGACGTAATACGTGCTCGCACACGTCAGGAAGAACAACACGAAGGGCGTCCGCGAGGGACGACGAGGCCGGAGCGGTTGTTGCACCGGTTGCTCGGCCCACACCCCTTCCTGGCGAGGATCGATCAACTCGATCACTTCCGGGCGAATCACGCGGGGTTTCGATTCCTCGTGCGAAGAGGACTGGTCATCCATAGTTCAAGCGGATCATTGGAAGGAGAAAACGGTACAGGGTGGGTCAATTATAGTCGATGCCGCGTTGCCGACCAATTCCGACGTCGCCGCAGTCTTTGTGTCCACCAGGTCGGTGTCAATCAAGGAAAGAAGAATGGGCCGCAGAGGACGCGGAGAAACGCGAATTTTCGCTGATACGGATCTGGAATTATCCGCGATCACCTGCGAACGAAGTCAGCGTGCCGAGAGGCCAGCGGGTTATTCTGTCCTGGGTGCTGACTTACTACTGAGAAGACCAGCCAGAAACTCGAACGAATCGCGGGCGACCTGCGGGGCAACGTGGCTATGCCGGCTGAGTTCGACGTTCACACAGCCGGAATACTCGATTTCGGCCAGCGTTTGCATCACGGGCGGGAAGTCGATTTCGCCTTCGCCGAAGAGCAGATGTTCGTGAACGCCGCGCCGCATGTCTTCGATATGGACGTTCCACAGCCGATCTTTCCACGTCCGCAGTACATCGGGAATGGGCGTGGTTTCGACACATTGCACGTGACCGATGTCGATCGTCAGGCCGAATCGTGGTGAGTCAACTCGTTCCATGAGCTGGCCGAATTGGTCCATCGTTTCGATAAACATCCCCGGCTCGGGTTCGAACGCGAGTTGGACACTTCGCCGTTCGGCGTAATCTGCGACCTCACGGCAGCCAGCGACCAACCGGTCGAACGCCTGCGACTCGGGAATGTCGTCGCGCGAAATACCCGACCAGAACGAAACGGCGTCGGCTTCCAACTCGGCCGCGATGTCGATGCAGCGTTCGAGGTAATTCACCCGCCGGTGACGGTCGGCAGGGTCGGCTGTCATCAACGTCGGCTCATGTTTCACACGCGAGTCGAGTAGAAACCTCGCACCGGTTTCGATCACGCATCGCATGTCGTGACGTTCGAGCAATCGCCGCAGCGCGCGGATCTCGTGGGGAAGATCAGCGGAGAATGGGTTCAGGCAATGATGATCAATGGTGATGGCCACCGCGCGGTAGCCGATCTCGGCCAGCAGCTCGACCGCGTCTTGCCAGCGGTGAAACGCCAAGCCGTTGGTGTTGTAGCCCATGATCATTGTTGAAGCCGTCAGACAAAAAGAAGCCCGACTTCAAAGCGAAGCCGGGCCTTGGAAGTTGGTCGAACCGCCGGCGATTACTCGGGCAACGGTTTGACGCGGATGTTGCGATAGTAGACGACGCTTTTCGGGTCGTGCGCCTGGATGGCGAAGCTGCCCTGGCTGAGCTTGCGCGTGCCTTTGACGTCCTTCGGTTCGGTGTAGTCGACGATCGTTTTGTCGTTCACCTGAATGAGAATGTGCTGCCCTTTGACGGTGATCGTCTGGGTGTACCAGACGTTGTCTTTCACCGGCGCGTCGAAATTCTTGACAACGTTGTACAGGCTGCCCGTGCGGACGGGATCGCTTTTGTAACTGTTGTTGACCTGCGCTTCGTGACCAACCTCCGGCCAGCCGCTTTCCTGGAACTTCGTATGGAAGTACAGCCCCGAGTTACTACCCGGCGTGGTCATCACCTCGGCCTTGAAAACGAAGTTCTTGAATTGCTTGTCGGTGAAGAGATGCGATCGCGGCCCGTTGGCGACGATGCGACCTTCATCGACTTTGAACTTGCCCTTCTCGCTGATCTTCCAGCCGGTGAGATCCTTGCCGTTGAACAGCGAGGTGAACCCCTTCTCTTCCGCGTGTCCGGATGAGAATTGGGCGAACACAAGCACAAGCAGAGCGAGCGAAACGATTGACTTCTTCATGATGCTGAGTCTCCGGTGAGGTGAATTGTTCGGTTCACTGTAATCGAGACGGCCACGCGAGACAAGAAACGGCGAGCGGCCAGTGTAAGCTGGCTGTTACGTGAACTGCCACAAAACCACCGAACTTTTTTTCCCTCTGCGACTCTCTGCGTACTCTGCGGTAAAAACAATAATTCACCACAGAGTTCCCAGAGGAACACAGAGTGAGTTCCGTGTCATTCCGTTTGTTCCGTGGTTTGGATTTCTCTGGGTTGAATCCTCTAACTTTGGAACGTGGCAGACGTCCGCCGATGCCATCGGTGGCTATTTCTTGGGCTTGGCTGGTTTGAGGGACCGGACGAATGCGATCAAGTCGGCCATTTGTTCGGGGGTGATATCCTTCTCGAGGCCTTCGGGCATCAAGGAGACGCCGTTCGACTTCAAGATTTCGATATTGTTCCGCAAGACGACGTCCTGTTTGCCTTCGGCTCGGCGCAACGTGAGGCTGGTGGCGGTTTCGGTCGAGATGATGCCGGAGAGCAGCTTGCCTTCGGTGGTGACGACGGTGTACGTCATGAAGTTCGGCTGCGCTTCGCGGTTGGGGTCGAGGATGGCAATCAGCATGTCGTCGGGCGACTTGTTCTGCACACTGGAAAGCACCGGCCCGACTTGCTGCCCTTCGTTGCCGAGCTTGTGACAACTGATGCAACGCTTGCGAAAGACCTCACGGCCACGCACCAAGCTGGGTTTCAGATCGAGCGATTTGCGGTAAGCGGTCACCACCTTGCCACGGGTGCCGGTTGTCTGGCCGAACAGCTTTCGCGAAGTTGCCCGCACGCCATCGTTGGGATGATTCGATAACAGTTGTTGTTTGTCGCGAGAAATCTCGGAGCGTTTCAGAGTTCCCGCACCGACTGCCTTCAACAAGATGTTGGTTCGCTCGACGCGACGCAGCATGGCCTCGACGACTTCTTTGCGAACTGTCGGGCTGTAGCGCGACCAGGACGCCAGCAGCAACGAGCCGACTTGCGATTCTGTTCGCTCCGACAGTGCGCTGACGGCTGCAATTTGAACTGTTTGCGGTGTCTGAGGCGACAGCAAGGAGCCGAGCGTGGGAGATGCCAGAACGTAATCGGCGAAGGCGAGCAGCGCGGCAGCCGAGACGCGCGTTGTATTATTTTCCTTTTCGTTCTTCGCAGTTTTCGCGGCCGTCACAAACAACGCGGCGATGCGATTGCGAGTTGCGGGCGTAGGCGAATTGGCTGCGATCTGGCCGATCGTCATGCCACGACGTGCCAATCCTTCCCCCAGAGCACTGAGAGTCGTGCGTTGCAGAACAGCTGAGAGTTTCGGATCTGCGACGGCCGTTAACAATCGCGTCGCCGCTTCGTTCTCCGGACGCGTTCCCGTCATCAGGGCCAGTTCTGCAATGATACCGCCCGTATCGGACCGTTTGCGGAACGTCTCGTCTTGCAGAAGCGAAACCGCCAAACGCTCGCTCGATTTTCCGACCGATGTCATCACCGCCGTTCGCAACGCCGCATCGGTGGTACCGGTCTGGACAATGCCTGCCAACGCTTCGGTCGAAGTCGGGTTGCGAATGTCACCTAACGCGAACGCGAGTCGCAGGCGAACGCGGTAAGCGTCGTCGTCGGCACGTTTCAACAAGGCGGCCAGTAACGGCGCTGAATCGTCAGCACGCGACGCGGCCAACCGCACGGCATGTTCGCGAACACCGGCATGTTTGTCGTTCAACGCGACGACAAGATCATCCGCACCCAGCGAGTCCAAACCGTCGAGTGTCCAGAGAGCATGCAGCCGGGCGAGTTCTGAATTCGATTTACTCACGAGCCGGCGGAGCAGGGGAGCGGCCGACTTGTCCTGACGTTCCCACAGCAAACGTTGAGCCGTTTCACGGTTCCACGAGTTGGGTGATTCAAGCTGAGCCACGAGATCGGTCGAGGACGCTTTCGACATCTTGATCGTCCGAAATCGCTTCATTTGCGGAGCAACGATGCGGTAGATGCGACCGCGATCGTGTCCGCTTTCCAGATCAAGGTGTGCCTTGATCTCCTCGGGAACCGAGAAAGGATGCTCGATTGTCTCGCGATACATGTCGAGCACGTACAAGGTTCCATCGGGTGCGTTCACGAAATTCACGGGGCGAAACCAGTTATCGGACGAGGTGATGAATTCCTCACCCTTGTCGGCTCGCTGGGCAACGAATGTTGCGCCTGATGGAGTCAACGTTTTGCGATGCACAAGGTTCGCCCCCACGTCTCCGATGAACGCGTTTCCCTGAAATGCGTCCGGGTACGCTCCCCCACGGTAGATGGTGACGCCGGTGGCCGAGGTGAAATAGCCGATGGGGTATTCCGGCGGTCGCCCGGTCGGTTTGCCCTGGGCGACGAACTTCCAAGTGCCGTCGGCGTTACGAACAAGGCGGTAACCCGCCTTGGCGGCCCGCCATTCCTGTCGGACGATCCGCCACGGTTCGGGGGGGCTTGTCCGAAAGACCGGGCCCGCTCCGCCTTCCCGCGCGATGCTGCGAACGGTGGCCGGGGCGGCGTAGAACGGGTTGCGTTTCAGGTCGCGTTCTTCATAGACAACCTGCTGGATGTGATTGCTGTTGCTACAGACGAAACGGTTGCCCCAGTCGTCCATCGAGTGGCCGAACTGTAATCCACCCGAAATCGGCTCGATGGCTTCGGTGGCCGGGTTGATGCGGACGTCGCGTCGGCCAAGCGTGAATTGTTTCTTTCCTCGGTGTGAGACTTCGGCTCCGTTACGCCCCCCGGCGGCGTAGATGCGATTGTCGAGTCCCCACTTGAGATTGTTCGCCAGCCCTTGCACGTTGGAGCGGCTGAAACCGGAATAGACGATTTCACGCACGTCAGCTTTGTTGTCGCCGTCAGTATCTTTGAGATAGTAAATGTGCGGCGGAGCGATGACGAACACGCCGCCCTTGTAACAGCAGACCGATGTCGGCCAACTGATGTCTTTCGCGAAGATGGTACTTTTATCGAACTTGCCGTCGCTGTTGGTGTCTTCCAGTAGACGAATCGCACCGGCGTCCTGCTTGCCGATTTTCGTCGGTTGTTGCGGACGCTTCTCAAGCGAGTACGGATACCCGTGCATCTCGGCCACATACATCCGGTCATCCGCATCAAAGCAGGCATCGACCGGGTCGGCGACCAGCGGTTCGGAGGCAACCATTTCCAGCGAGAAGCCGGCCGCAACGCGAATCGTTTTCAACGCGTCTTTCGGCTCGGTCGCAGGAATCCGCGGCAAACGTTTGGCCAGCTCGGCCGGCGAGACCTTCGGTGTCTGTGCGAGTGAAGGCTCGGAGATTACTACGAACGAAGCGGCCACAAGTGATAGAAAGCAGATCGTCACAACTGAAACGGAACGCGACATCGCGAAGAGACTCCTGAAACGCACGGTGGGGGGATGGAAGTTGGAGATCTTAGTCTACCCAAGCCACGCACGATTCGCACCGCTGGCGAGTTGCCAATAAGTAGGGTGCGTCGAGACGCACCTCACTCGAATCTCACAAGATCGTTCCCATACCAGTCTTCCGCGTTGCTCCAATAGAGCAAGTAGGGCAGTCTCCCGCCTGCGAGCTGAGGATGTCGAGTATTGCTCATGAGGTCAACAGTTCCTCATCGAAAGGTGCGTCTTGACGCACTCTACTTACGACTTACTCTGAATACGGCGAGCCAATCGTGAGTAGACTGCAGGGCGTATCGCATTGGCTGGCCCACAACGATTGCACATCCATGACGGGCGACGTGTCACTTTCCGAATTGCTCAACCAGGCCCGCGACGGCGACGACGCGGCGCGCGATCTGCTATTCGAGAAATGCCGGGCCTATGTGAATGTCGTGGCGCGGGCGCGTGTCGAGAGTTGGATGCGGGCCAAAGTTGATGCCTCCGACCTCGTTCAGCAAACGCTGCTCGAAGCGCATCGTGGGCTGAGCAACTTTCAAGGAACGACCGAGGCCGAATGGCTGGCCTGGTTGAGAAGAATTCTCGACCACAATGCCGTCGACTTCATCCGGCAATATCGCGGCACAAAAAAACGGGAAATTCGCAAAGAAGTTCGTTTGAACAATGCGGCCAGCGATGTTTCGCAGCGACGCGATCTCGACCCGAGTGCCGGCATGGAAAGCCCCAGCGAGTTGGTCATGCGGCGCGAGCGAGACATCGAAGTCGCTGAGGTCGTTTCGCAACTGACAGATGATCATCAGGAAGTCATCATGCTGCGCAATTTGCAGCGACTGCCATTCGACGAAGTCGCTCGCCGCATGGGGCGCACTCGACCGGCCGTTCAGATGCTGTGGATGCGCGCCCTTCGCAAACTTGAAACAATCTTGCAACAGTGACTCCCATGAGCGACGGACCGGAATCTCCCGCCCTGCCCCCCGACGATGACAGTCTGGCGTTCGATCACCTCGACCGGTACGTCGAATCGATGCATCGCCTGGATGAAGGGCAACAGGCTGAATTTCTGCAAGACCATCCGGAACTGCTTCCCCTGCTGGCCTGCTTGGACTCCCTCGATAGCATCGCACCGGTCCCCGCCACGCTACCGCCGGTGGATCTCATCGATACGAACGCTCGCACGGTTATCAACCAATCAGGCGCGCCAGCCGAGGCGGGGGGCGATACATTTGTAACCTCGCCCGTTCATCCCACGGAATTCGGTAAGTACGAACTCCAGGGTGAACTTGGCCGGGGTGGTATGGGAGTCGTCTACAAGGCGCGACAGACCGATCTCGACCGCATCGTTGCTTTGAAGATGATTCTCTCCAGCCAGTTCGCATCGGAAGAGGAAGTGCGCCGGTTCTACGACGAAGCGCGCGCCGCCGGAAGTTTGCAGCATCCGAATATTATTGCCATTCACGAAGTCGGCGAGATTCACGGGCAACATTACTTCGCGATGGATTATGTCGACGGCCGTAACCTGGCCGAGATTCTGCGAGACGGGCCGATTGAGGTGGAACGCGCTGCGGAGTTCATGCAGATTATCGCGCGGGCCGTCGACTTTCTCCACGAACACAAGATCGTTCACCGCGATGACGAGTCGGGAACACCGCATCTCACAGACTTCGGCTTGGCCAAACTGTTCGATTCCGACAGCCATCAGACTCGCAGCGGAACGATCATTGGCACACCCAGCTACATGTCGCCCGAGCAGGCAGCGGGGCGAATTTCAGAGATTTCTCCCCGCAGTGACGTGTACAGCCTGGGCACGGTTCTCTACGAATTGCTTACCGGTCGTCCGCCGTTTCGAGAAGACAACCCGCTCGACACTCTCGTGCAGGTGCTCGAAGGCGAAGCCACGCTGCCGATGCGAATCAACCGTCGCGTGCCGCGCGAACTGGAACTCATCTGTATGCGTTGTTTGGAGAAGGAGCCGAACGACCGCTACCAAACGGCAGCCGACTTGGCCGACGATCTCGACCGTTTCCTCAAACGGGAACCGGTTGCAGCGCGACCGTCCGGCTGGATACACAAGCTACGCCGTTGGACCCGCCGCGAGCCGGCGCTTGTCTCTCGCTGGGGAGGCCTGGCGGTCGCGATGGGCGTCACGCAGTTGAATTACTCGATTCGCGGGATCGATGTCCATTTCGAGTACTTCGTTCGCATTATGAGTGTACTCGGAGTTTGGGCGATCGTCTGTTTTGTCTTTCAACGGATGCTCCACCGGGAGACCGCTCGAAACTTCGGTCAGTTCGGTTGGGCGGCAGCCGATTCCGTGTTCTTAACGACCGTCCTCTGTCTCGCCGACGGACCGCTGGGGCCGCTACTGGTCGGTTACGCACTTTTGGTCGCCTCGTCCGGCATGTTCTGCCGCGTGCGACTGGTCTGGTTCACAACGTTCGTGAACGTCTTGTCGTTCGTGGCGCTGGTGAAATTGCGGCCAGACGAATTCAGTCTCATTCATTATGCGGCCATCTTCGCGCTGGTGCTCACCGTGGTGGGTTTCATCGTCGCCCATCAGGTCTACCGGGTCCGCGTACTCAGTCGATTTTACGACCGACGCTCACTCCCGTAGAGACAACGTATCGCGTCGTCTGCGATGGAATTGCTGCCACGAAACGCTCGCCGCTCCGCGAAATCGTGCTCACCTTGGTGAAGATTCAACGGACGCCGGTGAAGAAGAAATAGCCATCCAAGATATCTAGCGGTTGAACAGGAAGGCCGAGCTGTTGATTAAGGCCCACATCAAATCCTGTGCCGCCTCTTGCTGTTTACCGACCTCGCCAAAGTAAGCGACAGCGTTCTTCAGTTCGTCCGCACTGGGTTGGCGACAGAGAACCGCGACGTAGATATCATCAACGAGTTGGTCGGTCGTAGCCTTTTCCCGAATGCGACGTGCAATCAGGCCTTTCGGGTGGATGAGCGCGTCGGCCACGGTCGGGCCGTTGACCAGATTAAGCGTCTGCTTCAAGCTGACCTCGCTGCTGCGTTCGCACTCGCAGGGGCTTTCTCGTGGCGGACGACCGAACATGTCGAGGAAGCTGAGCTTGATCTGGCTATCGGGAAGTTGCGTGGCACGAAAACCAGCCGGAACACCGGGGATATTCACCGGGGCTTCGGTGGCGATCATGAGCGTGTCGAAGAGTTGCTCGGCGGTGAGTCGCCGTGGCAGGGCATGCGAATTGTTGACGAGATCGTTTTTGTTGAATTCGTTCGTCCGATAGCTGCGCTGATAGCTATGTGAGGTGACGATGGTGTGGATCAGACGTTTCAGATCGAAATCGCCCTTGAGGAAATCGGCTTCCAATGCCGCGAGCAATTCGGGATCGGTCGCCGGGTTGCTCGAACGAATGTCGTCGACCGGGTCGATCAATCCGCGTCCCATGAAGTAGCTCCAGTACCGATTGACGATACTCTTGGCGAACAGCGGATTTTGCTTGGCCGTGAGCCAACGTCCCAATTGGATGCGAAGATCGGCAGACGGTTTGCCGAGGCCCTCAAGTTCATAAGGGAATTTCGCGTTCACCGGCTGACCGGTTCCGACGTGGACCACTGGCTGCGAAGTTTTCAAAGAGTAAATGATTTCCTCGTCGGTGACGGGGCCTTTCTTGCGGCCGACCGCCGCGAAGTAGGCCGAGAGGGTGTAGTATTGGGTTTGCGTCCAGCGTTCAAACGGATGATCGTGGCATTGGGCGCACATGAACCGCGTGCCCATGAAGACCTGCGTCATGTTCTCCATGACGATCTTCGGTTCACGAGCGATGCGGTAATAATTCGCGGCTGGGTTTTCAAACGTGCTGCCGTTGGCCGTCACCAGGTCGTAGACGAATTCGTCGTATGGCCGATTGGTGGCGACGGCGTGACGAATCCAGTTCCGGAAGGCCCAGATGCCCTTTTCGCCGATGTACTTGCGGTTGCTCATTAGCAGGTCGCTCCATTTGAGCGTCCAATGGTCGATGTACCCGGCGCTGGAAAGCAGTTCGTCGATCTTGGCGTCGCGCTTCACACGGCTGGAACGTTTGTCGGCCAGGAATTCTAGAACTTCCTTCGACGCCGGCGGAACGCCGGTGAGGTCGAGTGAGACACGTCGCAGGAATTCGGCATCGGTGCAAAGTTCCGACGGCAGAATTTTCATGCGTTGCAGCTTGGCGTTGACCAACTCGTCGATGTAGTTGTGTTCGGGGCTGTTGGTCCATTTGTAACCCGGTCGGCGACCGATCACGGTGATGGGGTTCGTTGCATAAGCCCCCTGGTAGCGCACCAGCGCGGCCGCCTCGCCTCGTCGCACGGCGGTGATTTCGCCGTTCTTGTCGACCGTCGCTACTTCAAAATCGCTGATTTCGTAGATCGCCTCGCGGGTCACGTCACGCATGGAGCCGTCGGAGAATCGCGCCATCACAACTTGCTGACGACGTTCGTCCCCAATTTGCAGAAGCGGCTTCTCGGGCAAAATTGTGATCGACTCAACTTTCGCATGTTTTTCGTATTTGCAGCCTTCGGCGATCCATTGTTCGATCAATGCGTACTCACGAGATTTCTCGTCGAACAGGAATCCGCCCTCATGCGGAACCGCCTGCGTGGGCTTCAAGAGCATCAGGCTTTGACTCGGCTGCGACCGATTGAAGCGGCGTCCCGAGATGTCATCCACCAAAGCACGGTAATCGTACAGGGAATCGTAGCCGCGTAGGGAAAGCTTGAACCCGCCCTTCCCGATTCGCGCTCCATGACACGTCCCCGCGTTGCAGCCGACCCTGCTGAGGATCGGCATCACGTCGCCAATGAAATTCACCGGTTTCGGGTCGACATTCGTCACGGTTACTGGAACGTCCACCGACTTCCCGCCGGCAGTCACGGTGACCTTCGTGGTTCCCTTGGAGACCGGCACGATGAAGCCATCGCGATCAATGCGAACCTGCTTGCCTTGCGACTTGGACTTGGCTTCGTTGGAGAGATCGACAACGATCCCTTCTGCGGTGCGACCGACCACCAGCAAACGCCGGGCGTCGCGAATGTTCGTCAGCTCCAGACGCGGCGGAATGACCTCGATCGATGCGACTTTCGGCTTGGCGGCCGGTTCGGCCGAAGAGGCCGGGGCGATTGTTACCAAGGCAAATACCAAACTCGTTAGCAATCCTGCGAGTACTTGGCGTTGCATGAGAGTATCCTCTATTTCGATGGGGTGTGATCGTTGTCGTGGGAAATCGTTTGCTGCTCTAGATTCAGTACCGGTACGTCAACGTGCGGCGGTTGTGGGTGCGATGACTTTAACCGGAACGAACCGTTTCACGAGTTTGCCGCTGGTGACATCATACAGACTAATCGTGCCGCTGAAGCCTCCGATGGCCACCTGTTTGCCATCCGGCCGAAAGGCGACGGAAAAAACGGGGCCGTCGACGTCGGGCAGTTCATGCAGCAACATTTTCTTGGCGGTACGCTTGGACGTTTCGACGCGGGTTTGCTGCAATCCGCCGCCGTTGTTCGTCGTCTTTTCGTCGTAGACTCCTGTTGTGTAAATTCTCGCCGTGCCGGCCGTCGCGGTACTTGCTCCGGCGACAAACAGATTGCCATCGCCGCTGAAGTCGAGATCGAAAACGCGTCCGGGAAGTTTCTCGTAGCTGCGAATGTGATTGAAGTTGTCGCCGATGATCCGCTTGCGGGTGCGGAAGATTTTGTAGAGGTTCGGTTGGCCGTCGGAACCGGCAGCGAGCACTTGCTCTCTCTTGGGATGCCGTTTGACTGCCAGTAAACCACCCTTCAGCGCGCCCGGCGTGATACTCGTAATGTTATCGACCATTTGGGCGTTCTTGACGATGACCAATTTCATCGACATATCGCGGCTGACAGTAATCAGGTGGTCGTCCTTCAAGGAGAAAGTCGAATCGAAGACCCAATCGGAATGGGCGTCGAATCGCATGATCGTTTTCAGTTCCTTCACGTTCAGGACGCGTGCACGGTTATCGATGGCACCGAAACTGAACATCGTGCCGTCGGCACTGAACTCGGCTCCGAAGAGCGTGTCGTTGGAGAGCGTCGTGGAGCTGATCAGCTTCCGAGTGGCGACGTCCCAGAATTGCACTTCACCGAACAATGCCGGCGTGCCACCGCTGACACCCAGCATTTTGCCGTCTTGCGAAAAGGCAACCGATTCAATCCGCTGCGCGCGTCCGACCAAGCGAGCCACTTGGCTGCCGCTGTTCGCATCGAGCAGAAGCGTTTCGTGAAAACCGGAGGCTGCCAGTAGCTTGCCGTCGGGCGAATACGCCAGCGCGGTGATGACGGGGGGACTGCTGTATTTCGGGGGGTTGGCTTGTGTGATGGTGTCGATGGCAGCCGGCGGTGTGTCGTCCTTGGCCCCTTCCTTGATCCAGCGGGCGATCAGTTCGACTTGTTCTTTCTCGAGCGGATCGGCGTTCAAGGGCATCTCCGGTTCGTCACCGGAAATGTAATCCAGGATGAGACTTTCATCCGGCTTGCCCACCACGAAACTCTCGCCGTTCTCGCCTCCGACTTTGAAACCGGCGAAGGTGGTCAGCAGCAATTTACCACCCTTCTTAGATGGCTGGTGGCAACCGGAACATCGACGCTGGAGAATCGGTCGAACCTGCCGATAGAAACTGACCGGCCCGTCTGGTTTCTTCGCGTCATCTTCTTGGGCCAACGCCACACTCGCTCCGATGCAGAGCATCGCAACGGCAAGCAACGTGGTGAGATATCGAGCGAACGGTTCAACAGTGCAAGAACGCATGGTTCACCTCAGTTGCGGAACAGCCAACGCGGGCGTCTCTCGGGCGGGCATCCACACTCGGCGGGCGGAGCGGAAGATCGTTCCCACACTCGCGTTTCAGTATACCGTCCGCCGAGACGCAGCGTAAAGCGCCGACTGCCGCAAGTCATATCGGGGCATTCAGTTATCGTCTCCGACGGACAAATCATCCGATTTCTACCGGGTTTTCGGCTTCCGTGGCCGTTTCTTGTCTTTCTTCT
>Ga0115002_10004690_pt1 | contig 16419 bp, 14 predicted proteins | sample ArcticOcean_MG_C_8_FD_89576 | JGI IMG/M metagenome (GOLD analysis project Ga0115002, IMG submission 89576) | Marine microbial communities from western Arctic Ocean - ArcticOcean_MG_CB11_86 | ecosystem: Environmental > Aquatic > Marine > Oceanic | place: Arctic Ocean: Canada Basin | collected... | reverse complement strand
CAGTCAAATTCCATGACGGCATCCCCGCGTGGTCCGAGACTCGATGACCCAATAAAACGGGGGTGCGGAACCCGAGGCACATGATTATCGTGTGTAGCGAAATAGAGAAAGAACGGGTTATCTTTTTCCCGTTCAATGAAGCCGACGGCCTTTTCAACAAAGCGATCAGCCATGTCTTCATCTACAAATCGAGCCTTCTGCCCACCCGTCATAGTCCCGATGCGGCTAACATTGTTTACGATAGTGCCTGAGTGCTGCTCATCGGCCTGCACTTTTAAAAGATGAGGATGGGAAATGCCAGTGGGTTCGTTACCGACGGGTTCCGCATAACTCACCGAGATGGGGTCGTTCGGGTCAAGACCCTCGATGTATCCATTCTCGATATATACGGAAGGTACCCGATCACCGGTCGCAGCAATGTGATAGGAGTATTCGAACCCGACTTCACGAGGCCCAGGCTTGATTTCTGCATTCCAGTCTAAAGGTTCTGCGGCATTTCCTAGTCCGAGGTGCCATTTACCGACTAGCGCGGTAGTATACCCTTGGTCGCGGAGAAAGTTGGCAATTGAAGGTTTCTTCGGATCAATAATAAGAGGAGCGTTTCCAGGCAGAATCTTGGCGTTCTTGTTTCGGAATGCATACTGGCCGGTCAGCAAAGAATAACGTGAAGGCGTGCAGGTAGCTGCAGCGCAATAGCCTGAAAGAAAGCGCAATCCGTTAGCCGCCAATTTGTCCGTGTAGGCTGTGTCAGCTCCTGTGCCACCATAACAACTGAAGTCACCATAGCCAATATCGTCTGCATAGATAAAGACGATGTTTGGCTTTTCTGCGGCCTGGCCACTTTGTAGAAACCCAACTACTAGGAACAAAACCAGGGTTGGGTAAATAAATGTAGTTAAAATATTTGTGAGTCGGATCATAATGGTCTGGGTAAGAAAAATTGGGACAGGCGTTGAGAAGAGGTTTCCGGAATCCTAGTTGTGGCAAAGAGCAAAACTGTATTCCGGACTAAGTCTAGTATTTCCCTCAATTAAATTTTGAAGGAACTCTTATCAATGCGCGTCACTGAGACTTCAAGGACTCAAATTCACTCAAAACGAAGGATTCTTGGCTAGATTTTCCGTGGATATATTTCAATCTGAAGCGTTTCCAGACTTGAAGGATTGGGAGTTCCTAAGAAATAGTTGCCAGAGGTTTCGGAACCCACCAGGGTTGCCATTGATACCTCCCTCATCCCAAAATTTCGTGCTTCAATGACTCCGGTAAAGAATAGCCAGACCTTCTGTGTCGAATTGATCAAGCCATCTCACTATAATGACAATGGCTATGTAATTCGCTGGTGGAAGGCATGGATTCCATCGAACTCACTGGCTTGCCTCCATGGTCTCACTCTGGACGCAGCTCAGCGAAATATCCTTGGTCCAGAGACTCAATTTCAGATCGCAGCTTACGACGAAACCAATACGCGGGTACCGATCAAAAAGATCATCCAGCGCTTCAAGAAGCACAACAACCGCGGTCTGGTTTGCCTCGTCGGCGTCCAAAGTAATCAGTTCCCGCGGGCGATGGCAATCGCGCGTCAATTCCGTGAAGCGGGCATCCAGGTAGCCATGGGTGGATTCCACGTAAGTGGATGCTTGTCCATGCTTCCCGATCTAACACCAGAGTTACAGGAAGCCGTGGATCTCGGCGTCACCCTGTTTGCCGGAGAATCAGAGGGTCGACTGGAAGGCCTACTGAAGGAAGCCGATGCAGCGGAGATGAAACCCATTTATAATTACCTGAAAGATCTCCCAGATCTACAGGATGAGCCACTTCCCTTTCTTCCGAAAGAAAACGTGAGGCGGTACGCGCGCTCAATTGGTTGCTTCGATGCAGGTCGCGGTTGCCCATTCTCCTGCAGCTTTTGCACGATCATCAATGTCCAGGGACAGAAGTCCAGGTTTCGAAATGCCAACGATGTAGAAGAAATAGTAAGATCCCACATCTCTGAAGGCGTAGATACCTTTTTCATCACCGACGACAACTTTGCCCGAAACAAAAACTGGGAAGATATCTTTGACCGTATGGCTCACTTGCGGGAAGTAGAAGGTCTCGAAGTCTACTTTGTCATGCAGGTGGACACACTTTGCCACACGATTCCGAATTTTATTGTTAAAGCCCAGCGAGCAGGTTGCCGATTTGTTTTTCTGGGATTGGAAAATATTAATCCGGCCAGCTTGAAAGGCGTATCGAAGAATCAAAACCGCATCACTGAATATAGAAAAATGCTGCAAGCGTGGCACAGTGTTCGAGTCATTACTTACTGTGGTTACATTCTGGGATTCCCGGGAGATACTCCGGCGACCATCGAGCGCGATATAAAGATTATCCAGAAAGAGCTGCCGGTCGACCTCCTCGAGTTTTTTATTCTTACACCCCTCCCCGGATCAGTAGATCATCGGGAGCTTTACCTCAAGGGGATATGGTTGGATCCCGACCTGAACAAGTATGACCTTGAACATGCGTGCCGTGAATTCGACGGAATTAGCAAAGAGGAGCTGGAAGGCATTTATGACCGAGCCTGGCACATCTATTATTCTTGGGACCATATCGAAACACTCGTCAGAAGGGCCGCTGCGGCGAACATGATTGTGCCGCGGTTGATCTCTTTGATTTTTGAATTTTATGGCAGTTATCGCTTTGAGCATTTGCACCCCCTGCAAGGCGGACTCATCCGAAGAAAAAGCCGCACACAACGGCGCCCAGAATTTCCAAGAGAATCCGTTTTAGCGTATTATCCAAAACGTGTTTGGGAAGTAGTTAAAACGTACGTTCCAGCTGCCTTTTTTCTTGGTAGACTATTACTCCTTTGGTGGAAGATTCATCGCGATCCAAAGAAGAAGGGATACATCGACCTGGCAACAACTCCGGTTGTCGACAAGCTGGAAGAAGAACTCGACCTGTTCGAAGTAACCGAAGCCGCTCGGAATTCAGTCATTAATGCGAAAGCAAAAGAACAAAAAATGAAAACCGCTCGTGAAAACGCACTCTCTAAGAAATAGTCCTCTAAACTAACACTTAGGTTAAATATTCATCACCCCAAAATCAGTCCCCACTATGTTCAAAAATAAATTCTCCCGTCGCAACTGGCTCCGCTCAATGCTTATGGCACCCCCTGCCCTAGTTGGCTTGGACGCCATGAGTTCAACTGCAAAAGCCGCGCCCATCAGCCCTAACGATAATATCAAGGTCACCAAACTGGAAACCTTTGTCCTGAAAAATTCCTGGGTGTTTGTTAAAATTTCTACCGATGCCGGAATCACCGGCTGGGGTGAGATGCTGAAGGACGACGCGAAGGCCTGTGCGGCCGGAGCACTCGAAGTAGGCGATTACTTAATTGGGAAAGATCCGCGCCCGGTCGTTCATCACTGGCAAGCCATTCACCGTGGAGCCTTCTACCGAGGCGGCCCCATCAAGTCAGCTATCTCTTCGGGAATTGATCAGGCACTTTGGGACATAGCCGGGAAATGCTACGGCGTACCCGTCTATAAACTACTGGGAGGTCCGACTCGAGACAAGGTATTCGTCTACGGTACACCGGATCCCATCACAGGAGTAAAGGCAATGAAGGTTGGGCCCAGTGCACACCGCAAGGCGCATAAATATTTGGAAGGACATAAGATAGTGGATGCCATAGTTGAAAAATTCGCTGCCTTACGGGACCAGCATCCGGACGTGGATATCGGGATCGATTTCCATGGAGCAGTGCAACCAACAACGGCAAGTATTTTGATTAAGGCGCTCGAGCCCTACAGACCTTGGTTCTATGAAGAAATCGTTCAGGCATTAAATGTAGATGTCATGGCCGACCTCGCCAAGAAAACCCATATTCCATTGGCTACCGGAGAACGGGTTTTCCTCAAATGGGGCTTCCGCGAAATCCTTGAAAAAGGAGCCGCCATGATTCTACAGCCCGACGTAAATTACGCAGGCGGGATTACCGAATTAAAAATAATCGCGGGCATGGCAGAAGCCTATTATGCTCCTATCGCTCCTCACAATCCGAACGGCCCTTGTTCGTTGGCGGCGAGTCTACAAATCGCAGGCTGTGTCCCCAACTTTCTGGTACAGGAACGTGGAGACCGGGAACATGAATTGCTCGCTGAGCCTCTCCCACCGGTACGAGACGGCTATCGTCCACTTCCAACAGGCCCAGGCCTTGGAATCACCATCGATGAAGACAAACTCATGGATGAAGTCGGTGAACCTAGAGAGTATGGACCACAGTACGACGAAGACGACGGTTCGGTCGTAGATTGGTAGATCAGGACTCCTACTCCTACTAAAAACGACATACCACAAGAAGGCAGGTAGAAGGTTGAACATTTTTACCCCAATGCACCCTTTCGTGGCCATTTTCTTTACCTACGAATTCGCAAAAAAACCGAAACAAAATTTGATGCTCAATTCGATGGAGAATGTTAGACTTCAATAAAATTTCGCCGCCTTCATAGCCAAACTCCCCAAGCCCTTAACGGAATCCCAAATAAATTCGCCTAACCGTGCACCGGCGGCGGCAGTAAAGAAACTACCTTGCGTCTCAGCACTTTTGTCCGGTTTTGAGAGATCCATACCGACATAATAAAATTGGTCGGTTCTTCCCCGAGACACTCCATTGGAGATAAGCATATCATAAAGCCTCTGAGTTCGCGCATCGTCATTCGTACGATTCATCCCCAAAACTTGAATTAAAACCAAATCCTTTTTGTACTTCAATTGGAGCTGATTCGGATGAGTAACATTTCCAGGATAAAGAGCCACACTCTCCATTTTAGAAATGGGAATCCGACGTTGATTGCTGGCTTCTTTTAAATTTGAAGTCCCGCTCATGAGCAAAAGATCGCTTCCATTTAGTGACAGGCTTTCTTCTAAAAACTGAATTTGTTGATCGCCCCTTCGTACTTCACCCACATGGGCTTTGCTGGAAAATTGGACTAGCGGATCTCGGTCAGCCTCAGGGCTTATCAGGCTTTGACGCTTAGAAAACGAGGCGCATCCTGATAAGAAGATCAGGACCATGCATCCTGCCAAAAAATGATACTTAGCCAAGCTTTGAAGACCTAGTCCGTTGAGCTTGAGACGTCGAGTCCTTTATCAACCGTTGCTGCATTTTTCTCCGAGATTAATAAGAACAGGTAGAGGTCCGGCCATACTACTTAGCGGAAGAAGAACCACTGAGGGATAGAATCCAAAGTCACAAGGCTCAGCGGACAAGCCAACTGGACCAATTGAACTATGATTAGGGATCTATCTTGAAACGATTAGATTTGCTAAACTTGGGACCTCGGTGATTGGCTAAATCTGAAATAGGACGTAAACATCACTTGCTATCACTCGATCTGTTTTGTTTAGGCTTAGGCTACAGAACCAAAATAAATCTCCAATCATACCCTAAATTGAATATACAAGGTAAAGGAACAGCGGAAAACACCTACGATGCTATCGTCATAGGTTCAGGAATTAGTGGAGGCTGGGCAGCAAAAGAGCTCAGCGAGAAGGGCCTCAAAACCTTGGTTTTGGAGAGAGGACGTGATGTAAAACACGGCGAATATCCCACAGCAATGATGGAGCCCTGGGAATTCGAAGCAGGCGGAAGAGTCGCGCCGGCAACGGTTGAACGGCAAGCTAAGCAAAATCGCACAGGCTACACAACCCACCCTGCAGCAGCTCACTGGTTTGTGGATGATGTAGATAATCCTTACAGCGAAGTTAAGCGCTTCGATTGGATGCGCGGATACCATGTGGGAGGACGCTCGCTACTGTGGGGTCGTCAATCTTACCGCATCGGAGACATTGATTTCGAAGCAAACTTAAAGGACAGTTGGGCAGTGGACTGGCCCATCCGCTATAAAGATTTGGCCCCTTGGTACGGCCACGTAGAAGAATTTGCCGGCATCAGCGGTAAGGCCGAAGGCCTAGCACAATTGCCGGATGGAAAATTCCTCCCACCCTGGGAAATGAACTGCCTGGAAACTCATATTTCCGAACAGATCAGAGAGAAATTCACCGACCGAATCATGACGATTGGTCGGTCGGCTAATTTAACACAGCCACACAATGGACGTGGAGGTTGCCAATCGCGCAATCGCTGTATTCGAGGTTGCCCGTACGGAGCGTACTTCAGCAGTAACGCGTCAACTCTACCTGCCGCCTTTGCAACAGGGAATCTCTCCCTTCGTCCTTTCTCAATCGTCAGCGAATTGATTTACGACAAGGGAAAAGGCAAAGCTATTGGTGCTCGAATCATCGATGCAGAAACGAATGAAGTCATAGAGTTTTACGCCAAGGTCATCTTTTGTTGCGCGTCGGCGGTTGCTTCCACCTCCATTCTTCTCAACTCAAAATCAGATCGCTTCCCGGAAGGATTTGGAAACGATAGCGGAGAGCTTGGCCATAACTTGATGGACCACCATTTTAAAGTGGGTGCCAGTGGATCCACAGATGAATTTAACGATCAGTACTATAAAGGCCGTCGACCAAACGGTATTTATGTGCCGCGCTTTAGAAACGTCAGCAAAGAGACCACCCAAAAAGATTACATCCGTGGTTTTGGCTACCAGGGTAGTGCCAGCCGTGTGGATTGGGCTCGTGGCATTGCTGAGTTTAATCGATTCGGAGCAAAATTTAAAGCTGACATGTTAGAGCCCGGCCCATGGCGCTTTGGTATGGGAGCGTGGGGAGAACATCTTCCTTATCACGACAATAAGATGTTTCTAAACAACGACCTGCTGGATAAGTGGGGACAACCAACCGTCACCTTCGATTGCGATTATAAAGAAAACGAAATGGCCATGCGTAAAGATGCCCAGGCATCCGCTATCGAGATTCTTGATGCAGCTGGTCTAAAAGACGTAAAAGGCTTCGATGATGGAAGTGCACCCGGTCTCTGTATACATGAGATGGGTACCGCACGTATGGGACGTGATCCGAAAACATCCGTATTAAACGGATTCAATCAGGTTCATACCTCTCCCAATGTTTTTGTGACCGATGGGTCCTGCATGACTTCATCGGCATGCCAAAATCCTTCACTGACCTACATGGCATTAACAGCCCGAGCGGCTGACCACGCTGTTAACGAACTTAAGAAAGGAAATATTTAAGATGAACTCTTTAGACGATCCAAACTCTCCAGTTATGATAAATCGGCGTGATGCAATTAAAAGAGCAACCATGCTGCTCGGGGTTGCCGTATCCTCTTCGACCATCGCAGGATGCATGGGAGGTGGCAGTAGCGAAACCAACGCTGGCGATAATTGGAATCCCGATTTTCTCAACGGGACACAAGGCAAAGTGGCGAAAGCCGTAGCAAATATTATTTTCCCTACCACGGACACTCCCGGTGCAGTTGACGTGGGGGTCCCTCAATTCATGGACCTTCTTTATGGAAAGTACATGGACGCGGAAGAAAAGACTACGTTTACTACCGGCCTGGGACAACTCAGTAAATCTGGTTTCCAAGACATGTCAGAGACAGATCAAGCGAGTGCCATGACCGCACTAGCGGGAACAACGGATAAATCTCAGAAGGCGTTTTTACAACAAATACGTGGACTCACCATTGTCGGTTATTTCAAATCAGAGGAAGTATGCAGGAACGTAACTAACTACGATCCAGTACCCGGTAAATATCAGGCTTGCCTTCCCATATCTGAAACAGGCAATGTAATCATGAGCGAGATAAGGTAACGTTTACCAGGTAATGCTCTAGTGCGTATAAAAAATCTCCGAGTATTTTCAATATTACTTTCTCTGGCCGCAGCAGCTTGGGTCACCTCTTTACAAGCAACGGCCAAAGAAGGTAAATTCAACATCCTCTTCATTATCTCGGATGACCTTACCTATAGCGCGCTTTCCTGTTACGGGAACACCGTATGCCAGACACCCAATATAGATCGTCTGGCTGATAAGGGAGTTCGTTTCACCCGCGCTTACTGCCAGAGCACCTATTGTGGGCCTTCCCGGGCATCCTTCATGTCAGGGTATTACCCACATGCGACTGGAGCTCTAGGGTACAAAAGTCCACGTCCGCTGATAGGTGACCGCCAAACCTGGTCACAACTATTTAAAGACAATGGCTATTATGCTGCAAGAGTTAGCAAGATTTACCACATGGGCGTTCCTGGCGGAATAGAGGACGGCGGTCATGGTGCCGACGACGAACTTTCCTGGACTGAGCGCTACAACAGCCAAGGCCCCGAATGGGCAGCACCAGGCGATGCTGAGACACTCGAAAATAATCCCGATGGCAAAAAACCTGCGGTAGGTGGAAACACTTTTGTGGTGGTCGAGGCAGACGGAGATGACCTCGTTCACTCAGATGGGAGAACCGCAGATAAAGCGGTCGAGCTAATCCAGCAATTTGATGAGAAAAATGGCTCAAGAAAAGGAGAACCCTTCTGGCTGGGAGTGGGATTCGTGAGGCCTCACGTACCACTCGTCGCACCGGCCAATTACTTTCCTCCGTTCAAGCCCTATAATAAAATGGAGTTGCCGCCCAAGATCCCCGGCGACTGGGACGACATCCCAACCCCCGGCATCAATTACAAAACCAGCCAGGGTATGGAGATGGATATCCGTCGGCAAAAAAAACTGCTTGGCGGCTACTATGCTTCTGTCGCCTACATGGACGCCCAAGTGGGTAAAGTGCTAGACGCGTTAGAAGATGCCGGCCTGGAAGACGACACCATAGTCATCTTCACCAGCGACCACGGTTACCATCTTGGCGAACACGACTTCTGGTCCAAGGTCAGTTTAAGAGATCCATCTGCGGGAGTCCCCTTGATCATTTGTGTGCCAGGTAAAAAACCTGCGGTATGCAACTCACTGACTGAGCTTATCGACCTCTACCCAACCACCGCAAAACTCTGCGGCCTCGAATACCCGAAAGCAAATCAGGGCAAAGACATTTCCGCCATGCTCGACGAGCCAACGACCGAAGTTCGCAACGCCGCCTTTTCCGTAGCACCGATGCGCAAAGGTTTCCTACTTCGAACACACGAGAATTCATACATTCAGTACGGAGAAGATGCCTCCGGCGGCGTCGAGCTCTTCGACATAAAAAAAGACCCGGAGCAATACCATAACCTGGCAAGCAAACCCGAATACAAATTCTTAGCACGATCTTTCCAGTCAAAATTATTGTTGAAGCTACAGAACGTCAGGACAAATGACCTTGGATTGACATACTGAGTGTGTGTGAGTTCGATCACAACCATTTTAAAGTTGATACTGTGTTGAGTTATCAGTGGAAAATCAACCAAAGATCATTCGCACTGCAATTGAATATCTACAATCTCCTAAACGACACAAGCGGACATAGCATTATCAACTATTCCTACACAGACGGTTCTCCCATAAAGCGCCGTACGAAAATCAATTACACTCCCAGGAGCTACCGCTTGTCGATGTCGGTGGAATTCTAAACTACTACCATTAGTTGTCTCTCGTTCTTTCTGCTGTAGCTTGTTGCATTATTGGAAGATCCCACCTCGGAGTAATTTGAGCTAGAGCGTATTAAGTTTAATCGGTCGCAAAATATGGTAGGGCGGTTTGGCCCAAAGCGCAGTTTCCATATCGGCGCTCCTGCTACGCTCATCCGAGCTTCGCCGGACAAGTCGGCGATTGAGCCCTACGTAAATCAGAAAATTGTGACTATTTATGGTTAAACTGCTCTACTTTATTTGGAGTTCCTTTTGCAGCGTTTTGTTCGAATACCTCTAAACGTTCGGTGATACAAGTGAGCCATCCCGAGCGCTCATTCACACAAGGCTCTCAGACATCCTGAACGGCTTTACATTTAATTATTTATAATTATAAACATTAAATCTCCTTAATTATTCGAATCTCATCGAATTGATCTTGCGGATAATTTATAATTATTATCAAATTCTAAGAATTCTCGCCTCAATACTCTATTAACAACTCGCATTCAATATGGACCTCCATCATACCGCTAAGAACTCCTCGAGCGAGCGATCAACAAATCCCCCACTTTTTTTCGGAAAAGATCTTTCCTTTTCACAAGCTGCATCGGTGATCCAAATTTTTCGGGTGATTCCAGCTATCGGGATTGTCACCTGGTCATTTTTCGGACCTCTTTATGTCCAAAACGATAGCGAACCATCGGATGAAATATTTCAACTGTCGCCGTTCGTTGTAGATGTTACGGCCGACGATCGGTATCGATCGACTAAATCCAACCGCTCGGAATTCAATTTTTAATTGGCGGGTAATTTCAGTGATTCTTCCGGAGTCAATTTAAGTCCATTGCTCTCCTTAACCTCCAGGATCAGAAACTGAGGATCCTGAAAAATCATCTTATTCTTTTCCAAAATCTGAAAGATCAAATCCTGGTAAGTAGTGATCTCAACCGCCTTCGCATTGAGAGCGGTCTGCTCGGTGTTCTGGTGAATCTCGAAGAGAAGAAAGATAAAGGTAATAATCACCGCAGCGGCGGAAGTGATTTCGGTGAGGATCTGAATACAGGCGGATTTGGTCATAAGGGTAAGCAAAACAAAATTTGAATGGGAGTGAAGACAGCCATTAGCTATAAATTTTGATTATGTGTATCAAGGAGGAAGTCGAAATACGAATTCTATAATTATCGTAAAGCAGCGTATAGTATGGGGGAGAAAGGAAAAAGAATAACGCGAGGACGCGCTTGACGGGATCAATTGTTTTCCTACGATTGCTGTTTTTCCAGGATTACCTCAATATTCTCAATGCCTTCTGATCAGATCAATGCTACCCCATCCCGTTTCCCAAAAACTATGCGTCAGGACACTTGGTGGCGTACACCAGTGCTTGTTTTCCTAGGTCTTTCTTCCTTTATCATCTATTCGACCTGGGCCGCATTTCAAGGTGCTCACTACACGTTTGGTCCGTATCTTTCGCCATTTTACTCGCCTGAATTATTCGGCACAACCGCTCACGCATGGTTTGGTGCACGGCCTGGATTCTGGCCCGACTGGTTGCCCTTCTCGCCAGCATTTTTGATCCTTTGGGGCCCTGCCGGATTCAGGCTAACTTGTTACTATTATCGAGGAGCTTCCTACAAAGCGTTTTGGGCTGACCCTCCATCGTGTGCCGTGACCGAGCCACGCAAAAAGTACCGGGGCGAAAATTCCTTTCCGCTTATCATCCAGAACGTCCACCGTTACATGCTCTATGTTGCGATGGTTTTTATGGTGTTTCTTTCCTGGGACGCGATTAAAGGATTCATCTTCGACGGTAGTTTTGGGATCGGAGTAGGTTCGCTGGTTCTGACGATCAACGTCATAATGTTAGGCGGTTATACATTTGGCTGCCATTCTCTGAGACACCTTGTTGGCGGCGCGCTGAACCAGATGTCAAATTCGCCCCAAAGGCAATGCGCCTGGAAAGGCGTAACATGCCTGAACCAAAAACACCAGATGTGGGCCTGGATGAGCCTGTTCTGGGTCGGCTTCACTGATGTATACGTTCGCCTTTGCTCAATGGGCATTTGGACAGACTTTCGGATTTTTTAATTATGACTGAGCACGAAGTAATCGAGCATGACGTGCTCATAATTGGAGCCGGCGGTGCAGGACTGCGCGCCGCAATTGAAGCATCGGGTTCCGGAGCGAAAGTTGGATTGGTTTGCAAATCATTGTTGGGGAAAGCCCACACGGTAATGGCCGAAGGCGGGATCGCCGCGGCATTGGCGAATGTAGACGATCGCGATAACTGGAAGGTGCATTTTTCCGACACCATGCGAGGTGGTCAGTATATCAACAACTGGCGCATGGCCGAGATACATGCCAAAGAAGCGCCTGACCGGGTTCGCGAACTTGAATCCTGGGGTGCGGTGTTCGACCGGACAAAGGAAGGCAAGATCCTGCAACGCAATTTTGGCGGCCACAAGTACCCGCGCCTGGCTCACGTGGGAGACCGAACGGGTCTGGAAATGATTCGGACTTTGCAGGACCACGGCATCCACCAGGGCATTGACGTTCATATGGAAGTAACGGTGGTCCACTTGCTCAAGGATGGTAACCGGGTCTGCGGTGCAGTGGCCTACGACCGCGAGCGTGGCCGATTTAAAGTTTTTCACGCCAAGGCAATAGTAATCGCAACTGGCGGCATCGGGCGAGCATTCAAGATTACCAGCAACAGCTGGGAATATACTGGCGATGGTCACTCGCTGGCTTATCACGCCGGCGCTGATCTGGTCGATATGGAGTTTATCCAGTTTCATCCCACAGGCATGGTTTGGCCGCCAAGTGTACGCGGAATTCTTGTGACTGAAGGCGTTCGCGGTGAGGGTGGTATCCTGACCAACAGTGAAGGCAAGCGGTTTATGTTCGGCGATATTCCGGACAACTATAAAGCACAGACAGCCGCCGATCCTGAGGAAGGCTGGCGTTACGTGTTGGGTGACAAAGATGCCAATCGACCACCGGAGTTGCTTACGCGTGACCACGTGGCTCGCTGCATCGTCAAGGAAATAAAAGCAGGCCGCGGCAGTCCACACGGAGGTGTGTATCTCGATATAGCATGGATCAAGGAGAAGATCGGCAATGCAGAGGAGCATATCAAAAAGAAGCTCCCGAGCATGTATCATCAATTTAAACAGCTGGCCAATATTGACATCACCAAGGAGCCGATGGAGGTCGGTCCCACAACCCACTATATGATGGGTGGTGTTCGCGTTGAAGGCGATTCGCAGATGTCGACGGTCCCTGGTTTATTCGCCTGTGGCGAATGTGGCGCGGGTATAAATGGTGCAAACCGTCTTGGAGGTAACTCACTGTCTGATTTACTAGTGCTGGGAAAACGCGCTGGCGAGTACGCCGCAAAGTTTGCCAATGACCATGGTGCCACGCAGGTCGATAATGAAGAGATCGATGCAGCCAAACGGGAAGCACTGGCCCCGTTCGATCGTCAGACCAACGATGCCGTGGGAGCATACCAAATTCAGTATTCGCTCCAGGATACTATGCAAAATCTTGTGGGCATTGTCCGCAAAGGGAACGAAATGGAACAGGCGCTTGAGGAGATCGATAAACTTAAGAAACAGGCCGAGGTAGTTGGAGTAATCGGCAATCGAGAATACAATCCGGGATGGCACACTGCACTGGATTTGAAAAACCTTCTCACTGTTTCTGAAGCAGTAACGCTCTCGGCAATCGCGCGTAAAGAAAGTCGCGGTGCACAATTTCGTGACGATTACCCTGAAAAGAGCGAAGAGTGGGCAAAATACAACAACATCATTCGACGTAGACCCGATGGTAGTATGCAAATCGACCGGGCTGAGATTCCGGAAATGCCGGCAGAGCTGCAGGAAATCATCAAGGAGATGGGCTAACCAATACTGAACATGGCAACAGCATATTTCAAAATTTGGCGGGGCGACACGGACGGTGGAGAGTTTAAGGACTACTCGACCGAGGTCAGCGAGGGTATGGTTCTACTCGATGCCGTTCACCAAATTCAGGCCGAAAGTGCCAACGACTTGGCCTGCCGATGGAACTGTAAAGCGGGCAAATGTGGTTCGTGCTCAGCAGAGATTAATGGCCACCCCAAACTGATGTGCATGACAAGGCTCGACGAACTGCCCCTCGAACAAGGTACGACTGTCGAACCCATGAAGACCTTTCCGTTGATCAGAGACCTGACGACTGACGTTTCCTGGAACTATCGCGTTAAGAAGAACATTAAAAAATTCAAGCCACGAAAACCGGACAACGAAGATGGATCCTGGACTATGTACCAGGACGACATCGACAGGGTTCAGGAATTTCGTAAATGCATAGAGTGTTTCCTATGCCAGGATGTCTGCCATGTTCTCCGCGAGCATCATTTGCACGATGAGTTCATTGGCCCGCGCGCACTGGTTTACACGGCAGCGTTAGAAATGCACCCGCTCGATACAGAGGACCGCCTTGAGGATTTGAAAAAAGCGGAAGGGATCGGTTTATGCAACATCACCAAATGCTGCACCCATGTTTGCCCGGAGGAAATAAAGATCACCGATAACGCAATCATTCCACTCAAAGAGCGCGTCGTCGATCGATTCTACGACCCCGTCCTAAGTCTCCTGAGCAAGTTGTTTGGTTCAAAATAGGGGGCATTATGGACCAATTTTAACCTCTAGAAAAACTTGCGATACCTGCGGCTATTGAAAAGGCCAAGCATTACCGTCTTCTCAATGAATCCAGCGCCGCAGAGAGCATCTGCCGTGACATCCTGCGCGTTGAGCCAAATAACCAGAAAGTCCTCGTAATTCTGATACTGGCGATGTGCGACCAGTTGGGCAAAGGCTACAAGGTTGCGACTGGTACCGTAATCGAGATTAATGGGCGCTTGGAGAATGAATACGAAAGAATTTATTACACGGGAATTTTCCACGAAAGGAGAGGTATGGCAAGTTTGCAAAGTGGTTCTCCAGGTGCACGATTCATGGCCTACGATTACTTCTGTGATCCATTGGAATGGTACGAGAAGGCGGAAAAACTAGCACCCGAGCACAACAACGATTCGGTGTTGCGCTGGAATACCTGCACTCGGCTAATTGAACGAAATCGCCTTGAGCCAATGCCCGAGGAAGGACGCGAGCCGTTTTGGAATGACAGTTGTTATTCCTGGAAATATTAAGTTCTTGATCCAGAGGGCGGCCGCAATTGAATTGCAGTTATAAACTACTCCTTTGATTCGTTGTTAAAAATCCACCTTTGTGGTTTCGAATTTAAAATAGACACCTCGATAACGATAGTTTTGATTCGGTCGCAGAATTTACCAGTCTTCGAGGTCTCGATAGGCCCGATTCCACTCACCAATCCGCACGGCGATGAGGATACCGATTACGATCAACCGGATCTCACCAAGGTCGTAGAGGATATACTTTTTAACGTTGTTCACTTGGATAAGATCTTTGCGGAGTTAGTGGAGCATTAATTGAAGGAGGAAGGCTTAAGGCTAAATATTTATAGCCACAGATGAGCACGGATCAAACACCGAATTTATCCGGCTAGGCCGGGGATCGCTGATCCTAATCTTTATCTTGATCCTGATCTTAATCGTAATCCTCTCAATAACGAATATCAATTTCCAGAACATCAACCTCGATCAAGATTAGTATCAGGATTACGATCAGGATCAGGATAATTTTCAGGTGGCTAGGCTATCCGGTCACCTACGTATAACATATAGGCTGCCCGCTTTGCACGTTCGTGAACTTTAGCGGGGACAGCTGTTACATTGAAGCCAACCGATCTTAGCCGAGGTACAAACTTAGGTTCGGGGCTTGCCGACCAGAACACAACACGGCCTTTTCGCTTTAAGGCTTCGCGAATGGCACGGAGTCCAGTATATGAATACAAAGAGTAATTGTTTTTTACCACCAACGCTACGGGACCATTATCCACATCGAGCATAATCGAGTCGTAGGTTTTCGGATTTGCTTTTCGAATAAGCCGGATAACGTTCTCCTCACGAATTACGACTCGGAGATTTTCCAATAGAGAACCGTTGAGCTTGTGCATGTGGGTCCGATTCCATTCGGTTATTTCAGGCAACAACTCGGCCACTTCGACTGTTGTTTTTGGACCCCCAAATTCTAACGCCGTTTTCAGAGTAAAGCCAAGACCCAGTCCACCGATCAAAACTCGTGAAGCGGTGTCCGTATTGAGTCCTTCAACACCCAATTCACCAAGCAGCTCCTCCGAGGTACTAGCCCGCGAATGCATAATCTCGGCCCCATCAAGGCTGATCACAAAAGACCCATCATGCTCGATGAGAGACATGGTTCCTCCGTCGGGTGTTTTGGTTTCAGCGAGTTTGATATGCGGTTTCACACCCGACACCCCCAAGGATCTAGTTAATTTGCAAATCAATTAACTTACAAATCGTGAATAAGTTTAAACCGCCCATAGTTTTGGTCCTTGCTTGCCCATAAAGCCTTGCAAAAGATGCCTGAAGTTCCATGTTTCAAACCATGGCCTTCTGGATACGCTATTTTACCTTACTCACAATTGTGGCGCTGAGTTTTCAAGCACCGCTATTTTTATGGAAACCCTTGAGGGAGGTGATGCTGAAGCGGGTCGTATAGTCGCCGGCACACACCTCGCCGCTCAATGTATTCGCTGCCACCGGTTTGGTCGCGAAGATGGTAGCGAGATTGGCCCCAACCTGGGAAGTATCGCCAGGGAAAAGGATCGCGACTATCTCTTGAGATCCCTCGTCGATCCCGGAGCAGACATTGCCGAAGGATATGGCGTGAGCACCATCACCTTAAAATCAGGCTCCTCCATCAGTGGCCAACTCGGCAAAGAAACAAAAAAGGGTATTGATCTCATTCTAGCTGACGGTTCGACGCAAAAAATTGCAGCTATGGATGTCGCATCAAAAACGGAT
>Ga0115002_10004682_pt1 | contig 16433 bp, 15 predicted proteins | sample ArcticOcean_MG_C_8_FD_89576 | JGI IMG/M metagenome (GOLD analysis project Ga0115002, IMG submission 89576) | Marine microbial communities from western Arctic Ocean - ArcticOcean_MG_CB11_86 | ecosystem: Environmental > Aquatic > Marine > Oceanic | place: Arctic Ocean: Canada Basin | collected... | reverse complement strand
ATTTCGGCAATCGAGGTTTGGTCGTTCCGCGCAACGGAAATCTCCAAGCTAGAGTCAATTTCCCCCAGCCGTTGCACCAAGTTGTAGGTGAACGAGTCGTAATTATCGAGAACGAAGATCATGCCTGCATGCTACCAAGTTTCCACGGATATCTCTATCAACGCAGACACGCTTTCAGCAGACGATGTTCATTGCAGGTGACCCCAGTCCGTCAGGGCTGGGGTACGATTCGCTGGGAGTCTAAAGCTTACTGTATTCACTGAGCATATTCTCGACTTCATTCACGGCAGTCGCAGCATCATCCTCAGAAACATGTGGTTTCAGCTCCCTAATTTTCGCTACTCTCTTCTTGACGCTTGTCACTTCCTCATACTTTGATCGTACATAGAGGGCCGTAGCTAGACGTTCTAATTCCGGTACGTGTTTAGTTCCCAACTGATCCGCAACAAAGTTAATTTCTTTCTGATATCGATCGAGTGTCTTTGGAAATCGGCTTACAATGTAATCACTCATATCACCATTAATGTAGGAAGGCCCGTACTTGGGGCTACGAACTTCGAGATCGAGGAATGAGTCGGCACAGAAGGAAGTCAGTTCTTCTGACAATTCAAATGAGGAAGGCCCATATTTATAAAGGATAAACTCGAATCCTAGAGGTACTTCCATGGCCTCTTGCAGGAAAAATAGGTCGCCTTCTGGATATTCGTCTCACCGCACCAGCTATCTTTCTCATCCAGTTTATTGATCAGAGAAATAAGAATGGCAGCCTGCTTGAGTCTCTTCATTACTCGTCCTCCTCAGTACTCTTAATAATATCATCTCTTGAAGCTTCTAGCCAATTCCTGGCATCCTCTTGAACTTCAGGATTTATAAATACATAGTCAATGTTCACAAGCGGAACCTTCTTCAATACCTCCGACGCTGCTATTGAAGAAATAATTCGTTCGTCACGAGATCTAATTGGAAAAATATTTGCACTTTGCTTTTGTATGTACCGATCATGCCTCACATTTTCTGGACCATACTTTTCAGATGCTGCATTTAATATTGATTCTCCTGCCTCGGGATTTTTTTCGGCGTCCATTGGATTTCGTTCGTAAAGAACACGAAAATGTCCTCGGCTTACAATTCTTTTTGCTGGATCATGACCAGGATGCGATTCATCTGACGCTGCTATCGAAATCTCACTAAGTACTTCGTTGTCAGTCAGCTTGAGAAATTCAGGTGGGTCTATCGGAATCCCATTCTCACCTAGCCATGAAACCATGAAATCTTGCAGGTGTTTGTCGTAAGCCCTCCGAACCGGATGAAAGTAAACCTGTGAGTACATGAAGTATCGTGCGAGTAGCAATGCTTCTGCCGACTCCATTCCGCCAGCGTCAATGCCAAGAACAGGCTCGGCATTCTCATCGTCGTTTTCAGGGAGAATTCTAAGCGTATCGATCAAACGGTATTGATCGAACTTTCCGTAGACGACTCCTGCGTGCAGTGAGTCTCGCAGGAGATAATCCATTCGATCAACTCCAAATGAATCTCCTACGATGATTTCGGAGAGGATTCTTTCCCATTTTGAAAACTCTTGATTGGGTAGTTCCTTCGGATCAACCGCCAGTTTTGCGATATCATCCGGGATAAGAGGAGGACGCATTTCTGTCCATATTCCCCTCATTTCATCCGACTTGATCAAATCAACGGTCATGTTCTCATGCGAGTATCCGTCTGGAAGTAGCTCATGTTCGGCAGCATGAGAAAACGGCAAATGGCCGATGTCGTGACACAAGGCAGCCATCCGCAATACTCGTCGTCAGTAGGCAATCTGGTCATCACTATCTGGGAAGACATCCACGACTCGATGATCTCTATTCGCTGGAGAAGTAACGACTTGATAGACTCGCTCAGCGAGTTCCATCACACCCAAAGAATGCTCAAACCTTTTATGAGTTGCACCCGGGTAAACTAAGTTCGTCAGTGCCAATTGATGGATGTGTCGAAGTCGTTGAAACGGACGAGAGTCGAGAACTTTTCGCTCTTCAGAATCCAAGCGAACAAAGATGTGTACAGCATCACGGATTTCATGAATGTGCTTTGCCATTGTTCCTATCGGCAACAAAGTAATCGCCGTGCACTCGTCCTTCCCGTGACGAAAGCGGACTCTCTCCGCTCAAAGACTTCCTATCTAACATGGAACAAAACACTTCTAAACAATCCAGCCAGATTAGAACGCTACCGATGGAGTGTCAAGACAATATTGATTTATACATAAGAATACTATTAACTGCAAGAGGAAATCCATGCTGTAAATCTCTCTGGATACTTGTTTCCGAGAAGGTAAACTAAACCTAACGCCCCGATTCCAAACATTCTTGCGTAGGACAATCTGACTTCAGAACGGTCGCGACCCTGATTTATTGAACGAACGTTTTCAGACGATCTTCGATTCCCGCACGTTTTCGGCGCCGATTTCGTCGATTTTTAGGCCGAATTTTTCGCCAATTTTCACCGCTTCGCCTCGGCAATAAAGCTGGTTATTGACGTACAGATCGAGCGAATCTTCGCACGATTTATTGAAGGTAATGAGCGTCCCTGCGGAGAGAGTCAGCAGTTGGCTCATCTCAATTTTTTTCTCGGCCAGCCGAACAATCACAGTTACGGGGATTTGGCTCAACCGGCTTTCGCCTGCAGTGTACGCTGGGGCTTCAAACTGCTCGGCTGCCCCATCAGTGGACTCTGCAGAACTCGGCTCCTCTTCAGCAGAATCGGCAACTGGGAATGGTGGATTCAGCACGGGGCCGATGAGATAAAGCCGAGCTGCAGGCTCAAGAGTTGCCGACTCAGACGAGGCCTCGTCTGTTTTCTCTGCCGATTTATCTTCCGAATCTGTTTCATCTGCCGAGGCAGCGGGATCGGTCTCTTCCTCGGTGACGGCATCGTCGGCTGGTTCTGCAGCAGCGTCTGCTGATTCCTCTGCAGTGCTTGTTTCACCTTCGGCGGGTTCCGCGGCAGAAGCCGTCTCGCCGGGGTCTTCATTGTAAATCAGAATTTCAATCGCGGCAGCCCAATCGACGGGGTTGTCCGCTTCGAGCTCGGTTTTGAGGTTCTCGACACTACTGGTTTTTGATTCGGTCGCTTCCAAATCCATCGGAAACAGATTCATCGACCATTCCATCGCCAGCGTTTGTAGGCGAGAGTCTTCGCTGTCATTCGGCTCGGTGTACCAATCGGGCAACGGCAATGACGCGGGAATGGCGACAACGAAACCTTCTTCGCCAATTTGGAAGGCAACTACCAAGCCTGCTTCATTCAGCTTATTTTGTGAAACGAGATCGGACCAAACGGTCGTTTCGCCTATGCGAACGTGGAATTGGCTATCAATACACTGATTCAACGACTCTGCTATCGCAGGGGCGTTTTCAGATGATCTGTTCGACTTGGGCTTCAGTGATGTTAGCCATTGATTCAGCAAATATGGTCCGGGAAGAATAACAAAGGAACATTCGATGTCGGCGCATCGCCACATTATCTATATCGACTTCTAGGAATCAATTCCTTGCGGAAAAATCGTCATAACCTGTGTAATAGTCGGATCTTGACACGCTTTTACCGGTTGACAATCGATTTCGGGCGATACAACTGGCAAACACAAACCCGTTCTGTGTCCTAAGAACTAAAATGGTAGGCCCTTTGAGCTTGCTGATTCAGACCCCAGGGCCTAAACTGCGTGATTCGCTGAAGGAAGGTATTTTCCCTTCACCCGGCACGATTTCAGTTTGACTTTGATTGTTTGTGAAAGACTGTAGAGACATGAAGAAAGACATCCATCCCAATTATCGAGCAGTCGTTTTCCGAGACACCTCGACGGGAACGAACTTCCTGACAAAATCGACCATCAAGACCGACAAAACCATCGAAATGGATGGGACAGAATACCCGCTCGTCGCTGTGGAAATTAGCTCGGCTTCACATCCCTTTTTCACCGGGAAAATGAAGTACGTCGACTCAGCTGGCCGCGTCGAAAAATTCCAGAAGAAATACAACTGGGACAAACGGAACAAGAAGGAAGAAGCAGCCCCGGAAGAAAAAAGCGAATAGCCGGTTCTCGTTGCCAATTCTTGAACAGACATGGATGTTGAAATTCTCGAGATCGTTGTTCACGGAGGAACAAAACCGCGGAACAAAAACCGCAAAGCCCACATTCGGCAGATGTGAGATTCGGTGGTGCGCGTCGTTGACCGATTGACTACCACGCAATCTTCTGCCGTCCTCTTCCCAATTGAACCCCAAAGGCCCACTGTCATGTTTCCTTCGCTACAGTTAAAACTCGATCGGTTTGAAGAGCTGGAACTACAGCTTCAAGACCCCGAGATTTTAGCCAACCCGACAAAGCTGGTCGGAATTCAACGCGAATACGGCGGTCTTGGCCGAGTGGCGAAAGCCGTCCGAATATTTAATGAACGGGCTGAAGACATTGAAGCGGCCCGCATGATGGTCGAAGAAGAAACCGAAGACGACGCCAAAGCCTACGCCCAAGAAGAACTCGACTCGCTGCTCAAAGCTCACGAAGCACAAAACACCGAGCTGGAAGAACTAGTGGTCTCGGGCGATTCAATCACCCGAGGCGGCCTGATTATGGAAATTCGCGCCGGCACGGGTGGAGAAGAAGCCGCCCTGTTTGCCCGCAACCTGTTCGAGATGTATCAGCGCTACATTGAACAACATAAAAAATGGAAAGTCGAAGTGCTCGACTTGCAAACCGCCGACATGGGTGGCGTGAAGGAAGTCATCTTCTCCGTCACCGGCGAAGCAGCCTTCCACCGGCTGCAATTCGAATCGGGCGGCCACCGGGTTCAACGCGTTCCAGAAACCGAAACACAAGGCCGCATTCATACCAGCGCTGCCACCGTTGCAGTTTTACCTGAAGCAACGGAAGTTGAGCTCAACATCAAACCCGACGACTTACGTATCGACACATTCCACGCCAGTGGACCGGGCGGGCAAAAGGTCAACAAAACCGAATCGGCCATCCGCATCATCCATCTGCCGACAAATACCATCGTGCAATGTCAGGATGAGAAAAGTCAGCACAAAAACAAAGCCAAAGCCATGCGGGTCCTCCGCAGCCGCGTGCTCGAATCGATGCAACAAAAGGCCAACCAAGAACGAGCCGACCAACGCCGCACGCTTATTGGTTCGGGTGACCGCAGCCAGCGAATTCGCACCTACAATTTTCCGCAAGGACGCGTGACCGACCACCGCATCGGACTCACGCTTTACAAAATCGACCAAGTCATGCAGGGCAACTTGGATGAACTGATCGAAGCCATGCTTGAATTTGACCGCCAGGAACGCCTCAAAGGGGGCTTCGAAAACAATTCCAATTAACGGCAGAGTTCTACGTGACGACCGAATCGACACAACCTGCGCAGTCACAAAATGAGGTGTGGACGGTACGCCGTGTCATCGAATGGACCACCGGTCATTTAAAAACCAACGGCAGCGACTCGCCCCGTTTAGATACTGAAATTCTGCTGGCCTTTGTGCGAAACTGCGACCGCATTCAACTTTACACCCGCTTCGATGAACCACTGACAGACGACCAGCGCAATCGTATGCGCGAGCTAGTCAAACGTCGGGCCGCCTCTGAACCGGTTGCCTATTTGGTCGGCTACCGAGAATTTTACGGCCTCGATTTTCAAGTCACCCCCGATGTGCTCATCCCCCGGCCCGACACCGAAACGCTGGTGTTGGAATTAATCGACATCGGAAAAACGATTACGGCTCCTACCATTTTAGAACTGGGCACCGGCTCGGGCTGCATTGCCATTTCATCCGCGGTGAACTTACCGCAATCGTCCGTCACCACCGTCGATCTCAGCAGCCAAGCCACTGAGATCGCGCGAAACAATGCCGCTAAACATGAAATGACCAATCGTATTCGCTTCCTGCAAGGCGACTTGTTTAGCCCCGTTCCGCCTTCAGAAACATTCGACATCATCGCCAGTAACCCACCCTACGTGGCGGAAGAAGAACTCGACGATCTACAAACCGACGTCCGCCTCTACGAACCTAGGCTAGCCCTTGATGGTGGCCCTAAAGGCATGGTCCTCTTAAAAAAAATAATTGAAACGGCAGGCAACTATTTGAAACCAGCGGGCACGTTGCTGCTAGAAATTTCTCCCGAACAGGCGGACGACGTACAGCAACTCATCGCCGCCCAAGCCGACTTAACCGATGCTTGCGTGCTACGCGATTTATCAAACCAGGCACGCGTCATCAAAGCGACCAAGAAAACTATTTCGCAGTAAAATCAATGCAGTAAGAGTCAATTGGAGTTCCACGGATGGACATGTTTGTTGTCAAAGGCGGGAAGCCTTTGCAAGGCTCAGCACAATTAAGCGGAGCCAAAAACGCCGCCCTGCCAATCATGGCCGCCGCGCTGGCAATCGACGGCCCAATTGTTTTGCACGATGTCCCCAACTTGGCCGACGTGCGTACGCTGTGCGAATTACTAAACACCCTGGGCGTAGAAACCAGCCGGTCACCCGACGGCAACTTGCACTTGGAAGTGACCGACACCGAACCGTGCCTAGCCCATTACGACCTCGTCCGCAAAATGCGAGCCAGCGTCTGTGTGCTCGGACCAATGCTGGCCAAACGTGGCCGCGCCTGTGTCTCGTTACCCGGCGGTTGTAACATTGGTGACCGGCCAATTGACTTGCATCTGAAAGGCCTTCGCGCACTCGGGGCCGATATCCGCATTGAACGCGGTTACGTCATCGCCGAAACCGACGGCCTAGTCGGCACCAGTATTTACTTAGGTGGCCCGTTTGGTTCGACGGCCACCGGCACTTGCAACGTGATGGCCGCTGCCAGTTTAGCATCCGGAACGACAACCATCGAAGCTGCCGCCTGTGAACCGGAAGTCGTCGATTGCGGCAATTTCCTGAACGCTGCCGGAGCAAAGATTTCCGGCCTGGGAACACCCTTCTTAAAAATCGAAGGCGTCGAAAAACTAACCGGAACCCAGCACTCCATCATTCCCGATAGAATCGAAGCTGCCACGCTGATGATTGCCGCCGCCGTCACTCGTGGCGAAGTAGAGTTGCAAAATGTGCGCATAGATCATCTGACTGCCGTCATCGAAAAGCTCAGAGAGGTCGGCGTCGCGATTCAACAAACCGGGCCAACCACGTTAAAAGTTTCCGCACCCAACCAACCCCGGTTCCAACCCGCCGACTGCATCGCCCTGCCCTACCCGGGAATTCCCACCGACATTCAAGCCCAGTTGATGGCCCTGTTGTGTTACGCCGATGGCATCAGCATTGTCACCGACAAAGTTTTCCCCGACCGGTTCATGCACCTGCCTGAACTGGTTCGGCTCGGGGCAAAAATTCGCCGAGAAAGTTCCAGTGCCATCATCAACGGCGTCGCGCAATTAAGTGGTGCCTCAGTCATGGCGTCCGACTTACGCGCGTCGGCGGCGTTAGTGATTGCCGCGCTGGCAGCCGACGGCGAATCGGTCATCCGCCGAATCTACCACCTCGACCGCGGCTACGATCAATTAGAGACCAAGCTAAACGCCTTGGGCGCCAACATCGTTCGCACAAAAGACACTCCCGCCAACATGCCCGCCAGCTTAGTCCTTGATGACCAAACCGACGCCGCCCCTCCGCAATTACTAGCCGGCCCCAAGTGGCTGCAAAAACAATTCAAGGCCAGAAAAAAAGTTTGATAGGCGAGCCGAGGGCATCAGCCCTCGGGTTATTCCACCGTCGCCGTCCCAAACAACAAAGTTCGTTTCACGTGAAACAAACAACCGATTTCCGTTGTTTGAGCAATTTCCGACAAAACGCCCCGACCGCTGAATCGAATTGATTATTACCTCAGACACAATCCAGTTAGATAGTTAAGTCCGCTAGATGTTGAAATCTGTCTTTTCCAGAACCGTCAGCCTGTCATCACTCTGTCGGTTTTCCGCCAATTTTCTGTCGCGGTTTTGGGACATGCGTCTCAAACAAGATTTGCACGTTCAAGAACAGGCGGCCTCGGAATCAGCACAGGTAGTCTTTGTACGATTCTTCGATCATCTCCTTGAGCGATTCCACAGTTTGACCTTCAATTTTTGTCTGTTCGACTAGGACCTTGGCAAAATAATCGGGGGTGGCATTGGGGTGTTCAGCAGAATTCAGCCAAAGCTTCGAGCGGATCAAGGCCTTAGCACACTGAAAATAACACTCTTCGACCTCGACGCCGATTCCCACCAATGGCTGCTTTCCTTTCACCGCCAAGGAAGTCAAAACATCCTCGTCACGAAACACGCTCGCACGCCCGTTAATTCGCAGCGTTTCACCCAAACCCGGCACCATGAACAACAACCCCACTTTTCCGGTTTCGATGATATTCCGCAGACTATCGGCTCGACGATTCCCGCTCCTTTCAGGAATCACCAACGTCCGTGAATCCAGAACTTTCGCCACTGACGGCAAATCACCACGCGGAGAGACATCGCATTTCCCATCACTGCCCACCGAACCAAGCATCACAATTGGCGACTCGGCGATGAATGACTTCATGTGATCGTCGAGTTCGGACAACTGCTTCTTAATCACCAACTCGCCGGGCAATCCAACCAACTCCGCCAATTCGTCAGTGGAAGTAACGAGTTTCTTAAAACGCTCACAATTCAATTGTCGCTCCCTATTTGAATGTTAGCCGTGGTTGCCCGTCCAAGATGGGTGGCCCCGGAATTTATTCCGGGGTGCTGAAAGCACAATAGGCCAGGTTTTTTGCGAACGAATGAAGCTTGTCTTCTCTAAGGAGATACGTTGAACCGCTACCTCTTGTCAACTTCGTTGACCCAGGTTTAAAAACCTGGGCTATTACTGGATTCTTATCAGTGTGCCGTCTACGATACTGTTATCTACATGTCAATTTAATCAACTTCAATTTTTGACTCGACTACCAAGGGCTGTCTAGCCGCGATCAAGGATGTCAGAATTGGGAATCCAAAATGCTTTCATTTCCATCGGAGTAATCGCAGCCCTTGCTGTGGTTGTGTGGATAGCTTTAAGGTCACGATTGTCGGTTGGTGTTGAGGTGAAGGATGTCTTCGGCAGTCGAAGAAAAGGCGGTAAGAAGATGTCAGAAATAGTCACCTTTCGTTCTCTCACCCCTGTATTTGGCTTTCGCACGAGCGACGACTCACCTTTTACTCATTCTGGCACGTACAAGGACGCGAATTACTCTATTAGTTTGAAGCAGGTTCCCCAAGGTAAGCAAGGTTTCGATGAATTGATGGCCCTTGCCGACAATGATACTCACAATGAACTAACGGGAATACACATTTCTGAAAATGGAAATACCACAGATTACTTCCTCATTGTCGATGTCAAGCAGCCCCTAACTGAGGATCGCGAGAAGGGGGTGAACACTCAAGAGTCATTGAGAATTGGGACTCAAATCTTAACGGCTCTCCGCCTACATTCGACCAAAGGTGTGAATTTTGAAAAAACGTATAATTTTCGGCAGCCACAGAGTACGTGTCGTTTTTCCATCTCGTCTCCCCTTGCAAGACATTGCCTTTTTGGACACTTGGGAAATGGTGCATCGGTATTGCACTCAAACCATTTTGAAATGTGCAGGAACACGTTTGATTTGCTCCTGAATAGACAATTGAACCAATCAGGAACTTTCGACAAGTTATTGAATTTGGCTTTAGAGTATCACCAAACGGCATTTACATTAGTTAGAGTAGAGCATGCGTTTTTAATTGTGATGGTCATTTTTGAAGCATTGTTCAAGAAGGAAATCGGCAATGCGAGCCAAGCTTCTGTCAGAATCGCTAAGTTGCTGTCGGAAGTTCAAGCCGATAAAAGTCCAATCCAATGTGCTTTCTATGATCATGATACGGATGCCTTTTGCAAGATTCGCAATAAGATTGCCCACGGCGACCCGGCTCTGGACTCTCAAATGGTGAAGAGTAAGTATCCAGGCCTTTATTTGCATGTAACGAATGCAATCCTTCGCCTCATTGACTTGCCTGTTGGGACAATTGTCTCAAATTACTACGACGATGTGACGGCCTACATCAATAACCGTTTCTCGGACCTCCCTGAAAATTAAAACCACAAGTACCTTGTAGAATAAATTGTGTGCCACTGGCTCTGCCAGTGTTTTCCGATTTGGACAGTCTGTTTATGTTGGGCTTCTCAGGTGTCGAACTAGTTTTAAAGATTTTAATGGGGCATAGAACCAGTGTTGCAAAAAGCACTGGCAGAGCCAGTGGCACACAAACCAAGTCCTCAACAGTAATTATTTCTCGTTCTCCCCGCCACCCCGTAAATCATAACAATACAACGTCGGTGATTTCCTCGTTAGCATGTTGGGGGTGTTTTGGCTGACGTAGAGTAGGCCGTGGCTGAGGACGGGTAATGCCCAGGATTGTTGGGCGGCGAAGAGCCAGCTGCGGCTGATTTCTTTGTAGCCTTCGGGGGACAAGTCGAGCCATAACAGGTGGCCGAACTCGCCGAGGGCTAGAAACTTGCCATCGACTTTTAGCAACGACCCCCGCAGCGTGCTTAGTGTGATGGGCTGTTTTTGGCCTTCGATTTCGACCACCTCTTCCCACTCGGGTTCTTCCCGCCAGACGACTTTTCCCGTTTTTAAATCCATACAAACCAGCGAGGCGTCGGGTTCGTTCCGGCCGTCGAAGGCGTACAGGTAGCCGTCTTTATGGACGGCGGTGTTCCAGTGGATGCCGACGTCTTTGGTGGTCCAACTGACTTCGGCTTTGAAGTTGGGATTCACTTTGACCAGCGCGCTGCCCTGCTTGTACGTGGCGGAAACGAAGACTTGGTCGCCAATAACAACGGGGCACGAGGCGTTGACCGATTCGTAAGTTTTGCTACGCCAGGGGAATTCGAAATCGATTTTTCCGTTGGCCGGGTCGAGGGACATTAAGCCGCCGATGGCCGGGTCGCTGTCGCCGCCGGCGAAGATGAACACGCGACGTTTGCCGTGAACGGTGGCCGGTGTGGGCGAGGCGTAACTGGGGCCCCAATTGTTTTCAGAGTTGACCGCCCAAACCACAGCGCCGGTCAACTTGTCGAGGGCAATCACACAAGGGCCGTTGGGTGAGCCGACGTTGATGATGAGTTTGCCTTGCTCAAGGAGTGGGGAGCTGACCGTGCCGAAAAAATCTTGGACAACGTTAAATTCTTTGTTTAAATTGCGTTTCCAATACAGTTGCCCGGTTTGCAGTTTCAGGCAAAACAGTTTGCCCTCGGCTGAGTACAGGTACACTCGGTCGCCGTCAATGAGCGGGCTGGCCCGCGGGCCGCTGCCGTAACCGTAACGGTCGCGGTAGACAGTTTCGAAGCGGAACTCCCAATACTTTTCGCCGGTGGCCGGGTGCAGGCATTCGACTATCACTTCGTTGCCGACCCGGTGCGGATACACCAGATACTCGCCTTGAATGCTGGGCGATGAATAACTAATTCCCGTTTCCAATTCCCAGACAAGTTTCGGGCCAGATTTCGGCCATTTCTTTTGTAGTTTGGTTTCGGTGGAGACGCCGTTGTGTGTGGGGCCGAGGAAATTTTTCCAATCGTGCGTGACGGCCCCTTTTGGCAGTGGCTTGAGAGCTGCGTGAAATTTCACGCGGTCATATTTTTTGGCTTTTGGAACAGGGACCGTTTCAAGTTTGTGAACTTCTGGCGGGGCAGGATCGATGCTGACTTTTGCAGGCACGGCTTTGACCACGGCGACTTGAACTTCTTCGAGCGGTGTTTCGGCTATGCTGGTTTCGGCGGTGTTGGTTTCAGAACTGTCGCTTGTCGCCTGGTTTTCCTCGACAGTTTGGACCGTTTGCGGTTCAGGCTGCTCTGACATGCTGGCACTCGGGCCGCACGCGCAGAGAATACTTAATAGTAATATACCGACCGACCAACGCGGGGTGATGTACGATTTGAAATTCAGCAGTGCACGACGATTAGCCATCGTCTCTCCTTCAAAGTTTATTTTTATATAAAACTAGTATTACGTCTATCGTTAACTGTCATTCTGAACGAAGTGAAGAATCTCTTCACGTGACGTTCGAAGTACGAGATTCTTCACTTCGTTCAGGATGACATTTTTTGGTTGGTCGAAACTGATTGAAGCTATTTCGGCAGTTTTATTCAAGGTCCGGAAGCTGGTAAAGTTTGTAGGTGGCGTTTTGGTAAACCGGTTCCATGTCGAACGGGCCTAGCCGTTGGGCTAAAATGTGGGTGACTTTCGTTTCCTGCACTAATTCATTTACGACTGAATTTGAATAACCGTTTAGAAAATTCTGTTGCCCCCAACTTTTCAGAAAACGCAGGCGCCGGTTCCATTCGACAATGCCCCGCACATCTTGGGGGCAATTTTTGAAGCTGACATACTCGGCCCGTTGGGCGTACCAGTGGAACGCCCAGCTACTTTTGGGGGTTAACAGCAGGCTGTCTGCGGGTAGGTTTTCGTCAATCCAAGAGCAAGCTGAAATCCAATCGGCTTTTTGAGCGACAGCCATGCGGCTCGAATCTCGGTCAACGGGAACATTCAGCAGGCTGAAAATCAAACAGCAGGTTGGAACGCCCCATAAAAACCAACCAACGTTGTTTTTTTGAACGGCGTCTTGCCGTGGTTCGAGATTTTTCAGTAACAGGTTGACCAAAACGACCGCGGCGGCAATTGGCAACAGGGCATCAAATAGCCGGAATGGGTAGAAGCGTAACAGCTTCATCCGGAATTCGTAGGAAGGCATTTCGACAGGCGGTCGTGGTCCGTAACCGATGAACCAACCAACCACGGCGATGATGAAACTGCCCAGAATAATTTTCGCGAAAAACGATTCTTGACATGTCCGCGATAAATACCGACGTCCGACAGCCCAGATAGTTAACAACAATCCAAATTGAATGTACGAACTGGCGGGGAACTTCGTCGGGTCGAGATGGTGCGACAGCCGGTAAAACACCTGGATGTAGGTGGCTTGGAAGGTGAGTTTTTGCGGAGTGCCAAGCAACAACTGCAAGGCGGGAATCAAACCGGGAAGCGATGCCAGCAGAAACAGACCCGCAGGAACTGCCAGCGATTTTAGAGAGGGGCGTTCGGTAATTGAAATCATCCAAGCAAACCCAATTGTGATGACCGACCACAGCCCAACCAGCGGATGAAAGCTAACAGCCAACCCCATAAAAAAACCGGCCCGCCGGTAGTGGTGTTGAAACCAATCGGCCAGTGCCAGAAATACAAAGGCATACGAAAAGACTTTGGCTTCGACGCCGCCGACAATCCACTCGCCTGAAAAATTCCCGATCGCGAAAATGGCTTGATACACCCAGGCCGTCCATAGGGGTGTCCAGCGCCCAGGTGCCAATTGTTGGATTAACTTCAACCAGCCAAGACCTAAGAACAAGCAGGCCAGCATCCGGCCTAACCAGGCGGACGTTAGCAATGAAAACCATTTGGTCAGCACGCCAATGGTGGTGTAAAACACGATGTGGGTTTCAGCGGAATCCAAAAAGAAGTCGTCTGCGCACCAGTCCGGGTTCCAAAAATGTTTGGCTTTGCACAGGTAATGCGGTTCATTGACAGCAGGTGTCGGGGCACGCACGGCGGCCATCAGCAGAAAACCGGCTGAGATTAATAGCCAGACCGCCGTATCGAACGATCGATGCTTTCCGTCAGATGCGCCTGTCATATAAAAAGTTCGCCCGAACAGAAAAAACCCCCTGGTTCAATTCGAGCAGGGGGTTTTGGTAGTTTTATTTCATCACGAAGTTTTTCCGACGGCATGCCGTCGGCTTGGAAGTTCTGTTATTTCTTCTTTGCTTTTTTCTTGGTTGTTTTTTTCTTGGTGGTCTTTTTAGCCGCTTTGGCTTTGGTTGTTTTTTTCTTGGCAGTTTTCTTGCCTTTTTTGTCGCCGAAAACTGCGTCATAGTTCGCCCAGAACTCTGGCGTGGTTCCCGTTCGAACGATGGGTCCGCCCATAATAGTTGTCTCTCCTCACACTAAATTGATATTTGTAGGGTGGACACCGCCCACCAAAACGACTTCACATTCCGATCAAGAATAATACCCGTTTTAAAACTAGGCTCAACCCTCCTTGAACGTCAATTTTGACCGTTTTCTGTAGAAAAGACAATTCAAGGCACGGTTTCAAACCGATTCAAAGGTTTTTCATTCACTTCAGCAAGGCTTCCTTAGTTGAGAGCACTGCAGAAGTGGACTATGATTGAAGGGCAACCAGTCGGGCTTATCTCCAGCACCAGAGTAGAAGGCAGAAACCATTTTCGACAATTTCGATCAAGAACAGCACTTTCATGCAGCGTGGAACGCCATCGAAATTCGGCGTCCTGTCCGCTATTCGCTATTTACCTTTGGAGAATCGAAGCTGCCCTATTTCTTGGTGACCAGTGCCAATAAACCGGGGGACACGGTTTCGATTACCAAAGGCGAAGTTAAAATCACCCGCCCGACAATTATTACCGCCGAAAATGCTCAACCTGAATTTCGAAATTTCTTCGAGAACATGGAAGAAGAAGGCCTGGCCTCGTTTTTGATGTCGCGGACCGCTGGGTTTTCTCACTTGCAACTGACGAACCAATCGGGCCCATCGAAAATTGTCAGCGACAGCATGGACGAAGCCGTTGATAAATTGAACCGACAGTTGGACGCTGAGGAAGAAGAACACGTCGCCATTCTCACCGCCCCGCCGGAATTTACGGGCATCGCACTATTCCGCTACGCGGCAGAACGCATTTGGTCGAGCGCCCCGGATAACATTCAAGAACTCCGCGAACGCGGGTTCTTGCCGTAACCGTAAATAAAACTCGGGGTGGCATGGGCTGCTTGTCAGCCCTTGCTGAATTCAGTGACCTATAAGCCTTACTTCTTGGGCACGGGCCAGTTCAAATGCCGATGCAAAAACGCAAACGTGCCTTGGCCGTTGATGGTGTGTGGGCCGATGAAGAATTCGATTTCGGTTTTGTCGCCAATTCCCAATAGGTTGTAATGTCGGCGAATTTTAGCGTACTCCCAGGCGACCCATTCATCGGGGGCCACGCCGTCGAAGTGGCCGCGTTCGACCATAAACGGTCGAGGAGTCATTAAGTTTGATAGCTCAGCATAGTTGGCCACGTGGCCCATGTTCCATTCGAAAATTTCGTACTCGCCGGTAAACAAGTAGCTGTAACGGTCTTTATCGGTCGCGTTTTTAAGCACCCATTCATCGAAGTCAGCCGAGCAAATCGACAAGGCATACTGCGGAATAAATGGAGGCACGCGGACCGCCGTCTTTCCGCCGTAGGACAGGCCATAGAAACCGATACGTGTCGGATCAACGTTCGGCAAGGTCGACAACCATTCGAGCGTGCGTTCATGTTGTGGGATGATGTAGCTAAACAATGACCGACGCAGTGGGTTTGACTTGCGTTGTAACGTGCGGAAGCGGTCTCGGCCGCGATACGGATTTTGTGGGGCATAAGTGATAAAACCTCGCTTGGCCAACTCGGCTGCGAACGATTTGTAATATTTATTCCCATTGGTTCCAGGGCCAGAAATCGTGTCCATAGGAACGCCTTCCAACCCGTGCTGACAGACAACAACCGGGCGTTTTTCCCCCGGCTTCAAGTCGGTCGGTAGGAGTAGGATGCCGGATGCAATCACATCGGGGTACACGTCCAACACCACTTCGTAACCGGTGTAAGCTGGGTCTTCTAGAATTTTTCGAGTACGCGGATTGGCGGCGATTTTTTTGTGAGGCAGTCTGCCAATGAGCGTGTCGTAGGTCGAATCGCGGTAGTCCTCGATTGTCTTCTTCCAAGTTTCTAAAGAGGTGCGGTCGGCTTTCGACCAACGTTTGTCGCGAACTTTTGCACTCACGAGAAGCAAGTCTTGGGTGAATTTGGTCAGTTCTTCGATTTGCCGTTTTTGCCGGGCATCGGCGTCTACGGCAATGGTTTGCGTTTTGACTGCAGGACCAGCTGATTTCACGGGGGCCGCAACTCCCAAGCCTTGCAGGAATGAGTTCAGCGTGTCATCAATGCCTGCCGGGTTAGCGCCTTCGCCGTTGGCTGAGAAAACAATTTTGTCGCCAGCTTTCAATTTGTCGTAATGAACCTTCGCCCGGTCGTATTCAATGCGGACGGAGGCCAACGTCGAAACTTCGATTTTCCCAGGTGCAGCACCGCCTCGACGGCCCGGTTTCGGTTTGTGTGGTCCGGCCACTTCAGGTACGGCGGACGGTTCGATGGTCAGCGGTCTCGGAGCAATGAGGCTGGCAATGCCCGCGTCGCCGAATTCACTCAGCAGGCCCCACACGTTGCGGTAAATGGGTTCGTCCCAAACTGTCTCTCGTTGTTGGAAGTAACCGCAAACGGCGGCTGAAGCAATCCGCTGGTCGGCGGCGGCTGAGT
>Ga0115002_10004679_pt1 | contig 16441 bp, 12 predicted proteins | sample ArcticOcean_MG_C_8_FD_89576 | JGI IMG/M metagenome (GOLD analysis project Ga0115002, IMG submission 89576) | Marine microbial communities from western Arctic Ocean - ArcticOcean_MG_CB11_86 | ecosystem: Environmental > Aquatic > Marine > Oceanic | place: Arctic Ocean: Canada Basin | collected... | reverse complement strand
CGGCGTCTTCGACTTCGCCGACATGAATGCCTTCAATGGGTTGTTGCCTCTGGCCTCGGCCTCATCGGTCCCCGAGCCAAGTACTCTAGCACTGTCCGGAATTATTTTGGGCGCTGGAGTGCTGAGGCGGCGGCAAAGATTTGGGACGTATCTGTTGCGATGAACGACGTCATCCCACATCGCAAACTACTTGTCGACCGTGTAACACAACGCTGAGGAGATGACTTATGAGACGCGATACTTTTCTTTTACCTTGGGTCGTCATAGGCTTGGCCCTGGCGTTTTGCGCCAAGCCGGTCATCGCCGCGCCGTTCTTCAACTCTTTGCTAGGCGGCCAGGGGTTCTTCGACAGTATCGCCGCGACAGACGGAACAGGAGGCGTAGACCTTAATCAGACCAATTTGAAATTGTATCTGGGAGGTGATGAGGACGTAACCATTTTCATGAAGATTGACATCGGCGAGTTTGCTACCGCGGCGACCCTTTCGACGAGTGGTGACATAATCCTCCAAAGCGTGTCTCAGCCGGGGGGGGGTGTTCTCGCAAATGCCACCCTTTCTGTTGGCTCAGGGCTGGTTGATGCCGGTAATCCCTCGCTGGGTCTGGTCAATGAGACGGAGCTATTGAACCTGGTCGGGGGTGGTGACTGGCCTGACCTTTCCTCCGTTGATATAACCGCCGCCGTTGCCGGCTCTAATGAAATCTGGCTGGCGCTGCACGCAGGCCAAGATAGCTGGAGGAATTATGGCACAAGGGTAGACCCCAGTGCGATATTAACTGTCGAGGGAGTGACGACGGTTGATCCGCCTGATCCGCCAGAACGTGTTCTGTCTCGTGGCCACCGGATCCTGATCGAGCGTGGTCTGCAACTTGAGGCGACCGCGCACCCAGACGTCACGGGGAACTTTGATCCGGCCCGCTGGGCCGAGTCGAATTTTACGACGGCCCTGTTCACAGCTGCATCCATGACACCGTTCAACGCGACAAATTATCCCCCGGCACCGGGCATGCCTTGGAGCAAGATCCAGTACAACGTGCATACAAACCTCCTTTTTGCGGGCGAAGACGCTTATGTACCGAGCCTGATCCGGAATCAACTGGGCGACGAGCAGGATATCACGGTCCAAGCAAACTTGGACCAGGCAAAAGACGATTTCGACCGATTCCACCTTGAATATCCCAATGTCATGGTGAATACGAGTCAAAGCGCGATCGTTTGGACGGACGCGGAAATGCGTAATTACATGCAATTTGCGGGACCCGACTTACTCATGTCTCACAGGTACGACATGTCAGGCGATGGGGGCAGCCGAACCAATTTTTATGAAGCCCTGGCGAAGTATCGAATGCTCTCCTTGGAGGGCAACGACGGTACCGGAGCCGAGCCGATCCCTTTCGGGTTTTATATCGGAACATACAATACCGTTTCCAACCCCGGACCTCTTTACTCGGAATCGCAGATCCGGGTGAAAAATTTTGCGCCCTGGGCCTTCGGTTCAAAGCTCTTGAACAGCTACGTCTACGAGTATAGAGACAGCGAACACTTCTTCACCTCGATGTTCTTCAACGGTCCTGGAACGACCAGCCCCACGCCGCAATTCTACTATGCTGCCGAAACAAACCGGCAGAGCCTCAACCTCGGTCCGGCACTTGTGCGATTAATCAGCACCGACCTGCACATGGACATGGGCCGGCACATGGCCGGCGTACCAGTGGCCAATGACCTACCCCCAAGAGTTTCAACCTGGAATGCCACGGCGGACCCCTACATCACGGGAATCTCCGCAACCAACGGCGGCAGCAAAAACGACGGCCTCGAAGGTGACGTGATTGTGGGATATTTTGAATCGATCCATGCATCCTTCTCCGATCCCGGCTTCGAAGATGATGTCTACTTTATGATCGTCAACGGCCTGAGCGATGGCAGTGGCACGGCCGCCGAAACAGCACAAACCATCAGACTCGATTTCGACTTTCTGAGCAGTGGTATTGACAGCCTACTGCGTCTGAGCCGGGATACGGGTGTGATCGAAGAGGTCTCGCTGCTTTCAGATGGCGGCTCGTTGTACCACTTGGATTTGACCCTTGATGGCGGAACGGGCGATCTATTCAAGTTCAATAACGGCGCCACTTTCCTCGGGGCCACCGTCGGCAACGCCAACTTTGCTCTGCTTACAGTGCTGGGCGACATGGACGGTGACTTCGCAGTCACCACGGCTGACGTAAGCCTGTTTATGCAAGCCTTGACCGACCGCGCCGGTTACGACGCGAACGGATACCCTGTGGACGCGGATCTCAACGGCGATGTCGACCGGAGCGGCACGTTCGACTTCGGTGACCTGATTGGCTTCAATACACTGTTCGCTGCCGTGGCAGCGAGTTCTACGGTCCCCGAGCCAAGTGCCATCGTCCTGATAGGAATCGCCTTGAGCACGGTCGTCCTGAGGCGGCATCGGTTCTGAACTTTCAGAGAAAGTGCAGCCGGGAGCTATTTGCTTTACGCTGGCAGGCAGTTGCGCAGCCGAGTCCCTGGTGATTTCTAACCAAGCTGTGAAGGAAAGACATTCAATCATGCCTATAAAATATACTGCCTTCACGAATCGGCATACTCACGTACTAGGAACCCTTATCGCGATGCTGGTGGTTGGAGGAATTTCAAACGATATCAAAGCGGAGCCTGCAAAAAAAGATACCAACGTCGCATTTAAGAATTTCAGATTTCGGATCATAGAACCCTGGCACGAACCAGATGGTCTCTCATTTTTTTCGCATTGTCCAAACATATTCACCTTGAAAGACATGCGGCAGACGACACCATCCTCTCATTTGGGTCGCTATGTTACCCAAGTGCGTGACTGGGGTTTTAACTACATGGCGATGTACGGTACTCCGGAACAAGACCCAAACGCCTGGCGCAATTTTTCCCGCCACCTCAGAAATAACGGCATCGGAATGGTCATTCGCCGCGAATGGTACGAGACCGAACGTGGTCATTCATGGCCCTCTGATCGAAGCGATGCCTCTCCCCGAAAATCAAAAAAACTCTGTCCCTACAGCAAGGCGACCAGAGATTATTGGGAAGAACGAATCGAAGGTGACTTCAAGATGATACCTGATCTGGCTGGCTACAGGATGGCCGGTACAGAGTTTTTCTTTATTAACGGCGCGCCGTGGATGTGCGACTGTACTACGTGCAACGCGAAAACACCACGAGAGCGAACACGTGACGCAATTCGTCTCGTGGCAGAGTTGTTAAAGAAGTACAACGCGATGCTTTTTTGGGAAACATGCCAGGATGATCCCTGGGGACAGCGTCACGAAGCTCAATATTTTAGGGACATGACGAGTGACATTCCGGACAACGCATTGATTCTTATGAAACTTTGGTACTGGGATTTTCATTCTCGTTGGCCGCATCACCCATTATTCGACACGATCCAAAAGGACGCCCAGGGACTCGCTCCTTATGTGACGAGCATTCAACAGCCTGAAGCACGTCGCGGAATGCATGACATTTCTTGGCAGATGGTGGATGAATGGAGTCGTGGCTTTCAGAAGATGGTGAAGACGGGGCAACAGGGTGTCTGGGTTATGGCGGTAGTCAACCCAGACGGTTGGGACCACCCGTTTAATAGGGTCAATTGGCATGCGATTTCAGTTTACATGAAAGATCCTTTTGCCGATCCTACCCAGATCAAACTTGATTGGGCAGGAGAGCAGTTTGGCGAAGAAGCTGCACCGATCGTCGTGGACATTGTTGACAAGGTGACGGAAGCAGCACGTGGGATGTTTTTTTTTGATACGCTGTGGACGGGTCAAATGTCTCGCTTTCCATCACTTGTCTATCTTGATTCCCATGTATGCGGACCGTACAGGCAGATGAAACGGATGACCGGCATGATGGGCTGGATGTTGCCAACCGATATGTATTCGCCGAAACGCGCAGCCGAGATAAGATCGAACCCTCAGACACGTATGGTGTTTAACCAGTATTCCATTACCCCAAAATTAAAAGCCGAAGCGATGGCTCAAAAGGAGGACGCTGTCAGGTTCATGGAGGAATCCATTGCCTTGTGGCGGAGTTTGAATGGAAAAATCGATCAACGATCGCACGAGAAAATCCTGGCTGGCTTGGAAGGCAACCTGAATGACACAATCATTTTCCGTCACATGATGGATATCTATATGGACTGGAAGCTTGGAGTGCTGACAGAAGCGCGCATTGACGCCGCTTTGCATGCTTGTCAAGATCTGAAAGGGGTTATTGTACCGGATCCTCTGGACCCAAGTCCGAAGCCGGTAACAATCATCAATCCAGCCTCCTCGCTTAAAACATTTGCAGAGGATCTCCGCAGGGATCTGCGCGAGCCTTGGGTTGAGAAACACTGGGTCGCACATTCCTTGGGAGCAGGTATGCTCGAACCAATGATTGATCCAAATACGGGAAAAGTGATTGATCCGGTAAAGAAGAAAGACCAATAGTTTACACCAAACAATGACGGACAACGCTCATTATGGGACCTTATTCTCTCCACGGCAAAGAGCCACTACCATCCTTGCTTGTCGGCCTGCTTATCGCATCGGCGATTAGCCTGGTTGCCCAGCCAACTTATGCCGAGTGGCGACCGCACCAGATCAAGCAGGCCGACGGCCGCGGTGGCTGGATCACACGTCCGGCGCAGATTCAAACGATAAAACACCCGGGCGGCGAAAACACCAAACCGTTTGGCATTGCGCAAATGGACAACGGCGAGATCGTCTTTATCGGTTCATGGCACAACGGAACTAAGGAAGTGCCGGTGGTTACTTTCAGTAAAGATGGCGGCGACACGTGGTCGGAATTTCGGGCCATCCCAGGAAAATCGGGGCGTCCGATGATGTTGACGTATCTGGGCGGGGGAAACTTGAGTGTCATAACCGGTTCACGACTTTTCAGCAGCGATTACGGACGGACCTGGCCAGAGAGCGTACCAGTCCCACCGACCAGCGATGGCTTGGGGTTCTATTCAGAAGGCAACGCGGCGATCGACCGCGATGCCAATGGAATGGCCACCAAGGTGAGCGAGAGTGGCTGTCACTTCAAGCCGGGCAAGAGCCATCCGATCGATGACGGCACGGCTCTCATCCGCCACTCGACAGACGGCGGGCGAACTTGGCAAGGTGAAGTGGAGCCCACGGCGTGGAAGTTTACCACACTGCGCAAGGGCAAGCCGCACGTCCGTGGCATCACCGAAGGAAGCCTAGTCCGAGCCGCCAACGGTTGGTTGGTGGCCGCCTTGCGAACCGACATCACGTCAGCCCTGTTGACAGGGCCTCACAACGACAACCTTTGTGGAACTGCCATTAGTATCTCAAAAGACGATGGGAAATCTTGGTCACCCTTGAATATTATCTTCACAGCCGGCCGACATCATGCGCAGCTCCATCGGCTGTCCGACGCAGCGCTTGTCTGTGTGATGATCGTTCGGAACGACTGGCGCGACGGTCGTCTCGCTAGCCAGAAAGGCGGCTGTGACGCCGTGGTGAGCTATGACAATGGAGTGAGCTGGAACCTAGACCAGCGCATCACCCTGGACGACTTCGAATATTACAATCCCGATACACCCGTGTCAGGCAGAAGTGGCCATATCGGCTCTACCGTCTTGGATGACGACTCGGTGCTGACGGCCTACGGACATTATCCCAAAGCAGCAGCGGTTCTGATCAAGTGGAAACCCGACGCTAAGCCGGTCCAATCATTGACATCATCAGGAAGCGCGCCTTGACGTGAAGTCAATTGAAGTCGTGGAAGTGCGACAAACTTGGTTGAAAGCATGCTCATGAAATCTTCTTACCTGACTGATTTGCAAAGGTTGTGGTGTGGTTGGCTGGGCCTTGTGCTGGTGGCGGTGCCGGCTTGGGCCGAGTTGAAACCCGACAGCAGCGCATCTCATTCGGTGGCGATCGTGATTGGCGCCAAGGCACCAGAGTTGGAGCGATATGCAGCCAACGAACTCTGCAGCTATCTTGAAAAGCTCTATGACATCCACGCTACTCCGACCGAGAAGATCCAGGACAACGCCGAAGCTGTCATCTTAATCGGTAGCCCGACAACGAATGCTGCTGTTGCCAAAGCACTCGGTTTCGACTCCTGGCCAAAGGTCACCGATCAAGGCTTGGTACTCAAGCGGTCGTCGCTCGATGGGAAACCGGCCCTGATTGTCGGCGGCGGCAGCCCGAAGGCGACGCTTTGGGCTGTTTACGAATTGGTTGAGCGCTGGGGCGTGCGATATCTGTTGCATGGCGACGTGTTACCGGACGATGCGGGCAAGTTCCGTTTGCCCGAAAAGGGCATGGTCCGGGAGCCACTGCTGCGGATTCGCCAGTGGCGCGTGGTCAACAGCTTTCTTTGCGGGCCCGAATCGTGGGGCATGGCCGACTACCGCCCGGTCATCGATCAATTGGCCAAACTAAGATTCAATCGGCTTCTTGTGTACATCTGGCCATTCCAGCCATTCCTGCACCTTGAACATAAAGGGGTAGCGCGCAATTCGGCTTGGCTCAGTTTCGGCCACAAATTCCCCATCACCAACGATATGGTGGGGCGGCGTCTGTTCGACGATCGGTCGCAGTTTTGGAATCGCGACTTACCGCTGGGAGGTTCTTACGAAGAATCCGCAGCTGCCGGAGAGAAGCTCATACACAATCTAATGGCGCTTGCGCACGAGCGGGGCATGGAGTGCACGATGCCGGTACATCTAACCGACTTTCCACCGGAGTTCCGCGAGCTGCCTGGCCAGTGGGAACCAGTCCACCAACTGGCTGAGTTAACAATCGTCCCCGGCCCGAGCACTCATCCAGACGATCCGGTGCTGACGGAGTTAGCTGTGGCGGTACTGCAAACAACGGTCAATACCTATCCCGAGGTCGACTATTTGGCTCTAGGCATGCCGGAACATCGTCAATGGGCAGCGACGTACGAACAAGCCTGGCAAACGTTGGACTCGAAGTATGAGATGAGCCAAATTTCATCTCTCAGTGACGTCCTTGCGGCGGCTGGCAAGCGGCCCGGAGTTCCGGGTGGAACTACGCGAGCTGTGCAGGAAGCCAAGGGCGATATCGTCCTATTACGGTTCTACGACCGCTTGCTCACCGAAAGTAGGGCGCTTGTCAATACGAAGCGGCCGGACATGAAATTCATCTATACGGCTGTTGCCGAGGAGCTGTTTCCCTTCTTGCCGCAGATATTGCCACCTGGCTCCGAGACGCTCAACGGCCTGGCCTATACCCCGGCGCGCGTCGTGCAGCGTCGCGAGGCCATTGGCGCACTCGATACGGAAAAAGTACCCGCGACTTTAATCTTCACACTGCACGATGACAACGTCGGTCTGTTGCCGGCACTGACCACCGGCTCACTACACGAGCTGACCAAAGATCTGCGCCAGCATAGGTGGGCTGGTTTTTCGACACGTTATTGGCAGATCGGCGATCATGATCCGTGCGTGGCATACATCGCCCGGGCATCATGGGACGAGACAGCGACGCCCGAATCGGTCTATCGCGATCAGGTCCGTGCCGCCTGTGGCGAGCAGTCCGTTGAGGATATGCTTACGATGTTTCGGGAGTTGGAAGAGACGTCTGTCTTATTGGAGTGGCACGCCCTGGGACTGGCCTTCCCAATACCCGGCATGATCATGAAACATTGGCAACCCGAACCGATGCCGGAGAAGTATACCGAAGCACGCGAAGGTTACCAACGGGCACTAGCTGCAGCGATCCGAGCGCACGAGAAGACGCCCAACAAAAAGCATGCTTATGTAGATTATTGGATCGGGCGACTGGAATTCGGGATCGGCTATTTCGACACGATCGAAGCGGTTCACCGTGCGGCGACGGCTGAAAGCGCGAGCAAGCCGACCGAGGCACACAAGCTCGCCCAAGAGGCCGTGGCCAAGGCGCGAGCGGCTTTAGAGGCCTACGCTCGTATTGCTCGCGATCAGTCGGATCGTGGTGCGATTGCCACAATGAACGAGTACGTTTATCGACCACTCCGGGCGAAGGTCCGACAGTTATCAAACAAATGATCCGAACGACGGCAGAATAATATGAAACGCATCATTGTCACCGGCTCTCAAGGGGGTGCCGGCCGCAGTATTGTCCAGGTACTTCGAGGTGCAGGTTACACTGTGATCGGGGTCGATCTGCTGCCGTGGGACGGGCAGGAGCAGGACTATGTCCAACTCGATTTGCGTGATGGCGCTGGCGTGAACGACATCTTGTCCGGGGCCGACGGGGTGATCCACTTTGGCAGTCCGCCATCGGATGCCTTTTGTAGTCCGACTGAAGCATTCCACATGCTTGCCGTAGCGGGATTCAATGTCTTCCAAGCAGCGCGTAACGTTGGCGTCCAACGCATCGTTTGGGCGTCGAGCATTCGGGTCTACGGCGACCTAGCCGCTCAATCCACTCTCCCAGTCACTGAGAACAGTCCGTTGGCGCCGTCGAGCATCTACGGCGCATCGAAGGTCCTGCTAGAAAACCTGGCCCGTGATTTTTGCCGATGGACGGATATGTCGATCGCAGGTTTTCGACTGTCTCGAATTATCTACGACACCCCGGGTGGCCGGGAAAAGCTTAAACGCGTTAGCAGCGCAGACTCGATAGGGGCCGATTGCTTATGGTCTTACGTCGATGCACGAGACGTTGCAACTGCCTGCCAAGCGTGGCTCGAGTCGGACCTGCAGGGAGCCGAGGAGTTCAACCTTGGTGCGGACAACGTCCATCGTGATACACCCACTCGCCAATTGCTAGCCAAGCACGGCTACGGCCATCTAGAATGTCCCGCTCAGTGGGGTGAAAACGAGACGCTCTTTTCCTCGGGAAAACTGAGGGCCATGCTCCCTTGGCAGGCGAAATACGACTGGAAACAAATCTTGGCTCAGGCTGAAGAAAAGGGATAGACGTGTGAAAATCACCAAGATCAAAACCTATAAGTTCAGCGTCCCTACAGGACAGAACGTGTGCGATCCACACACGGGAGAGCGATTGTCCAGCTCTGCAAAACCTTGGTTGTTTTTGAAGCTGGAAACGGACGTCGGCGTCGATGGTTGGGGAGAAGCGTCCGGCGAATGGCTTACGCCCAGCGTCGAGGCAACGTTGCACGACTGGTCGCGGTTGCTGGTCGGCCAAGACCCAACACAAGTCGTGGCACTCAGCGAAGACATCGCCAACCGCCTTCCCTGGAAAGGCGGGCCCGTCTTTGGCGCGGCCATCGCGGCAATCAACATGGCGCTCTACGACATTGCCGGCAAAGCGTGGGGCGTGCCCGTTCATACAATTCTCGGTGGCAAACGCAGAAATCGAGTTCGCGTCTACTCCAACGGTGGCACATTTGCTTCTCCCAGTGAAGCGGTCGAAAGCGCTCAGAAAGTTGCAGCCGCCGGGTACGCGGGCGTAAAGGCCAATCCGTTGGAAACGCGCACTTGGCCATGCGATGAAGAAGCAATCGAGCTATCGATTGCCTGCGTGGCTGCGATTCGCGAAGCGATGGGCTCCCACTTCGACATTCTTTTGGATACGCATGGTAGTCCGACTCCAGAATTCGCCCTCGCATTTGCACACCGTGTGGCGCCTTATCGTCCGCTCTTTTTGGAAGAGCCTATTAAGGTCGGATCGGTTGAAGCGCTGATGGAAGTATCGCGTAAGAGTCCGATACCCATTGCCACGGGAGAGAAGATATTTACTCTGCGCGATTTCAAACCGTTAATCGATCAGCGCGCCTGTGCGTATTTGCAACCAGACGTAAAACACTGCTTTGGCATTACCACGCTGGTGGCGATCGCTCAGCGTGCCGAAGAAAATCAAATGCTCATGGCACCGCACAATGTGGGTGGTCCGATTACCCACGCAGCCACGCTGCACGCCGATGCTGTAATGAACAACTTCCTGATTCAGGAAACCACCCAGGTCTTTTTTGAGCAGTACACGCGCTACGCCGAACACGACTGGGCGATTAAGGACGGGTATATCAACATCTCGGACGCGCCGGGGTTGGGCGTGCAAGTGAAGGAAGCGGACTTGGCCAAGTTGCCCTACGAGCCGCTGGCGTATCGTCAATATCACCATGCCGACGGCAGTTGGAAAGGTTGGTAACGACCGAAATACACCGTTTTGAGAACGTCGGCGTCCGTGGCCTGAAACTAAATCATCCAAAGCTGTAAACAGTAAACGACAATGAAGGGAAGAAAAAATGGAAAGATCAACCGTTAACAAGACCATCGAAGCGGCCAAAGAAGCTTTTACCTCCATCGGGTTCACTTTGCCGCCTTTTGCGTTTTGGACCGTGGAGGACTGGCAATCCAAAGGCCCGGAGTGCGATGAGATTCGACATTCTATGCTTGGCTGGGACGTGACGGACTTCGGTCAAGGAAGTTTTGAGCAACTTGGCCGCACGCTACTCACTTTGCGAAATGGTTCAACCAAATATGGCTCAGGCAAGGACTATGCGGAAAAACTGATTCTTGACCCAGAGAATCAAAAGCCACCGCTGCATTTCCACCATCACAAAATGGAAGACATCATCAACCGTGGCGGTGGGAACATCATGATTCGTTTGTTTCAATCTAATGCCGAAGGCCAATGCTCGGACGAAGACTTCATGATTCAAGTCGACGGGCAATCGCGCAAACACAAGGCGGGCGAGCAACTCCGCTTGGAGCCCGGCCAGAGCCTCTGCATTCCGCCAGGATTGATCCATCAATTCTGGGGCGAACAAGGTACGGGCGTTCTGATCGACGGCAAACGCTACACGGTTAGCGGCGAAGTGAGCCGGGTGTGCGATGACTGGAACGACAACTGTTGGCTCGAACCGTGCGAGCGGTTCTGCACGATCGAAGAGGATGAGCGGGCCCGCCATTACCTGGTTCACGAATACCCATCTTCCTAACCGCGACAGACTCCGTTTTGAGAGCTACCATGACTGCAACACTGATCGCTGACCCCGACTACCAGGCCTTCCTACTTGGCAACTTCAGGGGGAATTCCTGGCTAAATGGTCAAAAGTGGCCACCGTAGGTTTGTCACAGAAAAATTGAACGAGAAATCCGAGTTATTCTTGAAAATGTACATAGCATGTAGGCGAAATTGCAACACGTATGGGGGTTATGGGGGTTTGTTGCCTTCCTAAGGCATACGAATTCAAGGGTTATTCAATTGACTCCACCTACCGGTGCGTCAATCAGTCCGATGCACTTAACGGCTTTTTGCAATCTGCACCGTCGTGAAACAACGACGCATCGAAATGCTCCCAAAATCAGCCCTTTGGTCGGGCCTCATAATTGGGAGTACGATTCTCGCCGTAAGTCCGAGTGAATGGTTGCCTTAGCAATGTTCGCTATGACGGATATTGTACCTTTGTACGGTGCCACCCAGGATCGCACGAAGCGAGCATCTTCGTCCTAACTCGTTGATCCCTTAGAAGTTACTGAGATGTGGAGCCAATGCATCAAGCAATTCTTAGCTTGTCCTGCTCTATGTCCATTTCCGCATTTTGCTAGAATGCATCTACCACAGTACGTAGCGCACCGTGCACGGTGCGCTACGTTATTTCGAACAAGGTGTTTCGAACACTGGCGGTGTATTTCATGGGAGGCATCAAGATGGCCAAGATCTCGAAATTGCGCTGGTTGAGTTGATTGCTGTTGCTCTGGATTAGCGGTTGTTCGGAGCCGTCGGCATCGAAAACTATGTCGGAAACGACGGTGACCTCGATCTGGTGAGCGGCTCCAGCCAAGGGGGCGTCCAATGGGCAGAGAATAGCGCGCGAGAGGGTGAGTACCCTCGACTAAAACGGTTCCAGGATCTCATTCCCGCTGGGAAGCAGATCGAATTTGGGCAGCTGTTGGAGGCGAGCGATCTTGTGGGGCCCACTTCGTCGACGCGGGTCTGGGTGGACGATGTCAACTCCGATGGTAAACTCGACCTGCTTGTCGGCGACTCGGTCTCGCTTACTTCACCCATCGAGGGAGTCAGTCGTGAGCAATACGGGGAGAAACTTGCCAAGTGGCAGCAGAAGCTCGAGGTCGCTTCCGAGAAGATGACGGCAGCTGCGGCAAACATGGCAGAATCGCCAACCGAGACTGACAGCGAGATGAACAGCGAGGGTGGCCAGCAGAGTAACGAATCTCTGGCTTCGGCAATTGGCTCAAGTCGCTCTTTGGTGGCGGTTCTGCACAGTCCTCACAAGAAAAGGCACAGCAGGAAATAAGCAACTTGTACCAGCAACGTTCTGAGTTTATGGAATCCGAATCGACCGGTTTCGTTTGGCTCTATTTACAAAAGTAGGCGTGACTTTGGTCGGCCTGGAAAGCACGCCGAAAGGCGAAATAGGAGGATTCGCATTGCATCGCAATAACTTTTTCATCGGATTGGTGCTGTTGGCGGTGTCGCTGACGGGTTGCAGTTCAGTCGATAAACTTCCAGGGGCCAGCGCTGCCAACCCCGATACGCTGGCACAATTCGCCGGTCTGGCTTTTTCTTCCCCGCCGGTTGTTCATCATCAGGACGATGGCCGGGTGCAAGTCGAGCTCAGCTCGGCGTGGAGCGACGACGGGCGATTGGTCGTGCGCGCGGTTTTTACACCGGACGATCCGGGATACCATCTTTACGGCAGCCAGATGGCAAAGACCGGCGTCCAAGGCATTGGGCGCCCGACGCTCCTCGAAGTGAGCGGCGACCCGATTTTCGCCGAGGTTGGCCCGCTCGTTTGGGACAAGAATCCTATTGAGCATCTCGACAAGATGCTCAATTTGGTACTTCCGCTCTATCCCGACGGTCCGGTAACGCTCTACCTGCCGCTCAACTTCCAGACGCCGCCGCAGGGTCCCACGCAGATTCCCGTCCAGCTGACCTATATGGCGTGCAGTAATCAGTCGTGCTACAGTCCGATCGAGCAGCACGTCGAACAGATCGAGGTGACCGCGCCAGCGGTGGCACCCTAGCCCACATATTTCATCCGATTCTGCTCCGGCAGCCGCAGAGTCTCTATCTAATCGGCCTTCCCTCACCTGCGCCGGTGCTTCGGCCCGCGATCCTCGACGCCGTTTTTCTAGTCTACAAGGGAAAACACGCCTGCCGTCGCAAGCCTCACATGCCTTGCCAGGAAATGACTTAGGCCACCTCGCCGACCAAAGCTGGACTTCGGTGCCCGAACGTATGAAATATGCGGGCTAGACACCCGGCGAACCAAAGAGAGTTTGAATTTTCGAGCTCACAATTGCGCCATTGCTGCGTCGATAGCTGGCAGCACTTGTTGGAGCTGCTCGTCTCCGTGGGTCGCCCCGCAGTACCATCTACCGCCGGGTAAATTGTAGATGCCGCTGTCGAGCATCGCTGCTCGGAACCTCTCGCCGAGCTCACTGTCGGCTTGCATAACGTCTCGGTAACTCACGGGAGGCTGCTTGAGTCCGAAATGGACGTGGAACGCCGTTCCCGTACCGCTCGTCACTAGGCTGTGGTTGTTACGCCCGGCGGCCTCTTCGATGGCCTGGCGGATCGCGTACCCATGCCGATGCATGCGGTCAAAGAGTCCCGGTTCGCTGAGGATTTCGATTGTGGCGCGCGCGGCCGCGACCGCGATGGGGTTCCCGTTGTACGTGCCGAAGTGACTGGTTCGGCCATCTTCGATGGCACGAAAGATGTCTTGGCGACCTCCCACGGCAGAGATGGAAAAACCGCCTGCCATGGCTTTCGCATAAACCGACAAGTCGGGCTCCAGCCCAAAGTATTCTCGCGCCCCCCCGAGAGCCAAACGAAATCCGGTAATCACTTCGTCAAAGATAGAGACGGCGCCGTGTTTCCGGCACAGCTCGATCACTCCTTCCAGGTAGCCCTCGCCTGGCATGCAGGAACCGCCGTTAACCAGGACAGGCTCGGTGACCACCGCGGCAATTTCGCCGGCATGTTTATCCAGCAGAGCCTCAAGCGCGGGCAAGTCGTTCCAAGGGCTGGTGAGCGTCAGTGAATACTCAGCCTGGGGTTGGCCGCCGCAGTCGGCGACCGTCTTGCCAAACTGGTCTTTCGAGGGATGATTGCTCACCAACACATTGTTCAGCCAACCGTGGTAGTGCCCTTCGAACTTGACGATCTTTTCCTTGCCGGTGAATCCGCGGGCCAAACGGAGCGCGGCCTGCACGGCCTCGGTTCCCGTGTTGGAGAAGATCACGCGCTCTACACCCGGAATCGCGGCGACCATTTTTTCAGCCAGATCGATCTCGCCAAAGTGCTGGGCTCCGAATGTGTAGGCGCTGGCAAGCTGATCGGTAACGGCGCGGGTCAAACGAGGATGGTTGTTGCCGACAATCAGCGGCCCCCAAGCCAAGGCGTAATCGATGAGCCGATTGCCATCGACATCGTAAAGATAGGGACCCTCGCCGCGCTCAAAATACATGGGCACGGGAGTCACATTCTTGCGAAAAGCGGTCGAAACACCTGTCGCGAGCGACTGGCAGGCGCGCTGGTAGAGAAGAGCCGATTGATTGTTTTTCATAACTGCTACCCTTACGGCCGCGAATGCTTAGAATAGAGGCCTCTGAGCTTTATTCTCGACGTGAATTAACCATAGAATCTCCCTATCATCACTCAGGTTTCGTCATGTGGCAACCCATTCACGCAGCAAAAGTTCCCATCAGTCAACTGCCCTTTTCGCCAGCCGTGTTGGCAGGGGGATTTGTATTCGTTTCGGGGCAAGCCTCCGTCGACGACCAGGGCACGATTGTGCCCGACACGTTTGCGGGAGAGATGCGCCGCTCGTTTGAAAACGTCGCCAAAGTGCTCGCCGGTGCAGGGCTCGAATTGGGCGATGTGGTTCAGGTGCGCGCCTATGTGCGGGATCCGGGCGACTTGCCACAGTACAACGAAGTCTATCGCGAATTCTTCGCACAGCCCTATCCGGCACGGTCGACGATTACGAACTGTTTGCCCGAGACTTTGCGGTTTGAGGTCGACGTCGTTGCCAAAACAAGAAACGAATGAGCAACCAGCGAGAAGCGAATGAGTAAGCATTACGACGTGATTGTGATTGGCGTTGGGTCGATGGGATCTGCGGCGTGTTATCATTTGGCGCGCCGAGGAATCAAGGTCTTGGGGCTTGAGCAGTTTTCCCTGGCCCACGAGCTGGGGGCACATCACGGCCAGAGTCGGGTGATTCGACTGTCTTTCTATCCCTTTGCAGAATACATCCCGTTGTTGCGGAGAGCGTACTCGCTGTGGGAAGAGTTAGAAACCGAAACGAATGGTGGTCTGTTTCAAATCACGGGTGGTGCGTTCATGGGGCCCCCTGAGAGCGAGTTGATCCGGCGCGCCATCGACGTGTCGCGCAAAGAGGAACTCGCCTACGAAATCTGGGACCAGGCGCAGCTCCACCAGCGGTTTCCGCAGTTTCACTTGCCCGCAGGCTTTCAAGTCTTTTATGATCCTCAGGCCGGGTACCTCCGGCCCGAGCTGGCGGTGGCCGCGCAGGCGAAGCTGGCCGCAAATCTTGGGGCAGAAATTCACAGCCAAGAGCCGGTGGTCGAGTGGCACACGGACGCCGAGGGCGTCGTCGTACAAACCACCCGGCAAAAGTACGAGGCCGACCACCTCATCCTGGCGGGCGGCGCCTGGAGTCAGCAGTTGCTTGCCGAGCTGAACTTGCCACTCACGGTGACGCGCCAAGTGCTAGCCTGGTATCGACCTGATGATCCGCAGAGCTTCGCGCTAGGGCGGTTTCCGATTTGGTTTGTGGAGATCCAGCCGGGCTGCGGTCACTACGGTTTTCCCTTGATGGAGGGCAACGACGGCATCAAGATTGCCCTCGATAAGCCGGGGCAAGTCACCAGCCCGGAAGCAATTGATCGCCAAGTAAGTCAGGACGACGTGGAGGACCTTCACGAGTTTCTGAGCAACTACATCCCTGCAGCGGCCGGAGAACTGGTCTCGGCCACCGTTTGCCTCTACACCAACAGCCCAGACAACCATTTCATCATTGATTCTCATCCGGAGCAGAATCGCGTCACGGTCGCCTGCGGGTTTAGCGGCCACGGCTTTAAGTTTTCGAGCGCCGTGGGAGAGGTACTGGCTGAATTGGCGGTCGAGGGTACGACGAAGATTCCCTTGGACTTTTTTGGAATTGGTCGATTGAATGCCTAGCCGCAAAAGAGGCCGCAGGCCTCTGTAGGGAATGGCCTCCGTGCCATTCCGGAACACTGTACACGGCTAACCATTGAATGAATCGGTCAGGCGGCGCGATGCACGGTACGATTGAGCGCGTGTACCCGGGGCCCGGGGCTCGGAACGGCACAGAGGCACATTCCCTACAGGATGCTTCGCATCCCATATTGCTTTAAAGGCCGCTGGCCTCTCTTGCCCCTAGCAGCGGCGCCGCAGCGCTGGGCTTCCCCCGAAGCCCCAGGGGCCAACGAATCTT
>Ga0115002_10004678_pt1 | contig 16442 bp, 10 predicted proteins | sample ArcticOcean_MG_C_8_FD_89576 | JGI IMG/M metagenome (GOLD analysis project Ga0115002, IMG submission 89576) | Marine microbial communities from western Arctic Ocean - ArcticOcean_MG_CB11_86 | ecosystem: Environmental > Aquatic > Marine > Oceanic | place: Arctic Ocean: Canada Basin | collected... | reverse complement strand
TTGAAAATGAAAAGCCCGCTGCCCGTGCTGGGATGATGCTGTGCCTTGTCACAGAATCGACGTTATCGAAAGCAAACGCGGGGACGGTACGTTTCCAGACTCGTTTTGCGGCGATTCTGAGCATCGGAAGCCGGTTGAAACGGGCAAGAACGACACCAAAACGTGGAATGACACACCACCTGGGGATATCATCAGGTCAACGGCCTGCCTGTGCGGTCGGTTCAGGTTCCATCTGGGAAATGTGGAACAATAGGCAGCTACATCCGGAACCGAATTCAATGCCTGTTTTTCTGATCTTGCTGGTTGATAGTCTGCTTTTCCTTTCCGCGGTAATATTTGCATTCCACGGACGAGTCGCATTGTGCCTGTCGATAGTGATTGTTACGGCGTTGCTCATTCTCTGGCAATGCATGCTGCTGAACAAACTCAAATTGACGGACCAAACTATACGTATTGAGAATGGAATACGGCGACCGCACTACGTTCAAGCAGTGCTGCACCTTCTTATCTATTCTTACTGGGGGCTGTATTGGGATGAGGTCGTCAGATACGCGCCGCTGATGATTGTGCAGTTGATCTTCGTATATGCGTTTGAGATGCTCTTGTCATGGTCCAAATACAGGGTTTGGCGCATCGGATTCGGGCCTCTCCCCGTAGTCTTCAGCATCAGTCTGTTTCTGTGGTTTACAGAGACCTTTTTCCTCTTTCAACTTGGATTGCTGATGTTGACGCACATCGGCAAGGAGTGTTTTCACTGGAACCGTGACGGGCGCAATACGCATATCTTCAACCCCTCGGGTTTCTCGTTGGCCGTCGTGTCTGTGGTTCTCTTAATTACAGGGACGGCGACGGCGACGGCGACGGAGCTAACGCGAGCTGTGGACATCGTCGGATCTTTTCACTTGCCTCCGAACTTCTTCGAAGTCCTCTTTTTATTGTCGCTTGTGGTCCAAGTCCTCTTCAGGACAGTGTTGGTCACGATGGGGGCCATGCTGACATCGGCCTTGCTGTTTGAATTAATGACTGTGGTTTTCGGGGCCCCGATCGCTGATGGCGCCATCTGTGCCTCTGTCTTTCTGGGCTTGACCTTTCTTGTGACGGGGGGAAGCGAGAAGGTGCGGGCAGTCCCCTCGCTTTCGTCAGCCCGGAAAAACGGCTCACAGAGCGACAAGCCGGGCCACACACCCATGCCCGTCCCCACCTAGCCTGAGCCTTCCTTCAAACGAATCTCGACTCCAACTGCAGCATTGAATTCCGCTGCATCGGTCGAGTAATGACATCGCCGATGACAATTCGGGCAGATAGCAGCAACCGAATCGATTTCATCGGGACCGCCGTCAGATAGACGATGTATGTGGTGAACCTCTAGATAAGGCTGCCCCGATTTCCGTATGAATGGGGCTTCATTTTTGCAGGCTTCGCAGACGCCGTCGGCTCGTGTGAGAGCATACGTGACGACCTGCTGAGAGCGAACAAAAACTTCTTGAACTCGCTGTCGCGTTGTCTTCTTTACGCCCTTCTTTTCACGGCCGAGCAGGTGTTTCCGTAGTTTCTTGAAATCGGCTTCGTCTAGAGAAGGGCCATCAAATGTCTGTCCGGTGGTTCCAATGTGTTCGACAGGAAGTAAGCCGAACAAAATGGCGTCACGCGTTTGGCCATCGCTGTCTGGTTTCTGCTCAATTCGATGTCGGACACAGGCCACCCCGCATGCTCACCCCGAGCATTGCACCCGTCGACACGTCACCGCGCGCGTCTTCCCGCCGATCTTCGCATAGATCAGGACGGCCGCTTGGCTTCCGGTCAGCGGTAGTTTGCGACGGATGGCTTCCACGTCGATCGGCACGTGGCGGCATTTGATTTCGACTTGCCCGATGTCGGCTTCACGAAACCAGCGGCGAATCGTGCGATCGTTGTTGGGAAGTTCGGCGAGCACTTCAAATGCTCGGACAAAGGGGGTCTCGATCAAATCGTTCGATGTCAGGTACTCTTCACCGTTGTCCAATCGGAAAAAGCCGCGTTGTTCAGCAAGCAGGTCGATCAAGCCGGCGCGCACAACGGCGGGGTCCGGGTCGTACAGAAACTGTGACAACAGTTCCACCGGGGCATACTCATCCAGCGGGTTGCCAGCCAATGTTTCACCTGTTGGCAAGACGGTGGCTCGATGCGAGATGTCGCCTGCGAGTCGCCCGAACCAGACGGTGGCCTCTTTGCATTCGCCGTTCAGGCTGACCAGTTCGACTTCCGCGTCGGCGAACTTACCGGGAAAATTACTCGCCGGGCCGAGCTTGATCGCTCCGCCGTCGAACTCGTCCATCAGCCGATACAGGAACGGTAGCCCCGGACGATAATCCTCGATCCGCAACGTCCGACGATGACTGGCCGCCCGGCGATCGGGATCGATATGCACCAGGCCGCTGCGGTCGGACAACGATTCCACATCAGCACACACAACACGAACGCGGGCCGCCACGTCATACGCTTCCGCGTTCCATCGCGTCCGCAGACAGGCGGCAGGGTTCAGGTCGACCGAAACGACATCGCCCTGCCCCGCCAACGCGATGGCATCGCTACCGATCCCACAGCAATAGTCCCAGACCGGACCGGTGAAGCGTTGGGCTTTGTGGCGCGCGACTGTTTCGGGAGTTGATTGTTCAAAGCCGACGCGGTCGAACCACATCCTGTCGGCTCGTGAGAACTTGTCGCCGGCCAGTCCGCGTAGTTCTTGCAACGTGAGTGCGGCACGCACGATATCGTCTGGAAACTGCGCCCGCAATTGCTTCTGCAACGCCAGTCCGGTGTCGTTCGTCTCGCGCAGTATCTCGAACAGACGCGGCGTGTCCCGCAGGCGTTCGAGCAGTTCATGATCGTTATCGGTCGTCATCGTCACCCTCGATGCCGCCGAAGCATTATCTGCCCAGTAACCGGAGACGGTCGATGCTGCTCTAGTGCTTTGTCGTTCTAAGTGTTTGGAGTTCAGATCGTTTAACGGCAAGCCGCAGGCGACTGCGTTTTGGCCTGCATTGCTTTCAACGCAGTCGCCTGCGGCTTGCCGTTAAACTCAGTGCCACATCACATCACAGAATGAATCGGCTGAGGTCTTCGTCTTTGGAGAGCTCTTCCAACTGCAGATTCACGTAGGCCGCGTTGATGGTGAGCGTTTTGCGTTTGCCCGTCGGTGCTTCAAAACTGATCTCTTCGAGCAGACGTTCCAGGATCGTGTGCAGGCGGCGAGCACCGATGTTCTGCGTCGACTGATTCACGCGAAATGCGATATCGGCGAGGGCATCGATGCCGTCCTTGGTGAACTTCAACTTAACCTTATCAGCCGCAAGCAGCGCCTCGTATTGGCGCGTCATCGAGGATGTCGGTTCGGTGAGAATGCGAACGAAATCGTCGCGCGTCAGGTCTTGTAACTCGACGCGAATCGGGAACCGCCCCTGCAACTCGGGCATGAGGTCGGACGGTTTCGAGCGGTGAAAAGCACCGGCCGCGATGAACATGATGTGGTCGGTCTTGACCGTGCCATAACGCGTCTGAACGCTCGTGCCTTCCACGATCGGTAACAAGTCGCGCTGCACTCCCTGTCGGCTGACATCGCCCGATCGCGAACCTTCTTCAGAGCCGCAAATTTTGTCGAGTTCATCGAGGAACACCATGCCCCGCGTCTGGGCCAGCTCGACGGCTTCCTCGTTGATGACGTCTTTATCCATCAGGCCTTCGACTTCCTGCTCGAACAGGATAGTGCGGGCCTCGGCGACGGTGACGGAGCGGTCGGAACTTTGCTTGGGAATGAGTTGTTCAAACATCCCTTGCAGGTCGACGTCCATTTGCTCCATGCCCATTGCAGAGAAAACCTGCACGGGGCCGGAGCGTTGCTCGACACTTAATTCGACCGTCTTGTCTTCCAGTTCACCGGCTTGCAGTTTATTGCGAAACTTCTCGCGAGTACGCTGATGTCGTTTCTCGCTCTCTTCGCGCAATTCGTCATCGGCTTCCCATTCGGGTTCGGGAAGTAGCAGGTCGAGCAAGCGTTCTTCGACGCGATCTTTCGCTGCTTCTTCGACCTCGACGCGCTTCCGAGTTTTCACCAAAGTTACGGCCGCTTCGGCCAGGTCACGGATCATGCTTTCCACGTCGCGACCGTAGTACCCGACCTCGGTGTACTTGGTGGCTTCGACCTTGATAAACGGCGCGCCGGTCAGTTGGGCCAAGCGGCGAGTGATCTCGGTTTTCCCGACACCGGTCGGGCCGATCATGATGATGTTTTTCGGCGTGACCTCTTGGCGAATTTCATCGGGCAGTTGATTCCAACGCCAGCGGTTCCGCAGCGCGATGGCGACGGCCCGTTTGGCTTCGCCCTGGCCGATAATATGTTTGTCGAGTTCCGCGACGACTTCTTTGGGCGTCATTTCGAGCACGGCAGCACCTCCACCGTGATATTGTCGTTCGTGTAGATATCGATTTCCGATGCGATTTGCAGCGATTGTTGAACGATGTCTTTTGCCGACAAGTCCGAGTGTCGAGACAACGCGCGAGCGGCGGCGGTTGCGTACTGACCACCGGAACCGATGCCGATAATTCCGTCGGCCGGCTGAACGACGTCTCCCTGTCCGGTCACCAGCAGAGTCTGTTCGTCGTTGACGACAACCATCAATGCTTCCAGGCGACGCAGCACACGGTCGGTCCGCCAGTCGCGGGCCAACTCGGTGGCCGCCCGGGTGAGATTACCGGGGTAGTCTTTCGCACGGGCCTCGAATCGTTCGAGTAACGCAAACGCATCGGCGGTCGAGCCGGCAAACCCGACGATCACTTTGTCGTCGAGAATCCAGCGGATTTTCCGCGTGTCGGCTTTCATGATGCTGTCGCCGTAAGTCACTTGCCCGTCGCCACCGAGCGCGACTTGGCCATTACGACGGACCGTCAGAATCGTCGTCGACCTCCAACGCGGTTTATCGGACTTAGAGCTGCCGCCATACGCCATCGTCACCACCTCGGGTGCAAAGTCTCGGGTGCGGGGTTCGTTCGAGTTCCGCCAGTGAAAAAATACGGGCAGGAACAACCGTAGCAATTGACCAGAGCACGGGCAAGGAACCAACCAAGAGCGTGTCATCGGTGGGGCGGACATTCCTGTTTGCCACTTTTGCAGAACACCGCGACAGGACACAGCAACGGGCCGTTACCCAATCGGTGCTTCGCTACGTGACACGAGCGAGCTGATGTACAACAGCTCGATTCCGCCCCGTTCGGGAACGACTTTGAGCATGTCGTGGGCAGCCCGCAGCACATCGCGCCGACTGATCTGGCCGACGAGCTTGCCGTCACGAAGCACCGGCAGCCGTCGGTGACCCGTCTCGCGAAAGATCTGCGCGATCGACAACAGGTCGACATCTTCATCGATTGTCGTCGCATCGTGCTCGACATACGGAGCGATTTCGCTGGTGGGCAGGCCACCGTAGGCGGCTTCGAGCAACATGCTCAAGCTGCCTTTCTCGGAGAACACACCGAGGTAGTTTCGCTGCTCGTCGATCACCGGCGCACCGGAGATGCGATGTTTCAGCAGCAAGCCGATGGCCTGGTGCGCGTCCATGTGGGGGGCGAGGGCCACCAGCCGGGTGACCATAATGTCGCGGGCGACAACGGGTTCGTTCATCGGAGTACCTCCACTGCTCGTCGGACCACAAAGGGTTGCCGAAAGATGTGACGGCTGGTCTTTCCGAGCGAAAACTAAGACGGGATACACATTGATGCTACCCAGGTTCGATTCCGGAAATCAAAAATAAAATGCGGCTTCACAGCCTAAAAACGTCTCTTTGCTCAAAAAATAACGACATTTGTCCTGCCTGAGTCGCCACTTAGGCGATTTTGAGCGATTTACCGCAAACATCATCCTGCGACGGCTTCTGCAGGGTGCTGTCAGATCAAGATTCGCTTTTTTGATCGAGGATCAACAGATGCGGACGGAGTTGTTTTGGCCCGCGGCTTTTCGTCGCTTGTGACTTTGCATCCGACATCGAATTGCGGTTCAATGGGAAACGTGTTCGCAGTTGAAGTTTCACGGCCGATATCTCGTAGCCGCAGCGGAGCCATCGCATGCCCAAAGTTCTGATGCCCATCGGTGATGCCACCGAAATGATGGATACCTGGTATCCGTATTTTCGCCTGCCGGAAGACGGTTACGAGATTGTCGTCGCCGGCCCGGAGGCGCGGTTGTATCACGGTGTGATGCACGAAATTCCGCCCGAGCCGGATCTTCCGTGGGACATCACCCGCGAGCAGCAGTCGTATCATATTCGGGCGAGTGTGGCGTTCCGCGATATCGACCCGGCTGACTACGCTGGGCTGTTCCTCTCCGGCGGGCGAGCACCCGAGTACTTGCGGTACGACGAAGACCTGCTGCGAATCACGCGCCATTTCTTTGAAGCGAACAAGCCGGTGGCGATTACTTGTCACGGGATTGAGATCGCGGCAGCGGCGGGTTGTCTGCAAGGACGCACCGCCACCACCGTTGCCAAGTGCGCGCTGGACATCACACAGTTCGGCGGAGAGTACGTGGACCAACCCTGCGTGATCGACGGCAACCTCGTCACGTCACGCACCTGGCACGATTATTCACAGCAGTTCAAGCCGTTCATCGAGTTGCTAAAACAATCGGCCGGTGTTGCGGCCGTTTAACTGGGCATCTGACAAAGGACGACAGGCCATGATCATACTCTCCCGACGCGAATTTCTGACGGCGACCGCTTCCGCGAGCCTTGGCACATCGTTGGCAACTTCGTTCGCCCATGCCAAAGAGAAGAAGTCCCCGCGAACGCTCTCGTTGAGCTTCGGCACCTACGGCATGAAAACGTTGACGACCGAGAAAGCGGTCGAGGTGCTGGCGAAGATCGGATACGACGCGATTGAAATCATCGCGCGACCCGATTGGGATGCCGAACCGAAACGCATGACGCTCGCGCGCCGGAAGGATGTGCGAGTTCGCTTGCAAGAGACCGGGCTGCAACTGACTGCTCTGATGGAGCATCTACAACCATCTGCCGAGAAGCCACAGCAAGCCGATGCACTTGATCGATTACAACGGGTCGCCGAGTTGGGGCACGACCTTTCGCCGCAATCTCAACCGCTGATTCAGACGACGCTCGGCGGGGGCAAGTGGGACGAGCAGCGAAATCTGTATCGAGATGTTCTCGGCAAGTGGATCGAAGTTGGCCAACGAAACAAAACCGTGATCGCCATCAAACCGCATCGTGGCGGCGGGATGTCGCGTCCGGAAGAAGCCGTCTGGTTGATTGAACAATTGGGGAAATCACCTTGGCTGCGGATGGTCTACGACTACAGCCATTACGCGTTCCGTGACATGTCGGTCGAGGAAACTGTGGAAACGGCGCTGCCTTGGATTGCGCATGTGGCTGTGAAGGACACGGTCAAGCAGGGTGAGAAAACGGCCTTCGTTCTGCCGGGTGAGAGTGGCAAATTCGATTACGCGAAACTTCTCAAGTTGCTGTACGCCGGCGGTTATCACGGCGACATTTCCTGCGAGGTCAGCGGGATGGTCTGGAACAAGCCCGGCTACGACCCCGTCGTCGCTGCGCGAACTTGCTACCGCAACATGACGGCCGCCTTCAAGAAGGCTGGCTTGCGTCGCGGGTGATGCAATCACTGCCGGGGCGGCGGACGACTGCGAGGAGGGAGCTTCCCAGCATCCAGCGGATTCCCCGGCAGACAAGCCACTGCTCACATCGGGATATCTGTGCGAAAATCGAGTTGATCGGCCTCGGTGGGATGTTCACGGCGTAATCGTCGTCAAGGCGAACTTTGCTTCCAATCACCAGCTTTCGCAGATACATCAGAGGCAGCGACCATGTAAAGAGATAGTGCAGGTCGGTCACTTCAAAGCCTCGATTTATCAGCAGGTCGTGAAGCCCCTTGCGATCGTACCGTCGAAAGTGGTGGTTGACTTCGTCATGAACGCTCCAGAGGGATTGCAACGCAGGAACCGTGAGGATGAGATGTCCACCCGGTTTGAGTAGGTTGATTAGATTATCGAGTGCTCCGCGATCGTCTTCGATGTGTTCGAGCACGTCCAGCATCAACACCAGGTCGTACTTCCGTTCTGTTCGATAGTCACGCCCGAAGGCCGCCATCTCGATCCGATCTCGCCATTGCGGGCAGCTGTCGACCAGACGCGGATCCGGCTCCAGGCCGTAGACATCGCCGAAACGGCTCAACTCGTCGAATGCGAGACCTCCGGCGCAGCCGATATCCAGGAGAAGCGGCGTGTGCAGGATTGAGGTGGCGGCCAATCGCTCTTCGACGATCTGTTGCATCAGTTCGTGACGCACTCGCCACCACCAATGCTTGCGCCACAGCTTTGCGTATGACTTGCTGTACGATTCAAGCAACTTTCGACTCTCCGGGGCTGACCGAAGCCACTCCTGCTCTCAGCATGAGAACTCAAGGCAGCTACCAAGCAGACCTGGTATGGCAATCGCTGCTCTCAAGTCGATGAGCGGTGCAAGTTTCACACCAGTCCCAATTCGCTTGGACGGAATTCCCCGCATACGGACGTCGACCGCATGCGAAACGTTGCCGGGTTGCGACGAATCAGATTTGGGTTGTGGCGCGCCACGTGCATCTCTCTCTTTCCGACGTCGATCGAGAAACCGGCTGCGAAAGATCGCAGATCGGATGTAACCTATCACCATAGAGGAATAGGCAACAGGTCGACGATTGGTTTTATCGTCGCATTTGATTGCGCGCCCTGATTTCTTGACGAACCGTTCATGTCTTTAAACACGCGATCGCAATTAGGAATGCATTCGCTGGCCTGCCTGCTTTTGGCAGTGGCTGCTGTGGGTTGCTTTGCGCAACTGGCCTCTCATCCGCAAGATTTGCTCGTCGGTCCCCAGCACGAAGGCCGCAACGACGTCAGCGGAGCATTTCTGGCGTTCCGTTCCTTTCCTACCTGGTCGCTGGAAGCCGACGGTTGTTTACCGTTGTGGAATCCGCATGGCCTGACGGGGATCGCCTGGCATGGCAATCCACAGTCGGCCTTGTTCTACCCGTTCAACTGGTTGTACTTGCTGTTCGATCCGGTGGTGGTCATCAGCTGGGGCATGGTGTTGCATCAATGGTGGGCTGGCGTCGGGGGTTATCTGTTAGGGCGGCGATACGGATTCGGCTTTCCGGCCGCGCTGTTCTCGGGAGTCGCGTTGCTGGCTGCCCCCTATGCGCTGGCGCAAATCGGCGAGGGGCATTACACCCAGATTTGCCTAGTCGCGTGGATCCCCTGGGCGTTTCTGGCGTATGAACGATTCCGCCGCGGCTTGCCCGGCGGTGTGCCATTGCAGGCGATCGCGCTGGCGCTCTGCTTCTTCTGCGGACACGCGCAAGAGACATATTACCTCGTACTGTGTTTGACGACGTTCGTATTCCTCGATACGTTTCGCGCACGGAACATGTCTGCTGGAGTGGCACCGACAAAACTCCTCGTCTCGTGGGGAGCCGTCGGTTTGCTGACGGTCGGCTTGGTGGCTGTCGACTTGTTACCGATCTGGATCTACACGCAACACGCCACGCGCGCGGCCGGGCTAACAATAGAGCAGGCCGCGGGGATTAGTCTGGGGACTGCCAGCCTGTGGCAGCTTCTTGATCCGTTCGTACTCGGCGATGCCTCGACGTATCACGGGCCGGGCCAGTTCTACTGGGAAACGCTTTGCCACTTCGGCATCGTGACAACGCTATTGGCGATCATCGGAGCAACACGGTGGCAGTGTTCGTCGGCTCCGATCGGCCGGTTGGTTGTGATGGGTCTACTCGCCATGCTGTTCGCGTTCGGGAGTGACACGCCTTTGTTTGCCGCGATGTATCGATTCGTGCCCGGCATCTCGTATTTTCGATCACCGTCGCGTTCGCTGTTCTTCGCTTCGTTTGCAGCCGCCGTGTTGGCCGGGCAGGCGGTAGAAACGATTATCGGTTGGGCTTCCTCTGTCGACGGATTCAGCCGACGACGAACCGCGTTGGTCGCCGTTGTGATGGCTGTCGCGTGCAGCGTCGGTTTTGCGTTGGCAAGTTCCTCGGGGGGAACGGCTGAGCCAATAGGGCAACAGGTCGACTGGCTCAGCGTGACAATGTGGGCCGGCGGTGCGAGCCTTATTGTTTGTTGTTCGACGTGGGCTGGCTCACGGGCAAGTATTGTTGCGGCAGGACTGGCGATTCTGTGTGCTATGGAATCGGCGTCCTTTTCGCAGCGCGTGCTGGCGACGCTTGATCGGTCATCACTACGGGAAACCAATCCGATCATCGAACGGGTTCGTACAACAGCACCGCAGTCTCGTTTGATGGCCATGCAAGAGCATGTCAGTGATCGCGAGGCGTGGCGGGCCGGGGTTTCTAAGGTGCAAGGTTACGACCCGGTTCCGCTGACGCGGTTCGGTTTGTATCTTGCGGCCACCGTTGCACCACGCGACCCGGCGTTTGAGCTGACGGGGTACGACCCGGTGTTGTTTCACGAATACCGCAAGCCGCTCGTCGATTTATTGGGCGTCGAATACGCCGTTGCAGCGACCGATCGACCAGTGGAATTCAAAGGCTGGGAACTGGTCGACCGCAGACGTCTTCCGGCGGAATTCGTCATCCGTGGTGAGACACCACGCACCTTGCCGGTCGCCGTTTATCGCAATCAGACGGCCATGCCGCGGGCGTTTGTGCTGGGACGGGTGAGCCCACTCGATCCTCGCGAAGATTACGTGGAACGGTTGAAGACGATCGACCCACGCCACGAGGTGTTACTGGAACAGGATGTCCTACCGGCGGGAGATCGTCAGGAACTGAAAGCGGCTGAGATTGTCGACTCGACGTCGACTTCAATCACCATCAAGGCCGAGTTGACGGCGGCGGGTTATCTCATCCTGACCGACGCCTGGTATCCGGGTTGGACCGCCTTGGTCGATGGCGTTCCCACTCCGGTGCTTCCCGCGTATGTCGCTTTTCGTGCCGTGCCGCTGTCGGCAGGCAAACACACCGTCGAGTTTCGTTACCGTCCGCCTCTGGCGACTATCGGTGCGGGTGTCAGTTTGTTGGCGTTCGCTGCCTGCGGCCTGGCCTTGGTCGGCAGCGTGGTGGGAAGTCGGGATAATGACAAGGAGGGCGACGCATGATTTCACTCGTCATTCCAATTTACAATGAACGCGACACAATTCCCGCGCTCTACGACCGCATCACTTCCGCTGCGCGAGATTGGCAATGCGATTACGAAATGATCGCCGTCGACGACGGCTCGACCGACGAGTCGTTTGAACTCTTGTCAGCCATTCATCGAGAAGACCCGCGTTGGAATGTCTTGCGGTTGTCACGCAATTTCGGTCACCAGGCCGCCGTCTCTGCCGGCATTCACTTCAGCCGAGGTGACGCCGTTGCGATTCTCGACGCCGACTTGCAGGATCCACCGGAAGAACTCGGCCGGTTTCTCGATAAGTGGCGCGAAGGTTATCAAGTCGTGTACGCTGTGCGAACGAAACGCAAGGAAGGATTTCTAAAGCGAACCGCCTATTGGTTGTTTTATCGATTGATGAAATACGTTTCGTCGATCGATATTCCTCTCGATTCGGGTGATTTCTGTCTGATGGATCGGGCTGTGGTCGACGTGATAAAATCGATGCCCGAACGGACGCGATTTGTTCGCGGCTTGCGAAGTTGGGCGGGCTTTCGGCAAGTCGGCCTCGAATACGAACGGCAGGCGCGTCATGCGGGCGAAGTGAAATACACGTTCCCGAAACTCGTTCGCCTCGCCGTCGATGGTGTGCTCTCCTTCAGTAACATGCCGTTGCGAATTGCCAGTTGGCTAGGCGTCGGCCTGTGCGGGGCGGCCTTCTTGCTTACGTTCTTGATCGGTTGCTGGTGGGCGTGCGACGTGCGGATCGGCGGGACGCGCCCCGGCGATGCAGTCGGTTGGACAAGCTTGGTCGGGTTACTGCTGTTGCTTTCCGGACTTCAAATGCTGTTGATCGGTCTGGTTGGTGAGTATCTCTCGCGACTGTTCGACGAAGTCAAAGGCCGCCCGCCCTGGGTCATTGCGGAAGCGATGGGAATCGATTCGCCCACCGAGAGAACGCCCGATGTAGGATGGTTCGTGCAACGACCTCCTTCCGAGGCTGCATCGATTGGAGAAGACGATCGATCGCTCTCCGGACGTGGGCCGCGTTAGTGGTCCCTTGCTGGCGCTGCGGGCTGGTTGTTGGTTACAGTATGTCGTGACTGCAATCAGGGTGGGAGAAGGGTATGCCGACGGAGACTCAAGTGCTGCGCGCCATTGTTGTGGCGGTTCTGTTCATCAACACGCCGATGAAGACTGGTCGGGCGACGGCATGGGCCGGCGAGTTGCGGCCCATCACACATGGCGTTCCAAAGCTGACGGTCGACCTGGGCGTCGGCTTGTGGGCTTGGCCCTTGCCGATGGATTTCGACGGGGACGGCGATCTCGACTTGGTGGTCTCTTGCCCCGACAAACCATCCAACGGCACGTATTTCTTCGAGAACACCTCCGGCAATGTGAAGCAGCCGGTCTTCAAAGCCGGACGGAAAATCGCACCGGGCTTTCGTAACATTCGGGTCTCGCACATCAACGGCAAGCCGCGTGTGTTGGTGCCGGGACGTGAGTATCGTGACTTCACGAACGAACGTTTCGACAAGCCGACTGTACTCGGGTTGGCAGCGAACATTCACGAACCAGGCCGCAAGATTCGAGCCAACCAATGGAGCTACGTCGACATCGAGAACGATGGCGATCTCGATGTGATTGTGGGCGTTGGTGACTGGGCCGATTACGGTTGGGACGACGCTTACGACACGCGGGGACGTTGGACGAACGGCCCGCTGCGGGGTTACGTGTACTTGATCCAAAACGACGGAACCAACGCGAAACCGAAGTATGCCAAGCCGCGCAAGTTGGCTGCGGGTAAGAAACCGCTCGAAGTCTTCGGCTGGCCATCCCCCAACTTCGCCGACTTCGATGGTGACGGGGATCTCGACGTAATCTGCGGCGAGTTTCTCGATCGCTTTACCTGGTTTGAGAACTCCGGTACACGTGAGAAACCACGCTACAGAGCAGGTCGCTTTCTCACCCACAAGGGCAAACCGTTGCGGATGAACTTGCAGATGATCGTGCCGACCGCCATTGATTGGGACAAGGACGGAGATGTCGATTTGGTCGTGGGAGACGAAGACGGTCGCGTGGCGTTGGTCGAGCATTCCGGCCGTGTGGTGAATGGGCAACCAAAGTTTCTGCCGCCGCGCTACTTCCAGCAACAGGCTGACGGATTGAAGTTCGGCGCGTTGGCGACTCCGTTCGCTGTGGATTGGGATGGCGACGGTGATCAGGATTTGCTTTGTGGCAACACGGCTGGTTCCATCGGCTACTTTGAGAACTTGGGGGGCAATCCAACCCCACGTTGGGCGGCGCCGAAACTCTTACAGGCGGGCGGAAAAGTGATCCGCATTCAGGCCGGTGCCAACGGTTCGATTCAAGGGCCGTGTGAGGCCAAGTGGGGTTACACCACACTGACCGCCGGCGATTGGGATCACGACGGGCGAGTCGACCTGGTCGTCAATTCCATCTGGGGTGCGATCGAATGGTATCGCAACGTCGGTATCAAAACGCAGCCGCGGCTGGCAGCCGCACAGCACATCGAAGTCGACTGGCCGGGAAAGCCACCAAAGCCGGATTGGGTCTGGTGGCAACAGAAAGGCAAGCAGTTGGTGACGCAATGGCGGACGACACCGATGATTGTCGACTTCAATACCGATGGATTGAACGACCTCGTCATGCTCGATCACGAAGGCTACTTGGCATTGTTTCCCCGACGTCGCGCGGCAGATAACTCATTACATTTGCGTCCAGGAAAACGCATCTTCGTTGACGAAGCAGGTAAGCCGTTGCGATTGAACCCGGGACGAGCGGGTAAAAGTGGCCGGCGCAAGTTGCACGTTGTGGATTGGGATGGCGATGGCCGACTCGACCTGCTGGTCAACAGCGTCAACGCCGACTTCTATCGCAACCTGGGCGAGAAGAACGGCTTGGTCATGCTGCGAAATGAAGGTCCGCTGGCCAAGACGAAACTGGCCGGGCATACCAGCAGTCCGACGACGGTCGATTGGAATCGCGACGGCATTCCCGACTTACTGGTCGGAGCCGAAGACGGGCGGTTGTACCACATGCCGAATCCGCGGACTCGCTAAGACTCAAGAATTCTCCGCCATGTTGCTTGGCCTGGGGTGCTGGTGGCGGGTACAGTCCATCCAAATCCGATCTAACCTCGCTCCATTACCATTCATTGCATCAAATCATGTCGACTGACACGCTGCATTCTCAGATCACCGAAGCTATGACCCGTTACTGGGGTTATGACAGCTTTCGCCCGCTGCAAGAACAGGCAATGCGGTGCGTGATGGAAGGCCGCGATTCGCTCATTGTGTTGCCGACCGGGGGTGGAAAATCGCTTTGTTTTCAGGTACCCGCCGTGTGCGGCGACGGCATGGCGGTTGTCGTTTCGCCGCTAATTTCGCTGATGAAAGACCAGGTGGACGCGCTCAACGGCTGCGGCGTGCCGGCGGCGTTCGTGAACAGCACGCTGAGTCATTCCGAGCGAGCCGACGTGGCGAACCGTGTGCGGGCGGGAGAAATCCGCCTGCTTTACATGGCCCCGGAACGGCTGGTGATCGATCGCACCCTCGACTTGCTGCGTGAAGCGAACGTGCGATTCTTCGCGATCGACGAAGCCCACTGCATCAGCGAATGGGGACATGATTTTCGCCCGGAATATCGACAACTCAAAGTCCTCAAAGAGGCCTTCCCCAATGTGGCCGTGCATTGTTACACGGCCACCGCCACCGATCGGGTTCGGCAAGACATCGTGCGAAATCTTGGGTTGTCCGAGATGGAAACTCTGGTCGGTTCCTTCGACCGCCCGAACCTCAGCTACAAAGTTGAAATGCGAAACGACGTAGTGCAGCAGGTCCGACAAACAATCGAACGGCACAAGGATGAATCGGGAATCGTCTACTGCATTCGCCGGAAAGATGTCGACCATATGGCGACCATGCTGAATGAATACGGCTTTCGCGCGTTGCCCTATCATGCCGGGTTGTCTGCCGTGGAACGTCAACGAAACCAGGACGCGTTCATCACCGACAAAACAGACATCATCGTGGCAACGGTCGCCTTCGGCATGGGGATCGACAAACCGAACGTGCGATTCGTGCTGCACGCGGGGATGCCCAAGTCGCTGGAGAACTACCAACAGGAAAGCGGCCGGGCCGGTCGCGACGGGCTGGAAGCGGAGTGCAGTCTGTTCTACTCGGGCGGCGATTTTCACACCTGGAAATTCATGCTGAGTGATTTGCAGGGGGACGCCTACACCGGGGCGGTCGAATCGCTATCCAAAATGTACGACTATTGCACCAGTGTGTCGTGCCGGCATCGGGCGCTGGTGGAGTATTTCGACGAAGAGTATCCGTCGCCGACATGCAGTGCCTGTGATGTTTGCTTGGGTGACTTTGAAACCGTTCCCGAGCCGATGATTCTCGGCCAGAAAATCCTCTCGTGTGTGGTCCGCCTCAGCGAGCAGTTCGGCGGGGACTACACCTCACTGGTGCTCTGCGGGTCGAAAGACAAACGCATCCTCGAACGCGGACATGACGAAATCAAAACCTGGGGGCTGCTGCAAGACGAAGACCGCCGCGATGTGCGGGACTGGATCGAGCAACTTGTCGGACAGCGATTTCTGCTGAAGGAAGGCGAATACAACCAGTTGAAAGTCACCGAGGAAGGCTGGAAGATTCTTCGCGGCGAGACAGCCCCTCGGTTATTGAAATCGAAGGCGCCCACGAAATCTAAACGGAGCGGGAAAGGGAAATCGAAGGCGGCAGCCGAGTCGTGGGAGGGTGTCGATGAAGGCCTCTTCGATGCGTTACGGACGTTGCGAACCGAGATCGCCAAAGAACGAGACGTTCCGCCCTACATCATCTTCGGCGACACCACCCTCCGTGATTTGGCCCGCCGTCGGCCGACCTCGCCCGAGGAACTATTGAAAGCGCGCGGGGTGGGCGAAAAGAAACGAGAAGATTTGGGGGAAAGTTTTCTCGTTTGCATCACCGCCTACTGCGAAGCCAACAGCCTGACAACCAACATCACTCCCGACGAATCCACCGAAAAAACGCCAGCCGTCGAAAAACCAGCTCCGGTCGAACGGACCCCGTCCAGGTCAGCGTTTCAGGCGTTCCCACTGTTCGATGAAGGCAAGTCGGTCGCCGAAGTCGCCGAGGCAATGAGTCGCGCGGAATCCACCGTCCACGGCTACCTCAGCAGCTACCTGACCCACAACAAAATCACCGACGCCAGCCGTTGGGTGTCCGCCGAGGTAATTACCCGTGTGGAAGCGGTTGCGGAA
>Ga0115002_10004673_pt1 | contig 16458 bp, 17 predicted proteins | sample ArcticOcean_MG_C_8_FD_89576 | JGI IMG/M metagenome (GOLD analysis project Ga0115002, IMG submission 89576) | Marine microbial communities from western Arctic Ocean - ArcticOcean_MG_CB11_86 | ecosystem: Environmental > Aquatic > Marine > Oceanic | place: Arctic Ocean: Canada Basin | collected... | reverse complement strand
GTTCATCATCGCCACCAAAGTAGCGCCGCCTGCGAGGCAGCGCGCGTTTTCATCGGCCGCCAAGATCGTAACGGCTTCGTCTATGCTTAAAGGGCAACAATAACGCATGTCCACAGGATCCGTTCGTCAAGCTCAAGCTTAAAATAGTTGTGCATCTTTCAGGTCTTCCATGTGCACAGCGCTGATACCAGCTTACGGTATTCGGATAGAGCCGGCGAGGTGTCGTACCGGTGGATGCATCTGTTGGTCTCAACTTACCTCATCATGCGCTGACCATCGATACGATCCGCTCGCACAATCCGCTATCCGGAACGAACAACGCAGCAACTGGGGTGAAATGACGCTTGCCCGATTCGGCATCGAACGCTTCGGTCGTAGCGAAAGTTCTCTAGAGCAAGTGCTGTCCTTGACGGTCAAAGGGCCGAGTCGTGATATGCCAAGATACGGAGGGCGGGATTTCTTGTAAACTCTTGCACTGGTTTCGTCGACCTTCGGAGCGAACAAATGGCTTCAAGCCAGCAACCACAGTACTTTCACCCGCGGCGCCTTGGCCATGTCAATTTGTGGGTAGATGATCTCGCCCAATCCGAGCGATTCTACAATGAGCGTTGCGGATTAACGGTCGAGTTTTCCGAGCCAGATTTGATTGCAAGCTTTCTTGGTACGGGGCAAACACCCCACGACCTCGGCATGATCCAAAAAACCAAGGGTATCGATCGTTTTGGGCGCGATGGCATTCTGCAGCTGCCGGGCACAATTGGACGCGATGTCGGTCTTAACCATCTCGCGTGGGAGCTCGAAAACGAGGCAGACTTAGTCGACGCCTACAAACGACTCAAAGCCGATGATATCGATACGGATATCACGGTCGACCACCAAGTGGCGCACAGCGTGTACATGTTCGATCCGGATGGGAACTACAACGAATTCTATTGCGACACGGTACAGAACTGGCGTGAAGTTCTACACGGGGAAATGGATTTAATCACAAGTCAGTGGGATCCACTCCCCGCCGAGCCGTTTACCGAGGGCCGCTATGACCGCAATCCCGAGCTTCGGGTCGTTGATTCGGCGCCCCTACATCCGCAGCGGGTCACGCATGCGGTGATCCAATCTCCCAACGTTCCGCGGTTGATGAATTTCTATACACAAGTCGCCGGACTTCGGGTCGTGGATGAAGATTGCGGCGTCGCCTACCTTGCCGGTTCACATGACGGATACCCCTACAACTTAGTGCTGGTTCCTGCGGAATCGACCGGCTATGGCCACGTCGCATTTGAGCTTGGGGATGAAGCGGCGCTCGAAGCTGCTCGGCAAGCGCTTAGTGCAACAGGCGATACGATAATGAATATGGTTGATCTGCCGTGGAAACGATCTTTGTTTCTAAGCGACCCAGATGGCTTAGTCAGCGAATGGTACGTGCATCGAGACGGACCGCGTAAGCTGAGCGATCGCGGTGACGTATCACTACTGCTCGCTGTTTGAAATTGACCTAATTTTAGAGAGGATATCGATGTCGAATCTTACGGCACTCGTCGCCGGCGGTGGCATTGGCGGACTGGCTACCGCCGCGGCCCTGGCCCAACGTGGTTGGGCTGTCACAGTGTATGAGCGTCAGGATCAGTTACGCGCGGTTGGTGCCGGGATCTATATTTGGGAAAACGGTCTGCGTGTTCTGGAAGCGCTGGACGCATTCGACGATGCGACTGCCGATGCGTTTCACGGCACCCATTTCGAACAGCGCGACAACACCGGCGGCATTATCGACTCGGCGCCGATCGGCGGCGGTCAGCGACTGCTAACCGTACCGCGCAGTCAGTTACTCTCGGCATTGCACAAGGCTTGTGAGAAAGCGGACGTTAAAATTGTGACAAGCACCGAGGTCACGGGTGCGAATGCTCGCGGCGAGTTGTTTTTTGCCGGCGGCGATTCAGCCTCGGCAGACCTCGCAGTTGGTGTCGATGGTGTTTGGTCGAAGGTGCGAGAAACTCTTGGTTTGGAGCGCTCGCACGAACAAACGATCGAGGGCGCGCTGCGCACCATGGTTCGGGCAGCACCAGGTGACTTTGGCGCGGATGACGTCGGTAAGTATCTCGAATGTTGGAACGGCTCACGCAGATTTTTGGTCACGCCGGTCAATCAAGCGCAAACCTATCTGGCGCTGACGTGCCCTGATACAGATTCTCGCGCATGCGCGATTCCAGTCGATAAGGCAGTATGGCGTGAGTCATTTCCGCAGTGGAGCCATCTGATCGATCGCATCGGCGAATTCCCAATCAATTGGGGGGTTTACAGTGTGACTCGGTGTAGCGCATGGTCGGCGGGGCGTACCGCGATTGTTGGCGATGCGGCGCACGCGCAAACCCCAAACCTAGGGCAGGGCGGTGGGATGGCGATGCAAAATGGTCTAGCGCTCGCTGTTAGGTTGGAGTCCGTACAAGATCGGCGCGATATTCCCGACGCCCTAGAGGCATGGGAAGCGGGTGAGCGTGAGATCGTTGAACATTGCCAGCGCTGGGCTTCATTGTACGGAGAGGTAACGCACCTACCAGACGATGTCCGTACCCGGGCAATCCAAGGTGCGATGTCGGATCCGTGGGTAGCCGGGCAGGTTTTCCGTGCGGCTAATCACGCACCGCTCGGAACGCTGCCGCCGAAGTAATTTTCGCTGCATGGATTCCAATCGCAGGTTGTCCCTACAGCCCTTTCGCCTTCCTATCATCTGCTGTTCACGGACACAAAAATGCCGCACGCCAGGTTTTTGTAGGGATGCATTGCTCAGGTCTAAATTTATCGAAACGTAATCAAGACTAATGACCGAAATTCTCCCTTACGTAATCCATCGTTCCTCCGTTAACGCCTGGGAGTGCGACGAAAACGGACATTTGAACGTTCGCCACTTCGTTGGTAAAAACTATCAAGGACTGCTCCATTTATTGGCAGAGATCGGCCTGACGCAGAAAGTTCTCGGCACGCTTGGCGGGCAGGCGCGCATCGCGAATCAACATATTCGCTTCCACCGTGAAGCGCGCATGGGAATGCCGCTCGCAATCCATGGCCAATTGGTTGATCAACATAATTCAAGGTTCGTTTTCTACACCGAGATACGACATGATCGAGATGACAGCCTTTTTACAAGCTTCAATACCGAAATTGATATTGTCGATTCGGAGCATCAGCAACTAACCGGTATCAATCTGAGTATCGACAAACCCGGATTCGAAGTGCCGGAATATGGCGCGGCGCGGAGTCTCCACCGGGAGGACATCCCAGCAACCACCATCGAGGCAGCACTGGCGATGGGCTACGCAGAAACAGGGCGCGGTACAGTGATGGCTGAGGAATGCGAAGCCGATGGTAGGTTGGCATTTTATCAATATGCGGGTCGGATCGCGGATGCGATCCCTAACTTTATGTCGACGATTCAAAGTGACGTTGAGTTTGCGCTGCGGAGCTCGGGCGAGCTTGGCGGTGCCGTGATTGAAAGCCGTGCGGACTACTACTCGGTTTTATCCTGCCATAGTCGCTGCGTCATTTTGTCTGGGGTTCGCTCGTTTACGACGAAGACCAAGCGCCTGAGCCATCTCATTTTCGATCTCGATACCAAACTACCGGTTGTGCATAGCCAAGGAATAGCAGTTGCGCTTGATTTGAAGACGCGCCGGGCGGTTCCATTCAGTGCGGATCGAATCGAGCGGATGACTACTCGGCGGTTGAGCGGAGTGAGTTAATGGCTAGGCCGAGCCAGCAGATGTTGTTAACCTGATGGCCAACATTCGGCGGGGAGCTAAGCTTTTTTCGGGGCACGGACGAACGCTAGGGAAGCGTTGGGTAGGCAGGTCGTTGCTGCGGACTTAAGTTAATTGCTCTATGCATTTGGGGAGACAGATCTGTGGCATACGCGGACGATAATATTTTCGCAAAAATTCTACGTGATGAAGTTCCGTCGTTTAGAGTTTACGAGGACGAGCAGACGCTGGCGTTTATGGATGTGATGCCACAGGTGCCGGGTCATACATTGGTGATCCCGAAATTCCCGACAGAGAACCTCTTCGACGTCGATCCTGAGTACTTGGCTGCGACGATTCTAGTCACGCAAACGGTGGCAGGGGCGGTACAGAGCGCATTCGATGCGCCTGGCATCATGATCGCGCAGCTCAACGGTAGCGCAGCTGGGCAAACCGTCTTTCATCTACATTTCCATATCATTCCTCGACATAACGGCGTTGATTTCAAACTACATGCACCGGACATGGAAGACGCAAGCGTGCTGGAAGATCACGCACTCCGGATCCGTGCAGCACTTGAAGGTGCCGTCTAATTTACCGTTAGCTTCACGACGCGAGACGGAGATTTAGGTCTGCCGGGTTCGATAGGGGGTTGGTCTCCCATTTCTTCAGTTCCGGCAGCACGTGCTCGGCGAAGCACCGCATATTTCGCTCGGCCTCCTCGTAGGGCATGCCGGCATAACTCAAGTTGCAGGTGAGCAGGTTCATATCGATGATTTCGCGAATATAGGCGATTTTCTCCAACACTTGTTTCGGCGTACCCCACGGCATCAGTTCAGTGAAATCTTTTGCGGCGCCGTCGAGACCGTGTCGTTCGATGTATTTCCCAACATTTTTGTAGAATTCGTAGCCTTTTTGCGTGCCGAACTTACTACCTGCCATTTCGTAATGCTTCATCGCAGTATGGTAATAGTCACCGATCCATTTATAGGCCATCTCTTCGGCACGCCCAGCGTCTTTATCGACAAAGAAAAAGCCGCCGCAGACGGGTTGTGGTGCTGCGCAACCATTCTCTTTTTCATACACCTCTCGGTAGATCGCGAAATCCTGTTGCACAACTTTCCACGGTTTCTGTGGGATGACTAATAGACCAACCCCAAGACGGGCCATGATCGGCATTGATTCTGGGGAGACCGCGGCCGCGTAGCTCCGACCTTTGAACGACTTCATCGGCTGGGGGCGAATATCACGCTTCGGTTGTTGGGTGGTTTCGCCGCCTTCGAGATAGCCGCGTTCGAGACCTTCCAACAGAAGCTCCGCATACTCTACAAAGCGCTCGCGTCCTTCGCCTTGATCAATGCGGAAGCCTTCATATTCGATATTGCCAAGGCCACGACCGAGGCCGAGGATCATACGACCGTTAGACAGATGATCGAGCATTGAAACTTGCTCTGCTACCCGCATGGGGTCGTGCCAGGGCAAAACGATGACGCTGGTGCCAAGTTTGGCGCGTTTCGTTTTGGCCGCCATGTAGGTGAGGAACTGCACGGGGTCAGGACACATTGTGTAGTCAGTAAAGTGGTGCTCAATTGCCCAGATCGACTCAAACCCGAGGGGTTCTGCCAGTTCCGCGAGCCGCAGCTCTTCGCGATAGACTTCAGCGTCCGGCAAGTGATTGCCGGGATTTTGAAAGATGGGGGAGTAACCAACGTGCATGACCTGTCCTCAAGAAACTAGGCGAGCTGGAAATGTAGCATGCTTTGTATTAGAGCATAAATCGAACGAGTCGCTGGGTGCTTGCTGGGGCACCATTAGCGGCTGGCAGATCCTATTTTTTGCCCATCATGCCTCGAATTGCGCTCGGGATATCGGCCGGAAATACAATTGACTTGGCGTTATCGGATTGCGCCAAGGATTCAATGGAACTGATGTACTTTTCGCCGAGTAGATAGACCACTGGCATTTCTTTTTCGCCGATTGCTTCAGTAACCAGTTGGATCGAGCGCTGGCTGGCTTTGGCCAATATGACCTGTGCTTCGGCTTCGCGTTTCGATGCTTCGAGCATTCCTTCCGCGTGCAGGATTGCCGCTTGTTTGTCGCCGTCGGCGCGGGTTACGGTCGCACGTCGGGCGCGCTCGGCTGCGGCCTGTTCTTCCATCGCATGTTGCATCGTTATAGATGGGTTGACGTCTTGAATCTCGACCGTCTTTAAGGTGATTCCCCAGTCGGCGATATCATCGGAGATCGCGCCTTTCAACTTGGCCTTGATATGTTCGCGCGACGACAGTGCATCATCCAAGGTCATTTCGCCGACAATCGAGCGCAGTGAGGTCTGCACTAGCGTTTGGATCGCGATGACGTAGTCTTCGACACCGTAGACGGCTTTTTCAGGGGAAATAATATTGATATAGGCAACCGCATTGGTAATTAATACCGCGTTGTCTTTTGTGATCACCTCTTGCGATGGAATATCCAGCACAATGTCTTTGGTCGTGATTTTATAAGCGACTATATCGATATAGGGAATGATGAAGTTCAGCCCTGGATTCAACGACGAGCTGAACTTGCCCAGGCGTTGGACGACCCACTTATAACCTTGCGGCACCTGCCGCACCCCTTTCAATGCGGTGACGATAACAAACGCGCTGATGGCGAACGTAATGACGAGTCCTGATTCCATATTCTTGCTCCTTTTAAGGCTTAATTTTATTCCGAATTGGTTGGTGTGAATTTTTTAACGATCAGCGAGTTGCCAGATACATCGATCACATTCACTTTATCGCCTATGGCTAATTCATCTTGAGAAATGATTATCCACTCGTCTGCGCCTAACACCGGCGCCGGGAATCGAAGTTTCCCGCGCTTATCTGGGGTCGGGGCCACCAACACTACGCCAACTTCGCCCGTAATGGCCTCTTTTGATAATCCCGCCTTTGTTTTGTCGATGGATAGCGGCTTTAAATATTTGAACCACCCAAATGCGAGGATTGACGACAATACCGTCCAGCTGAGTATCTGCAGTGTCGTCGAAAGCTCGGGCACTAGATAAAGCACTACGCCAACAATAACCGCGGCAGCTCCGAACCATAAAACAAAAAACGTTGCGAGGAATATCTCGCTGATCATCAGTGCGATCCCAAACACGATCCAATGCCACGGTAGGATTTCAAATGTCATGTCGCTACTCCTTGAGGGTATGCGTGCTGAATTACTCAACTAACTTACGGGTTTATTGAATTCGCGCCGGTCAGGTCTGAATTTCTGGTTTCCCACGCCGCACGCGGATTAGTCGCTTTCCAGCGTCTGACATAGTCCTGCATGGATCCAAAGATGACATCGTGCGCGCTGAAATGCACCAGCAGCCGCTCCAACATCAGCATGCGATTGCCGCGCCCGATAGTTTGAGGGTGTAGTGTCAGGATAAACACGCCACCGTCGCTGTTAGCGTTGGCGTACTCAAAGTCACCGCACCAGATTTCTTCAATCGCGCTTGGCGCGTTTAGCCCTTGATTAAACCCAGGCACGTGATCGGACACGGGAAAGTCGTCTAAGCCCCACGTGATGGGCATTTCGATGAGGCCGGTTGTGCGGCCAAATTCGTACGCGGCATCGAGGGACCAACGGTCGCCGGTGCGCAGATAATACGGGTAGTGATCGTGCCCCATACAACTTGAATCGTATTCAAAACCGTATTCGATCAACAGCTCGACAGTCCGGTTGCTGAATCCCCATGACGGCGAGCGGTAACCGATTGGGTGTACGCCGGCGACACGTTCGAGTGCGCGCAGGCCTTCTTCGAGATTACGACGCTCTCCGGTTTCATCAAAGTCTGCCGGGTTCTCGTGCACCCAGCCATGATGCACGATCTCGTGCCCGCGTTCGCAAATCGTTGCGACGACGTTGGGGAAGGCATAGGCCGTGTGGCCCGGAACGGCGAAACTAGACTTAACTTCGAAACGATCAAGGAGATCAAGGATACGGGGTATCGCTACCGCCCCAAACTGGCCGCGTGAAATTGTGCTGGGGTTCTGCGACTTGGCTGAGCCGACCCACGACGACATCGCATCGAAATCAAATGTTATACAACAGGTCAGCTGCGACGACATTCAGAGGCCCTTTAGTTGTCTACCACACATCGACGAAGCGCCGAGCTTGTTTCGTGCGCTTCCCAGCAGAACGCCGTCCACGAACTAGCCAACTGCGTGTTTCGGCCGGATCGATCACCGCATCAATCTCGAATGCCGTTGCAACCGAAACTGCCTTGCCTTTTTCGTACATGCGCGCGAGTAGCTGCTCGTATAGATCGTTACGTTCATTCTCGCTGGCGGCGGCGTCTAGTTCCTTGCGAAATCCAAGTTCAACAGCACCTTCTAGCCCCATCGGACCCATCTCGGCGGTCGGCCAGGCGATGGTAAAAAACGGTTGATGGAAACTGCCACCGGCCATTGCCTGCGCGCCAAGACCATATCCTTTACGCACGATGATAGTGAATAAGGGCACCGAGAGATTCGCGGTAGCAACGATTAGTCGTGAACCTCGTCGGACCGCTGCGGTTTTTTCGCTTTCGGGTCCGACCATGAAACCCGGACAATCGCAGAGCGAGATAACGGGTAAGCCATACACTTCGCAGAGTTGTAGAAAACGCCCGCCTTTTTCGCCGCCGTCGCCATCGATGGCTCCACCCAGGTGACTCGGGTCGTTGGCAATTAACCCGAACGGGTGTCCTTCGATGCGCACGAATGCGGTAACCAGGCCGCTGCCGTAATTTGGCCTGAGCTCAATCACGGAATCGTTATCCGCGAGCGCGGTGACGACCGCGCGAATGTCGTAAACCCGCATGCGGTCTTCAGGTACCAGGTGACGTAAAGAACGCTGATCTGCCGCCGACCAGGTGCTGGTACTGCCTTGGAAATAGCCTAAGGTTTGACGGGTAAGGGCGGTCGCTTGTGCTTCATCGGCACAAGCAATGTCGACCACGCCATTGGCTGTCTGTACCTCGATGGGCCCAATATCTTCCGGGGTAAATTTGCCGAGACCACCGCCTTCTATCATGGCCGGGCCAGCGAGGCCGATATTCGAATTCTGTGTTGCGATGGTGATGTCCGCGCAACCGAACAACACGGCGTTGCCGGCAAAGCAGCGCCCTGAATTGACCGCGATGCGCGGCGCCACACCATTGAGTTGAGGCCAGGTGGCAAAAGTCTTGAGGTCAAGCCAGCTCATGATCAAGTCGTCGGTGTCGACATCGCCTGGGCGACCGCCACCACCTTCAGTAAAAAACACCACCGGCGATTCCCATTCTTGCGCGAGTTCAAACAATCGGTCTTTCTTCTTGTGGTTGTTGTGCCCTTGGGTTCCGGCGAGAACGGTATAGTCGTAAGCGAGCACGGCACAGCGTGCTGCCTCTTCGCCAAATTCACCGGCGTTGACGGTGCCGAAGCCTGCGATCATGCCGTCGGCTGGGGTGCGTGCCATTAAATCATCCAGTGACCGGCGACGGCGTTGCGCCGCGATCGTCAGCGCGCCGTATTCCATGAAGCTGTCGGGGTCGCACAGGTCGTCTACGTTTTCGCGTGCCGTGCGACTGCCTATTTTGCGTCGTTTTGCAACCGCCTCCGGCCGCGCTTGATCGAGACCGATTGCATGACGAGCGATAACGTCATCGAGATCTGCACGGCTGGCCGCAGGGTCGATCACCGTTGCTCGGCGCTGGATCTCATCACCATTCTTGATAATGTCGATTAGAAAAAGCGTGTCGTTTTCGTTAACGACATCGTCGACCTTAACCGCAATACTTGCGACCGTTCCGCCGAACTCGGCTTCGATGACGTGATGCATTTTCATGGCTTCGAGTACGGCGACTTGCTGGCCGCGTTGAATGACAGCGCCAGGCTCGACGTCGATGCTGATGACGCTGGCCGCCATCGAGGCAGTAATCGGGGTAGAGTTTGTCATAGTCGCTTTGTTACCTGTTCGAGCCATTGAATGTAGCGGTTACGCTCGCGGCGTCGCTAACCCAACCGAAAATATTCTCACAGTTCCATAAGGTCGCATCGCGGCAAAAGTCCGGGCCAGTGTGACTGATCGCGTCTTCGATCAAGATCGGCCAATACTCGCCGAAAAATGCGTCCCGCGCAGTACTTTCGACACAGACATTCGTTGCGATCCCGGTAAAGAATAGAAACTGGATATCCTCATGACGTAGTATATTGTCGAGGTCAGTGCCGACGAAGCCACTGTAGCGTGGCTTACGGATCAATAAATCTTCTGGGTGCGGCTTCAGTTCATCCACGATCTGCCAATCCCAAGTCCCGTCGATTAGGAGTTTGCCAGATAGCTCCGGACGTTGACGCATCAGCCTGAGTGCAAGTTCTTTATGGTAGTTTGGTGAAGCTGGGCCGCCCCCATCGCTCAAGTCGGGCTGGTAAGTCATCGCCAAATAAATCACTTTAACGCCGGCGGCGCGTGCCGTCGGCAATAAGCTTGCGTTGATGTCAATCACCGACGCTGCTTGGGTGATGTCACCGCCATGTAGATCGAGCATACCGCCAGGTTTAGCAAAAGCGTTTTGCATGTCGACAACCACTATGGCGCTTCGGTTCAGTTCAACGCGTATGTTTTCTGGTCGCGCTTGTAGTTCTATCAAAGACAGTCTCCTGCGGCTGACTTGCTCGTTCTTCGAACGACAGAGTTTTGGGGTTAGCGTGACGAGTCTGACGTACACATCATATCCGAGTCGTTTGGGTACCGTAATCCCGGGCCGGTAGTGCGCGATGGTGCGCTGCGAGGTCGTTGCTACGCTTGCCTCTGACGCCGACAATGCCTGCTTAAGCCCATAAAACTTGCTCAGTAGTGAGCAGTCAACTATCGTCATGCTGCGGCGGCGCATATCGTCGAATTCGAATCTGAAGAGAAGGGGGCAACAATGGAAAAAGCCGATCTCGATCTCTGTTACCTAACTGCTACCGAGGCGATTAAGAAGTTTAAGTCGCGCGATCTTTCTCCCGTCGAACTTTGCAACGCACTGATGCAACGCAATGAAGAGATAGGCGAAAAACTTAATGCCACGACCTATACATGTTTTGACCGTGCCTTGAAGGAAGCGCGCAAGGCCGAAGCCAAATATAAAAACACGAAAAGCCGTCGCTTACGTCCGCTCGAAGGTATTTGCGTCGGCATCAAAGATTTCCATTCCGTCAAAGGGGAGCTCACGACCTATGGCTCGAAGGCATTTGCGGACTTTAAGCCAGATCAAACGGCGCCGACGGTTGAACGCCTATTCAAGGCCGGCGCCATCCTTGCTTCGCGCACCACGACCCCGGAGTTTGCACATTCCGGCGTGACCAAAAGCCCGCTATGGGGGATCACGCGCAACCCCTGGAATACGAAATATACCCCGGGTGGATCGTCCGGCGGCGCTGGTGCGAGTATCGCCGCGGGTTTGATGACGATTGCTGACGGCACCGATGGTGGCGGGTCGTGCCGCATTCCGGCGAGCTTAAGCGGGTGTGTTGGATATAAACCGCCGTTCGGTCGAAACCCAATGGACCGCGAGCATCCGCTTGAGAACTTGCTGCACTATGGACCAATGGTACGCAGTGTTGGTGACGCCGCGCTGATGCAGAACGTTATGTCTGGTCAACATGTCGCCGACATTTGTTCGTTACGTGAAGAGCAGATTTTGCCGGAGGCCTTCGAGTCGATCCAGGGGATGAAGATCGCCTTTTCGATGGACCTTGGCTTCATGGAGATAGCGCACGACGTGCAGAAGAACACAAAAGAAGCCGTTAGCGCGTTGAAGCGTCTTGGCGCGAAGGTTGAAGAAGTCGACGTTGGTTGGAATTGGGGTGCGCTCGATACGTGGATGACGCGCTGGGAGGGTGCGTTTGGTGGCCTCATTGGTGACTTGCTGCCACGCTGGCGCTACGACATGACCCCATTTTGTCTAAAGATTGCCGAAAACGGTCTGCAACACAGCGCGGCACGGTTTTATAACACCAATGCCGGGCGCTTCGCGCAATGGCAGACACTGGGCCCGATACTAGAGAAATACGACGCCTTGGTATGCCCGACCTTGGGCGTGTCGTGTCTTCCGGTTGAGCATGACGATGGCGGAACCGATCTCACGATCAACGGTAAACCGGCGAGTAACTATGTTGGTTGGAGTACGACTTGGGCGTTTAACAATATGGCGTGGTGTCCCGTGATGAGTGTGCCAAGCGGATTCGGCACCGGTGGTATGCCAACTGGCTTGCAGATCGTCGGGCGCACGTTTGATGATCCAACAGTCTTCCGCATTGCATCCGCGTTCGAAAAGTCACGGCCTTGGCTTACCCATCGCCCGAAGATTTGATGATCTGCAATAGTTTGCGGGCGAATATCCGCGGAGAAAAAATATGCGTCGATACATGATTCAAATTAAATACAACGTTAATAGCACCCAAGGCCTCGTGGCCGCACCGCAAAATCGCGCACCGCAGGCACGCGTGATCATGGAAAAGCTAGATGGCCACCTAATCGACTTCTATTTTACTTTGGGCGATTGGGATGCCGTGATCATCGTGGAACTAAAAAGCGATGCACATGCGATGGCAGTTGCAATGGCGGATGTGGCAGGGGGTGTCGGGAATACGAAAGTTACTGCGCTGTTTGATATGGATGAGGCGGTTAGCGCGATGCAAATTGCTCAATCGATTGAATATACAGCGCCAACGACTGATTGACGGATCGCCCGTGTGATCGTTGACCCTAATGGTGGTGTTTCGCTCGGCTTAAGATCCTAAAACCGTATCCTGCGCACAAAAATATTCACTTACGCATTGTTTGGGGCTAACTCGTGCGCGCTGCATGTAGGTCGCGAAGGCGAGATTCCAGGCTGTCGGCTTTGTCGTCATCGCCACCAAGAAACCCGGGGGCATCGCGGTAGAATCTGATCAGATCTTCAAGCGCTTGAGCATTAGATGGATCGAGCGCTACTGCGTTTTCGAACGCTACGCGCGATTTTTTGGCTAAGCCCATCGCCGCAAACCAACTCGAGTTCTCAGCAAGGCGCCCGTAGGCACGGCCTAGTTGGTGTGCACATTCCGCGCAACTAGGCTCGGTCTGCACGGCCTGTTCCAGCAATTCGATGGCGCGCTCGTAGTCTTCGGCCGCATATAGTGTGGCCGCTTCTTCGATCACTGAATCAGGACCGACGTCGCCGTCCGCAACAACGCCTACGCACGCTAGGAGGAGTAGCAATGTCAATATGAGTCGCATGATAAGGTGTGGTCCGGCTGTGGGGGCGTCGAGAATAATAGAGTCTGCACCGTTATTCTAGTTCCCATCAGTTAGCAATGCTTGCGGAAATGATTGTGAAATTGCTCACAGGTTCTATAAGGAGACGAGATTGACAGGTTCGATGGAAAAACCGGTCGCGTTGGTTGTTGGTGCCGGAGATGCGCTTGGATCCGCAATCGCACGGCGATTTGCGCGGGAAGGCTTTCACATCGTTGCGAGCCGAAGACGCGGTGATCTGGACGCTTTAGTCGCCTCTATTGAAGCCGCTGGTGGTACGGCGACGGGTGTGCATTCTGACGCTCGCGATGAAGCACAAGTGAAAGGTCTGGTTGAGCACGTTGAATCCGCGATCGGCGCTTTGCGCGTGACGGTATTCAATGTCGGGGGCAATGTCCGATTTCCGATTTTGGAGACTACCAGCCGGGTCTATCGCAAAGTGTGGGAAATGTGCGCGTTCGCAGGTTTTTTGGTTGGCCGCGAAGCGGCAGCACGTATGGTAACGCGGGGCTGCGGCACCTTACTGTTTACCGGTGCCACAGCAAGCGTGCGTGGTAGCGATGGTTTTGCCGCCTTTGCCGGTGGCAAGCATGCGCTTCGCGCACTTGCTGAGAGCATGGCACGAGAACTGGGCCCGCAAGGGATCCATGTCGGCCACGTCGTTATTGACGGACCGATCGATAACAAAAATACACGAGAGTTGTTTCCGGATTTTTTCGCGAGTCGACCCGACGACGGTGTTATGCAAACTGACGACCTTGCAGAGAACTACTGGAATTTCCATTGCCAACCGCGTTCAGCCTGGTCGTTTGAGACTGACGTGCGGACTTACGTCGAACCTTGGTAGCGTCGCGCAGGGTGACGGACCAGATATAATGTCTATCGAAGTTTGGCGCCGATAACGTTGAGCAATTGAAAACGCTAAGGGGAAATTAGGATGAAACTGTACGATGCGCAAGCGCCAAATCCACGACGCGCGCGGATATTAATTGCTGAAAAAGGTCTCGACATTCCGACTGAAGAACTCAGCATCATGGACGGCGAAAACCTGACGCCTGAATATAAAGCGAAAAGCCGCTTCGGCTTGATACCGGCGTTAGAATTAGATGACGGTACCGTGCTAACAGAAGTTCCGGCTATTTGTCGTTACCTTGAAAGCCAATATCCTGAACCAAACTTGATGGGGCGCGATCCGATTGAAATTGCCCAAATCGAAATGTGGGAACGTTACAGTGAAATGTCAGGATCGCAGTCGGTCGGCGAATATTTTCGAAATGGCTTCGCCAAGCTCGACGATCGCGGATTACCAGGTATCACGGGTATCCCGCGGATCGAGGCTTTGATTGATCGCGGTGAGCGTCGCATCGCATCGTTCTACGAGACCATAGAAGATCGTTTGGGTGATTCCGAATATTTAGGCTCGGATCGATTTACCTTGGCCGATATCACGGCGCTATGTGCGGTCGACTTCGCCCGCATGGTTAAACATGGGATCCCCGACGGCAACAAAAATACTGAGCGCTGGCATGCAGCGTGCTCGCAACGACCCAGCACCAAAGCGTAACGACAATCGAGACGATTTTGGCCTAGAGACTTGCGTTACTAAAAGAGGTTTTTATGAAGATAGGCGTGTCCCTTCCAGTGCGGGAGATGGGAAATGATATTGGGGCGATAAGGGCATTCGCCCAACTTGCAGAAGAGCTCGGGTTTACGCATCTACGGGTACCTGACCAGGTCTTGCGACCAAGTGGCGGGCCGCTACACGAACCGTTGACCTTGATGTCTTATATTGCGGCGATAACAAATTCTATCGAGTTGGTCCCGTCGGTCATTGTGCTGCCGCTGCGGCAAACTCCGTTAGTGGCGAAGCAGGCCGCCGAACTCGATATCCTCAGCGGCGGACGTTTACGCCTCGGTATCGGCGTGGGTGGGAATGAGCAAGAGTACAAATTCATGAATCAGTCATTTACCAACCGCGGGGCGCGTTGTGATGAACAGATGAGTTTGCTGAAGCTGCTGTGGAGAGAAGAATCGGTAAACTTTAATGGTCGTTGGGAGCAAGTAAACGATGCTGGACTAAACCCGATGCCCATACAGCGGCCGATCCCAATGTGGATCGGTGCGAAATCAACCCCTAGCGATTCTGTCATCAAACGTATCGGCAGGCTGTCCGATGGCTGGTTTGTGCTGTGTTCGCCGGAAGAGTTTCCTGAGTTAAACGGAAAAATACAGGCGGTAGCCGCGGGTGCAGGCCGCGAACCCGCAGCTATCGGCACTGAAGCGGGCGTTGCAGTTGTTGGTCCAAGAGCGGGTGAGTGGCAGCAACGGGTTCAGGGTTGGCAAAAGATCGGATTGACCCATCTTTGCCTACGCACGCTTGGTGGTGAACTAAGGCCGTATCAGCATTTAGATAAGCTGCAAGAGATTTGTGACCAGATCCCACAAACAGTTGGAGACTGACATGAAGCGGCCGCGTCAATTTGTGCTGCTCAGCATGGTTCTTTTTGCTTTGTCGGCCTATGCGGGCGAAGAGCAAGCGGCGCCCGCTACACCCGAGGGCATGAATAACGCTCGGATCGGCGCGCTACTCGAAAAGCTCAACCTTCAGGCAGTGGGTGGTGACGGAAAATGGCGCCTCGTTCTCAATGATCGAGAAATGATCATTATTACCAATGAGTCGGCTAATCGAATGCGCATCTTCACCCCGGTTGTCGGGGCCGACGAGTTGACCGAAGCAATCCTGCTGCGGGTTATGCAGGCAAATTTCGATTCAGCGCTTGATGCGCGATACGCGATTGCCAAGGGCGCCTTGTGGAGTACCTTTATCCATCCGCTGCGCGCTTTGGACGACGAAGAATTCCTGCAGGGCCTCGGCCAAGTCTACAATCTTGCTAACACCTTCGGTAGCAGTTACTCATCTGGGCTGTTGCTATTTGAGGGCGGCGATAGCAGTGGGATCCAGGAGAAAGAGCTTATCGACGATCTGGTCGAAAAAGGTCTGGCTATATAAGCGCTAGGGTCTGCCGCCAGGTTGATCGTTCGTCCTGCTATGCGCGCTGCGAATCAATCACGGAAACCCGGGGACTTTCGATCAAGCATCCGTAGAAGCGCCGGCCACGCAAGTATATCAAGCGCACCCGGAGCCATTAAGGATTCGCCTTGTTTGCGTGTGGTCTCTGCCGACTGTGCGGAGGGTTGGTAAAGCTTCGCGCCGCCGGCGAGTGCCCGAACCTGCATCGTGCAGGCGCGTTCGAGCGTGTAGAGCATGAGAAAACAATCTGAGACGGCCTCACCAACTGCTAGCGTTCCGTGATTGCGCAAAATCAATAGACGTTTGTCTGCAATGTCGGCGACCAGGCGTTCGCGCTCACCGAGATCGAGGGCAACCCCTTCGAAATCGTGATAGGCGATCTCGTTGGCGATGATCATCGCGGTTTGCGTTATGGGCATCAGG
>Ga0115002_10004668_pt1 | contig 16468 bp, 12 predicted proteins | sample ArcticOcean_MG_C_8_FD_89576 | JGI IMG/M metagenome (GOLD analysis project Ga0115002, IMG submission 89576) | Marine microbial communities from western Arctic Ocean - ArcticOcean_MG_CB11_86 | ecosystem: Environmental > Aquatic > Marine > Oceanic | place: Arctic Ocean: Canada Basin | collected... | reverse complement strand
TCAACGCAACGAACAACACCTCGGAGCCAACTGACAATTCACGACCACAGATGCCAGAATCAAACTGAAAAGCCTGTATCCCATACCCGACAAGTAGCGATGGGCAGACTACTACACGACTCGAAATCATACGTCATGCCTAAATACACGGTTCAATCTGTGCTCGATGCATTCCCTGACGCTAAGGGGATCATGCGCCGCGAAATCGATGTTCCTTCGTACTCGAAGGTAGCCGTTTCCGTATTCCCGCGCTGGCTCGGCGAAGAGAATCTCGGACAGCTTGACTGCAACACTCCGTCCGAACGAACATCGCGAGACGAACGACTCCTCAGTCACTGGTCTCGCATATTTGACGAAACGGAAGTGTTCGGTGTTAACCAGAATGGTGAATTTGCACACCTCACAGACAAGGCAGCGTACATTGAGGTGTGCAGGAATCACCCAAATAAGCCGTCTGATCAGTTTCAGTTCATTGCGATTCCAGAATTGCAAGTTCTGTATCACGAGCACTGGGATGACACCAATGTGGCATGGTTTCAAAATCGATCCAGACTCACGCCGCTTCTGACTTGGGCACGTGACTGCGGCTTGCACGTTCTTGAGTACGACACATGACAGTCAAGCGAGGTAGTCCTGTGTTGACGTAGGAAACCCAGCTTGTGTCGGCTCGACCGTTTTGTTTGTCGGCCACGGGCATCGCGGTGGTTGTGTGCCGATGCTCTTGCGACCACATCGAATCGCTGGGTTTCCGTTGTCAACCCAGCCAACGACTCTTCGTGAGACCTCTGCGCTCTCTGAGTCCTCTGTGGTAAAACTGCGCGTCGTTCTACGGTTTGTCGGCGGGGAGCACTTTCTGCAAGGCGGCGTGCATTTGTTCTTCAGAACCGGGGGCGACCCAGAGCCAGACATCGTTGAAGTTGTCGTCGAAGGAGGCTTTCATTGGGATGTAGCCGGGCCAGCATTCGCCGTAGCCGATTGAAACGACGAACGAATCGGGCCGCATCTTCTGGGCCATTAGTTGATAACCCACAAACGATTCGCCGGGGAACAGCACCAGTTGGGCCGTTCCGAAGTCGACACAGGGGACGTCGATGGCATGTCCGGACGCGATCCGTTGCCGAGAGGCCAACGCCATCGCGGCGAGAATGCGGTCGCGTTTTTTTGCCTTGTCGTCATCGAGCGTTTTCCACAGGGCAGCCGTTTCGTACTTGGCGTCTTTCCGGAATTCGAGGTCGAGTTCGGCATTGCGGAAGTCGACCTGTTTCAGTGGATGACGCTTCGTGACGTCCCAGGCTTTCTTCATCGCCACATGCAGACGATTCGCCAGCAGCGGTCGATTCGCGGGAGAACCGTCGTTGTATTTGCCCGCCGTAATGTCGCCGCTGCAACCGGAGACGTAGATCTGGTGCACGCGTTGATCATCGCGATGTCGTAACGCCCGGGCCATCCCGACGAAGTCGGCACTCACGCCGCCGCGACCGTAGTAGCTCATCGGATGTGTGGCATACGCATGCACGGCGGCGATCGGTTTTTCGCCGTTCCAGAAGCTCAAGGTTTTCAGCCAAGGGTCGATCTCGCCATCCGGTGCGTCACGATGCGCGGCGTTACCACCGGATCGGCTGCCGCGATTGAACGACACGCGCCCCTCGGCTGAGACAACACGCCGGTTGGATGCCACCTTTTCGACCTTCGCCTGACCGGTGCCGATGTGCGTGACGCGGACGGCGGTTTCCAGAGAATCACGCAGCGCCTCGGCCACGCGTTGGATGGTCTTCTCGTGGAATTCGTAATCGAACATCGCGCCGGAGAGTCCAACGCGCGAAAGGAGATGCTCGACTCCCAAGTCGGTCACGGGCGCGTCGTGCTGATGCAAACTGCTGACGAGCACGCGTTCGGGGGTGGTGCCAGCCGCCTCGGCAAGGACTTCTCGCCAGCGTTCGTAGGCCAGGTTACGAATCTCGCACCAGTCGATCGCGACTAGCACGATCGGCTTGTCCGACCCGAGAAGTACGAACCCGTGTGCGAATAGCGGATCGACAATTTTCAGCGACGGCGTGGGAAGAATTCCCATGCACGTATGCCCCAACGGAATCGTCACGTCTGCGGAAAACGTTGCCAATCGAAACTCGGCCATCGGCGCGTCCCAACCGTTTGAAGTATTCTTGAGTTGAAATTCTATGCACACACACTAACCGGGACGGCGGCTGTGGGTAAACAGTGGGCGACGCATTGTCTTACCGGTTGAGGGAAAGTAGCCTCAGGCACCACAGCGGAATGCTTGGCATTGTTCAAAAAACGGCAGACAAGAATGTCTGCCCTACCATTGAGAATCGATTCCCATGTCCGACTTCACTTACGCACTTAACGCCAGCACTATCAAGACGACGCCGATTCTCGATCAAATTCGCATCGCCGGGGAAGCCGGGTACGCGGGGATTGAACTTTGGCATGACGACATGGATGCCCATGTTCAAGCGGGCGGATCGATGAACGACATCCGTAACTCGCTGGCCGATGCCGGGCTGGCGGTGCCGACGACGATCTTTCTCAAAGGCTGGTGGGATACCGTCGGCCCGGTTTACGATCGCGAGGTTGATGAAATCAAACGTCGTTTTGCACAGGCTGCGGAACTCGGCGCACCTCATTCGATTGCCGGCCCGCCGTTGGGTGCGGTCGATAGGGAACTCGGCGCGTCACAGTACGCCAAGCTACTGGAACTCGGCCGGGAATTCGGCGTGAAGCCGGTCGTTGAGTACCTGGGCTTCGCGGCCGAGGTGAACACGATCGAAGCGGCCATCGCCATCATGGACGGTTCAGGCGACGCCGACGCGACGGTCGTGCTCGACCCGTTCCATTGTTTCCGGGGTGGTGGGTCGATCGAATCGATCAGCAAGTTGACGCCTGAGCGCATCGCTATCTCGCACTTCAACGACTCGCCCAAGTTTCCGCCGCGTGAACTCCAGCAGGATTGCGATCGCGTGATGCCAGGGGACGGCATTGTCGACTTGAAACGGTACTGCGACCTGCTCCGCGAAATCGGCTACAGCGGCTGGATGTCGCTGGAGCTTTTCAACCGCCATTTGTGGGCAAAGGATCCGCTCAAAGTCGCGACGGCTGGGTTGGAGAAGATGCGGGCGGTTGCGGAAATGTGAGAGTATTGGATGATGGAAGATCGCGGATCGTGGATCGTGGATGGACACCCCCAACGAGGAATTCTCATGCGAGCACTTCACCTTCTCAGTCGAAGTTTAGTCATTGCTGTTCTACTAACGGCTCTTGCCGGAACGAGTTCTGCAGATGAGTTCAAGATCGAGAAGGGGTTTGTCTCGATGTTCAACGGGGCCGATCTGCAAGGTTGGCAATTCAGCGGCCAGAGTTGGGGGTTGCCGCCGGAATCTCCGAAGAATGGTTGGTCGGTGGCGGATGGCGTCATCAAACTCGACGGAAAAAGCCGGGGGAACTTGGGGTCGCAGTGGAGCTACGTCGATTTCGACATGCGGTTTGAATGGCGCGCCTTGCGGGAGAAGTACAACAGCGGCTTCTTCATTGGCAGCGGCCGTAAGGTTAGGGCGAATCAACTCAATTTGGCCAAGGGGGGCGAGGGGCGGTTCTTTGGCGGCAAAATGAAGGGCGGCCCGGCGGTGCCCGACTTGCAAAACGCGTCGGGTGAATGGAACGCGTGGCGGGTTGTTGTGGTGGGTGACAAAGTCACCTTCTATTGCAACGACAAACTCGCCTGGGAAGGGACCGAGTTTGCTGCGACGAGCGGGTACATCGGCTTGCAGGCGGAAGGCGCACCGTTGGAGTTTCGACGGTTGCGGGTGAAGGAACTCGGCTACGATTCACTCAACACGCCGAAAGATTGGGCCTCGGCTGACGGCTGGAAGATTTCCGGTGACGGACTCACATCCGACGGGACCGCCAAGGGTTTGGTCAGCGGAAAGCGTGCGACCGGCGATGTCACGTTGCGATTCGAGTGGAAATCGTCCAAACAGTCTGCCGGTGTGGTTGCGGTCGGCGACACGAGAGTGAAGCTCGATTCGATTCCCGACGCGGCCAACCCCGCTGGCCTGTGGAATTACGCCGAGCTGATTCGTGTTGATGGAAAGACAACCTACGTCCTCAACGGCAAGACCGCCGAGATCAAGACGGACAGCGCGGGAACCGTTTCCATTCAGGATGGTGGCAAACCGCTTTCGCTGCGAAACATCCGCATCACGTCGGCTTCCAAGTGAAGCCGTTACGCCGGTGCGGTTCGCCAAACGGCGAAGACGAGGAACAGTCCGAACAGCAACGCGAGTGCCAGCGAAATGCGGATCAGCGTGGGTGACCGTCGGCCCCACCAGTCGATCATCCGTTGCAAGCGTGTGCTTCCCATCAACGCGATCGCGACGGCCGCCACCAGCGTGATCGCCCCCAGAATGCGCAACGGATTGGGAAAACGGGATTCTTCCGCAGCCACCAGGAGCAGCAAACCTAGCCCAACCCGCATCCCGATGGCCACGTACCAGGTCAGCGATCACTTTCCCAGGAATGCAATCACGCCGATGAAACGCGTTGGCCAGACCGCACCCAGTAAACCGATCACCGCAATGACTGCTCCGAAAACCAAGATCGCCGTGGAGACCGCAGACATCATGTCACTCTCCGCATGAAACTATTCGGAAACGGCTGAGATTTTGACGGCACAGAATTTGAATTCGGGAATCTTGCCGTAAGGGTCTAATGCATCGGTGGTGAGAATGTTGGCGGCCGCTTCGCGGAAGTGAAACGGGACGAAGACGGTCCCGGTGTCGATGGACGTGTCGGCGCGGACGGCCAAGCGGATACGACCGCGACGGCTAGCGATTTCGATCTGCTCTCCGTCGACAACGCCCAGCCCGGCTAGGTCACCAGGATGCAAGCAGGCGAACGCTTCCGGTTCGATGGCCGAGAGCGCCTTGCTGCGTCTGGTCATGCTGCCCGTGTGCCAATGTTCGAGCACGCGACCGGTGCTGAGTACGAAGGGGTAGGCTTCATCGGGAAGTTCATCGGGCGGTTGCCAAGGGCAGGGGACAAACTTGCCGCGTCCGGATTTGGTGGGGAATCGGTCGCCAAAGAGAATCTGCACACCGTCGCCGGCGTCCGGATCCGGGCAGGGCCAAAGTTTGCCGGTCGCACCGAGGTTGTCATACGTCAGCCCGGCGTAGTTTTTCGTCAGCCCGGTGAACTCGGCGAACACATCTTGGGGCGAATCGTAGTTCATGGGCAAGCCGAAGCGGTTGGCCAGGTCGCAAATAATTTCCCAGTCGGGCCGGGCTTCGCCGGGGCAGGGGAGTACCTGCCGTCCCACCTGCACGCGACGATCGGTATTCGTGTAGGTGCCCGTTTTCTCGAAGTAGCTGGAAGCCGGCAGAATAACGTCCGCGAACTCGGCCGTTTCCGTGAGGAAGATATCCTGCACGGCCAGGAAGTCGAGCGAGGAGAGTCCCTTGCGAACGTTGTTACTGTTGGGGTCGGAGACGAAGGGGTTCTCGCCGAGGATGTACATCCCGCGAATGCTTTTCTTGATCGCCCCATGCATAATCTCGACGACTGTGAGACCGGGTTCCGGGTCGAGTGAGGTTCCCCAAGCCGCCTCGAATGTCGCTTTCACATTCGGGTTGGTCACCGGCTGGTAGTCGGGGTAGACGTTCGGGATCAGCCCGGCATCGCTGGCACCTTGCACGTTGTTCTGGCCGCGTAGCGGATGCAGCCCGGTTCCGGGCCGGCCCATGTTGCCCGTCATCAAGCAGAGGGAAATCAGAGAGCGGGCGTTGTCGGTTCCGGTGGTATGCTGCGCGATGCCCATGCCCCAGAAAACCATCATCGCGTTGGCCCGGCCGATCGTGCGCGCGATCTCCACAATCAGAGCGGCCGGCACACCGCAGATTCTCGCCGCGCGCTCGGGCGAGTAGTCTTGCAGCAGCATGTCGCGCAGCGTATCGAAGCCTTCGGTGTGGTTCTCGATGTAATCCATATCGACGAGAATTTCGGCGATGAGCACGTGCATCACGCCGTTGTAGAAGGCGACATCGGTCCCCGGTTTGATTTGCGCGAAGTGCTCGGCGTAATCCGCCATTTCGTGTCGTCGCGGATCGACAACAATAATTTTCGTACCCCGCTTGGCGGCTTCCTTCATGAAAGTGGCCGCGACGGGATGGTTGGATGCCGTGTTCGTGCCGGTGATGAGTGCGACATCGGCCCGGGCGACGTCGGCGAAAATGTTCGTCACCGCGCCGGACCCAATCGTCTCCATCAACGCGGCCACCGACGACGCATGACACAACCGCGTGCAATGGTCGACGTTGTTCGTTCCGAAACCGGCCCGGATGAATTTCTGGAACAGGTAGGCTTCTTCGTTCGAGCATTTTGCCGAGCCGAACCCCGCCAGCGCGCCACCGCCGTAATGGTCTTTGATCTCACGCAACCCGCGCGCCGCCAAGTCGAGAGCTTCGTTCCAAGTGGCCTCGCGAAACGCGGGCAGGACACGATCGTAATCGACGATGCCGCCCGGCTTGGGGCCGCGCTCGTTGACCGAACGCTGCACCTCGGGCGAAAGCGGCCCCTTGGGGTAGAAGGCGTCACGTCGAATCAACGGTTTCGTGAGCCGATGGGGATGCACTGCGTAGTCCCAACCGTAGCGGCCCTTCACACACAACCGGCCGTGGTTGACGGGACTTTCGCGACCTTCTGCGAACACGATCTGTAGTCGCGCGGCGTCTTCCTCGGTCGCAGATTGTTCAGGCGCAGCTTGCTCACCGACATGAAACGTCACCGCGCAGCCCACGCCACAATACGGGCAGATGCTGTCGACTGCCTTCAGTTCACTTTTCGGAACGATCGGCAAGGTGATCGGCTTGTTGACCAGCGCGCCGGTCGGGCAACTTGCCACGCATTCACCGCAGGCGACGCAATTGCTTTCGCCCATCGGCTGATTCAGGTCGAACGCGATTCGCGCCGTATGCCCTTTCCCCGTGCGGCCGATAATTTCGTTTGATTGCAAATCATCACACGCCCGGATGCAACGATCGCAAAGAATGCAGGCCGAATGATCGACGGCGATTACAGCGGAAGATGGGTCCAAAGGCGACTCGACAACCGAGGTCGCAGCGTCCGTTTCGCTCTTCACGTCATACCGTCGGCCGAGTTCTTCCAACTCGCAATCAGCCGTCGTCTGCTCGCGTGCACAGGGTGAGGGATGCTCGCCGAGTAACAGCCCGGTCAGCGTGGCCCGATGTTTTTCCACCTCGGGCGATGACGTGGCGACCTGCATGCCGTCGGCACATTCTCGCACGCACGACGCCGCCAGAATGCGTTCGCCCACGTCGACAACGCACATTCGACAAACGCCCGCCGGCTGCATGCGGTCGGAATGACAAAGCACGGGAATCTCGACACCCACGTGCCGCGCGGCTTGCCAGAGTGTCGTGCCTTGGGGCACAGTGACTTCATTGCCGTCGATCGTAAGCGTGACGGTGGTTTGAGTGTTGGCTTCAGCAGTTGGCATGAGTCGCGTCCCCGGTGCGCATTCCTGGCGAGTCGTATTCCTCGGGAGGTCCCCATTGTTCCCGACAGCGATCCGCTTGGCAAGATGGTCCCTCGCCAAAGCCGTCAGACCAAGCCGGATGTCTCATTTGGTGAGACACGACTTATTTTCTTTGGTCAGAGGCTTGTCCGGACGTCAGACGAAAGCGGCCCGTGCTCTCGTCGCGTGTCCCCGGCGAGCGGAAGGTGACCATCGTCGAGGAGTTTCCGCCGGACCGGCCGAGTCCGGAACTCGTCTTGGCTTCGATTTCCTGGCGAACACTGCCGGACTGATGAGGTCCGATGCCCATTATGAACCAGTTGCTGTCGTCGGAACGGGCCAACGCCGCCCCGCCGTCACCCAGCACGCGACCGGTTTTCGCTTCATACGCGACCAAGCCGATTTTCGCCGTGCCGCTTTGATGCGTACGCGTCAGCAGTCGAATTTCGGGGACGCTGACCAAACCCGGCAACACGATTTCAGGAATTCCGACGAATGATTCGGTGTTGTCGGTACCGATCGCGCCGCTACGGATTTCGAGTACCACGTCGGCCTCGTCGGCTTTCGCAACCAGGCGGCCACCGCTTTGCAGCACGCGATGCCTTAGCGAACCGAGCACGTAATTCTTGTCGACGCCGTCCATATATTTTTCTTCGATGTGAATCGCGCGCCCGCGAAACGGCTCGAAATCAACTTTGTCGAACGATTGGTCGACCGCATTGGAAATCAACAACTGCTCGACCGCCGTGCGTGCGGTGTCAGTCCGTTTGTTGGTCGTGCAACCGGCCAATCCGGCGAACAATCCACTCATCAAGAAGACGAAAATCCAACGAGGGGGCATCAAAACTCTCCGAATTCCAAATCGCGAGCAGAACTCTCTGCCCTGTGAGAAAGGTGGAGCGTGACGAATACTGAATGCCCCTCCGCCGAGCAAGGGCGAATCACCCCGCCAAGCCGCCTTGAGATCCCGACCGGCAGAACCTGCCGAAAGCCCGCTTTAAACCGCCCCGTGAAACCGCTCTCGACACGATGTGCGTCCGCAGATCAAAATGCCGCGCGAGACGCGACGAATTCGATGCATTTGGCCAGGAGAGACAAACGATGCGATTCAATGGTGTACTGGCGGCGGGTGGGAATCTCACCGACGATGCAGTGATCACCTGGAATAAAATTCAGGAATTCGCGATAGACCGGGGAACCAAGTTCGCCCTGAACTTGCTCGCAGCCTTGGCGATTTTCTTCATCGGACGCTGGGCGGCAAGACTCGCACGGCGGCTCGTCATCTCCGGTATGCGGCGGGCCGACGTCGATGAAACGCTGCGGAAATTTCTGTCGAACATCGGCTACACGTTACTGCTGATGTTCGTAACGGTGGCGGCCATCGATCGGCTGGGGGTCGACACCACATCGTTCGCGGCCATCATCGCAGCCGCCGGCTTGGCGGTTGGCTTCGCGTTGCAAGGGTCGCTGTCAAACTTCGCGGCGGGCGTACTGATCATCATCTTCAAACCGTTCCAGGTGAGCGATTTCATCGAGGGCGGCGGCACCAAAGGGGTTGTCGAAGAAGTCCACGTGTTCCACACCTTGATGCGCACCGGCGACAACATCCGCATCGTCGTGCCGAACAGTCAGATGACCGGCGGGAACATCAGCAACTACTCGGCCAAGGACACACGACGCATCGACATAGCCATCGGCTGCGGTTACGGCGACGACCTGCAAGCGGTCAAAGAGTTCCTGCTGCAAACCATCACCGCTGACGAACGCGTCCTGTCCGACCCCGAACCGGCCGTCGCGTTAGCCGAGCTGGGAGATTCGAGCATCAACTTCAACGTAAGACCCTGGGTGAACAACGAAGACTACTGGGCCGTGAAGGCGGACCTGCTCGAAGCCATCAAACTCGGTTTCGACGCCCGCGGTTTCAACATCCCCTACCCGACACAAGACGTACACGTGCATGGCGTCTCGGCGTAGTCAGTGGACCCTACATTGCTGACAACGTATTGATAATGGCGAGGAAGTGGTCGGAGATCAAGCAACGCGTCGTTCAGCGAATCCTATGTCACTGAAGACGTGGCTACGGATGAAAGTGAATCCGTAAGAGCTTCAAAGAGTTCCTTCGAAACGCGATTATATTCGAGTTGGTCTTTGCCATCAAAGCCCATGTCGTTCCAGAAACCCATTCCACCGAAGACCCAAGCACTTTGACATGCATCCAGGATTGCCTCTGCCACAGGCGAGATGGACCCTTTGGGTGCCAAGTCGTTGGGGAAACTACTACGGTTCGATGTCGTCAGATATCCAATTGCCCTATCGAAACATCGCGTGAATCCACCGCAGTCATGAGCGTCAGAGAAACGGTGAATGTCTTGTAATGCTATAAGCAGATGCTCAGAAACGGCAAGCATATCTAACTCTGGGAGCGTCGAACGATCTTGGTCGCTCACGTGGCCGTAGGTCACTCGCCAGATCTTATTGTCCGGTGCATCCTGATTCCAGACATCGTGCCTTGCAACCCAAAGTGCTGACATGCCGGATGGAACGCGGACTTCCATCGTCCATGTTCCGCCACCGCCTACGAATCCAGCCAACATTCGATCTGGCGTCCCAACTTCGTTGCCACGACTCCACCATAGCCTGATGCCGCTAGCTCCCTTCCTTGCAAGCCACTGAAACCAGCTGTCAGGAGTTTGAGCTACCACTTTTTCACGTTGATTTCGGAACAACGGCTTCACCATCTCTACAAATTCAATGCGGTCGCAGAACCGGCAGGTAGAATTTGACGGAAAGAAGCGTGAAGTCTTTTTTCCACGAAGAACAGCGTTCCCGTGACAGGTTAGTGCGACGATCTGGGCGACATCACCATTCATTTCCTACGCTTCCCCACTGGAGTTCTAGACGTTTGGAGTGTTAAGGATTTGCGAAGGGCGTAGGCGAGTAGGATTACCCTACGTTGCTGCCACAATCCCCACCAGCGCGGCAAGGCCGGCTCGGATGATCAGGACGCACACAACGGCAAGCGGGAAGCCATACTTAATCAGCCCCATGCCATTGCCTGTTGACTGTCGCTGACTCCGGAGCATTACGCGGATCGCGACCAACCAATACACCAGAGCCGCCACGACACAAAGGCGAAGCAGCCTGCCCCCATCCAACAGCAAAGCGGAGAACAAAAGGGCTACCGTTTGCAGAAAGAGCGACATCATGAAGGCGCTGCGATACCCTTCTCGCGAAACGGCAGCATCCTGAGACTCATCCGCAGATGAGTCGGCGGATTGTGGTGATTTGTCGGTGGTAGAATCGTTCAAGATTGGTCGCGTTTCCCGGATGTGGTTTCGGTTAGATGACGTGAGTTACCAAACAGGCGTGTCATTCTCGGCAGTCGGTGACTGCGGTGCAAGACGAGTCCAAAAGATTCCACTGGCGGAACGCCAACCCGCCCCGCCGACGGCGTCGGCGGCTATTCCCGTGGGGCCGGCTCGTTGACGTTCGATCCTTCCTCTCGCATACTGCAACGAGATTCTCTTTCACGTTTTCCAACGCTCGGACATCGATCATGCCCGCGAAGAAACATGGCGAACATCGTGTCGGTGCGCAAGCAAACTCGGAATTGTCGCTGGCGAATCGGTCGGCTCCGTTTCAACTGTTCTGGGGCGATCTGCACAACCACAACGCGGTCGGTTACGCCAAAGGGTCGTTGGAACGTTCGATCGACTTGGCCCGCGAGCATCTCGATTTCTTTGCCTTCACCGGACACGCATCCTGGCATGACATGCCCAAGATGCCGGGCGATCGGCATTTGAAATGGGTGCATGGCTTTGAAGCTCATTCCAAGCATTGGCCCAAAACGAAGAAGCTGATTCACGAAGCCAACACCGACGACTTCGTGGCGATTCTCGGCTACGAATGGCATTCCAGTCACTTTGGCGACTTCTGTGTGCTCTGGCCCGACGACGAGGGCGAACTGTTCCTGCCCGACCATGCCGACAAACTGCTCGACTTCACCCACGAGCACGGCGGATACGCGATTCCGCACCACGTCGGTTACAAGCAGGGTTGGCGCGGAGCCAACTGGAAATACTACCGCCACGAGACGGCTCCCGTTGTCGAAATCTTCTCCGAACATGGCTGCACCGAAACCGAACGGTCGCCGTTCCCGATGATCCGCCACAGCAACGGCGGACGCTCAACGGCCAACCTCGTTCAACGCCAACTGCAAAAGGGCATGCGATTTGGATTTGTGGCCTCCAGCGACGACCACCTCGGTTACCCCGGCGGATACGGCGAAGGCGTGGTCGGCGTATGGGCTGAGGAACTCACGCGAAAGGCGCTCTTCGAGGCCGTCCAGGCACGCCGCACTTACGCGGCGACCGGTGATCGGATCGCGTTGGAAGTGACGCTGAACGAGACGCCGATGGGAGGCGAAGTCGACACGACGGCTGACAGGCAAATTGATGTGCGGGTGGTCGGACAGGATTCGGTCAAGATGATCGAACTGGTTCGCAACGGGCGTGTGATTGAACGTCATTTTCCGGAAGACGATGTCCGTGGGCCGATCACGTTGCCGGGGCGAGCGAAGTGCCGGCTGCAATACGGTTGGGGGCCGTGGGCCGCGTTGGGGTTGGGGCGTGTGTGTGACTGGGACATGACGATTCGCCTGGAAGGCGGCCGGATCGTGCGTTCGCTGCCCTGCTTCCAGAACGTACCCTTTGGCGAAGACTTGCGCGACCGTTTGCAGGTGGTCTCAGAGAACGAAATTCGCGTGCAGTCACCGACAACCCGCGTCGAATCCTACGGGGAAGACCCGACGAAATCGATCGTGCTCGAATTCGACGGCGGCCCTGAAAGCCAACTGATTGTCTCGCTTAAAAAGCCGATCGAGAAGACGTATACCTCGAAGCTCGCCGACTTGGCGGTGGATAATGTGGTGGAGTTCACCGGCGTCTTCACCAGTGAAAGCTTCATCATCGGGCAACTTCTAGCCCCGAGCGAATACACCGCGAACGTCCGTTGGACCGATCGCCGCGCCGAGACGAAGGAAGCCGACTGGTACTACGTGCGCGTCACCCAAAACAACGGCCACATGGCCTGGTCGAGTCCGATCTGGGTCGGGTAGGACCGCAGGCGTCCCGCCTGCTTTGGGAAGCGTGTCAACGTTCGCGCCAGAGAACATCATCCGTGATTCCCAATTGCCGCTGCGCCTCGGCAATGTCGTTCTTGAAACGCTTGGCATCAACGGGATACCCCTTTGTCGGTTTCAGGCCCGGCACGTGCTTAGCCCAGAAGTCGTTGAACAGGTCCATCGCCAACTCGCGCACGTACTTACAAACCATCGACGCCAATGCGACCGGCAAATGCGCTTCGGCTTTCGTGCGAAAACGAATCTCCGAGTCGCCCACGCGGTAGCAACTCAACGACGTTGATTCTTCCATCGGGATGATCTCGCGTTCGCCCAGCACCTCGGCGAGCAAGTCCTTGTAGTGGTTTCGTCCCCCGTGTTTGTCGGCAATGACAAGTGTCGGTCCGTCGGCATCGGGTTTCCAAACTTGTCGCAGCAATCCCATACTGATCCGCGAGAGCACCACCCCTTTGCTACCGGTTTCGCGAACCAAAGCGTTGAACCGAGCCGGTTCGACAATCTCGCTGCGAATCGCACGCAGAGTGATTTCTTCCCGGCGACAGGCTGCCAACCAACCCGCGGCCGATGCGTCGACACTGTGCTTCGATTGCGGCAACGACAGATCGCGTCCGTCGTACCACGGCTCTCCTGTATCAGCCGTTGAATCGTTGTGTCGCTTCAGTCGAGAACACAGTTCATGAAACCCGACAGGCGTTTCACCACAAAGCCGTAATCCTGCCAGCACGCCCCGCTCCAGAATTTTCAAACCCCGAGCCGGGCTGTAAACCGCCTTCGAGTCGGCCACGTGCAGGCGGGGGTCTTTTCTTGAGGGCGTGGGCGTGACGACGTCGTGGAACGACGACCAGAAATCGGCATCGCGTGGATGCCCCGGCACATTCCAGGCGGTAGCCGTGATGACGAGAGGCCCCAGATTCGGCCCGTACCCCGCCTCGTCCATACCAACAATCAGGCCCATCGGTCACCGCCTTTTTGCATGCGGACAATTTGAACCACAGAGGACACAGAGGTTCGCAGAGGAAGGAGAGAAACAGTTGACTTCTTGTTCGAGTGGCACGTCCCAGAGTGAAGCGATGGGCGTGGCAAGCGCGAAGACCACGGCCTTTCGTTGTCAGGGCGTGCCACCCAGTTCATCGTACCTCGATGCCTTGTCACCGGTCTTCGGGGCTTCTCTCTGGGCCCCTCTGTGACCTCTGTGGTGAAAACAAATCGAGTGCTCCCCAACCACGCCGTCAATCGAACTTCAGCAGGCCGAATGTTTCGGGACGCGAACTGTTGCCGGCCGCCGTCGGCCAGCCTTCGTGTCGGTAGGCGGGAATTGTTCGCAGCAGACCGAGGCCCCAAACGTTGTTCTTGGTCGGAGCGCGGGGGGCCAGTTCGCGAAACGGAATGGCCGCTTCGATGCGCCAGCGTTTTCCATCGGCCACGGCTGCCACATGCCATTTCGGATTCCACGACCGGTTCTCCCAACAACGATCGGTCGTCCAACCCCGCTGGTCGACCTCGAGGGCATAGTATGTCGCCCAGTCACGGTCGATGTCGAGAAACAAACCTAATCGATCGAAATCGAGCAGGTCGGCATCGTGTCGGCGACCGGCCAATGTCGGGCGATCGTCGCGAACCCCTTTCTGTCGCGGCACGCTGGCTGCCAGATACAAGTAGCTCGCATCGTAGGCCAACATCACGAAGGCATACGGCTCAGATTCCTCGCTCGACGCCAACCGAATTTCGTCAGCCTTTTGCCAACAGGCATCCGAAAGCACGCCGTCCAACAGAGGACGTTCGGCCGCCTTGCGACAAAGCGCCAACTTCTTCGGCGGCAGACTGTGCGGTGCGAGCATCCACAACTCGGTTGCGGCCACCGCTTGCCAACTGCCCTGGGTATCGGCCCGATCGAAGTTGCGGTGAATCGCATCGGCATCGGTGAGAAATCCCTGCTTGCGATACAACGACGCCAGCGGGAATTGGATGATCGGCTTGCGATACAGCCCGGGCGACTTCGCTCGCAGCAAGGCGGCCATCTTTATCGCTTGCGTTTGCCAGTTCGCCACCGACTGTCCAGCGAAGTCCGCCTGGTCACCAATCCGCGTGCGACGCGGCCGACGTAACACCTGCAACGGATCGGGGCCGAGATCGAGCGTTGGACCTTGTTCACCCGGCCTGGGCGTGTACCGCGCCTGTGCGATCGTCTTCTGCACACGTTCAACAACCGCCGCCGCGTTGACGACGACGCGCTCGCCCGCTGCTTGCCGGCGTTGCAACCGCTGCCAGGTCGGCTCGGCTCCGCTCCACAAATGGAACAGCCACTGCATGGCTTCCAGACTTGCCGGCTCGTCGGGATACGCGCCGACTAATTCGACCGCTGCTGACTCCGCCAGTTCCCACTCGGAACGACGTCGGTACTCGGAGATCAAACGCTGAATTTGCAACGCGGCTTGGTCGTCGGGCAAGCGAGCTGCGTTTTGTCGTAACTGAGCAATCAACTGCGCGGCCAATCGCGGGTCGTCCAGGAATTTCTCTGAATACGCCCGAAAATTTCGTTGCCGTTGTGCGAGTTTCGTACGCTTTTCCCACTCATTTCGGTCGAGCGGTAACAGTTCACGTCGCGCGGCCGAGCCAGGAGCCAGTACGATGCCCGCGAACAAGTCTCCGCCGGTTCGCCCCCCCCCCGAGATGGCTCCCTGCAAGAGACGATACGCTTCGATGCTTGTCGATCGTTTCTGCTTCGCCGCAATGCTCTCGGCAGCGGCAGCCGCCACGGCGATCGGCTGGCCGACACGCGGCAGCAACTCGAACGGTTGAATGTGAATTTCGCCGCTACTACCGGAAGGCAAACGCGTGAAAACTTTCTTCACTCGCCAAGTGGGTAGCCCGGCGATCTCGCGATGACTAATGAACTGCGTCGGGTCGGCCGCCCGTTCGATCGCTTGCATCACCACATCGCCGATCAATTTGGTCGCGGCATCATCGGCAGCAGCGTTTTCCAGCACGACAACATCCGGACGCCACGTTCGCAACCGGGCCACCAGCCGTCCCATCAACACGGGGCCGAGTCGGTCTTCGGTTTGCTTGTTCCATTCCTCGACCAGACGATTACGGTCGCGTTCTAACCCCGGCACGTCGAGTGACAACCGCCAGTCGATTTCCGCCGCTGATCCGCCGGACAATGCGACCGCGTCACTCAATCGCAAATCGATATCGGCAACTTGACCGGGCGCCTCTTCGCCAGACACCGTGTCGCGTCGCAGGGGAAGCAACACGACCGAGCGATAACCCTGTTCCGCCGACTGCTTCGCCAGCAGCCGAAATGAAACGCCGTTGGTTCGTGTGTGAATTGCCATCAACGCCGTGCGACGCTTGTCGCCATGCACCGCTTGCCAGGTTTGGCCACCGTCGTCGGTGTGCAGAATCGTTCCCAACGCGCCGACTACCGTGCCGGTGGTGTCGGAAGTGAAATGCAACGCGTGAATCGGTTGTGGGTTGCCGGTTTGTTGTCGGGTCCAGCTTCGTCCCCCGTCGGGCGTCTGCCAGATAACGCTTCCGGGCGATCCGGCAATCCACGCTTGCGCACCGCGTGCGGCGACAGCTCGAAAATCGAACAGGTCGCGCGTCGCTTCAGGAAGTCGTTTCTCGGGCGGCTGCCAACTGATGCCCGCATTGCCCGTCTGCAAGACCAGCCCGCCATCGCCAACCAGCCAACCCCGGTTGCGGTTGTCGAGCGTCATGCCGTGAATCCCACGTGGGCCGACATCACCCAGTCGCGGATCGATCAACCTGTCGCCCCC
>Ga0115002_10004665_pt1 | contig 16471 bp, 13 predicted proteins | sample ArcticOcean_MG_C_8_FD_89576 | JGI IMG/M metagenome (GOLD analysis project Ga0115002, IMG submission 89576) | Marine microbial communities from western Arctic Ocean - ArcticOcean_MG_CB11_86 | ecosystem: Environmental > Aquatic > Marine > Oceanic | place: Arctic Ocean: Canada Basin | collected... | reverse complement strand
CTTCATCGAGTACGCGCGCGACATCCACATGCCCTCGTACAGCGTGATGCCGATGCTGTGCGCGAACTGCTGCAGCGTCACCGTGCCGTACTTGTCGTCGTCGTACTCCGGGAAGGCCTTCACCACATCAGCCGACGTATTGCCGACGCGCAACTGATCGATGCCCGCATACATCGAGTCGTAGACCTCACGGTAGAGATCGATCTCCTTGCCGGTCATCTTCGCCTGTGCCCCGCCGTACGGTCCCGCGCACTTGAAGCAGCGGACAAAGTCGATGAAGTAGCCCGACGGCCCGACAGCGTTGATGTCGACGATGACCAGGTCGCCCTGGCGGATGAGCTTATCGGTCGCCCACCGCCGGTACGGGCTGGTGTTGCCACCCGACGCGACGATGATGTCGTAGATGATCTCGCAGCCGCGCTCGAGCATGAACTCGTGCACTTTGGCCTCGATCTCACGCTCGCGCACGCCCGGCTTGAGCCATTCGTACTTGATCTTCCACATCGCGGCGTCGCCGATGCTCGCAGCCTGCTTCAGCAACTCGATCTCATCGCGTGTCTTGACGACGCGCGCGCGGGATACCGCCGGCCATCCGTTGACGATGTTGATACCGAGCTTCTTGAAGGCCTCAAGCGCCGGCATGTCGAGATTGTCGATGCCGATCTTCTCCTTCTCAACGCCGTGCTCCTTCAGCACATCCATGATGCTGTCGGCCATACGCCCCGCCATGAACGGCACGGCGCCCTCGGCCCACTGCCAGGTGATTGCCGGACGGATGCGACCCGCCATCCAGGGCAGGTCGATGATCGCGCACTGCAGATCGGAGCCCGCCGTCTCAAACAGCGTCGGGTCACCAGTGGCAGGCACGACGGCGTACCGGATGTTGATGTTGTACTTCCAGTTGCCCTGATAGGAGGCAGTCGCGTAGCGGATGTTGGCGCCGGCAAACAGTACCAGCGCGCCGAGGTCATCGGCTTTCATCTCGGCCTGCAGCTTGGCCAACCGCTCCTGCCGCAAGCGATCGAAATCAACGCGGTACTGCCAGTCGGCGCCGGTCTGGCTGTACAGCCGACCCGGATCGTGCTCGTGTGGCTTGCCAAGCCAGGTCAGGTCCATCCCGTTACTCTTCGTCGGATCAACATTGCTCATTGAACTGCTACTCCCTCTAGGCAAGACACTCGTGGAAAAAGACTAAACACTATAACTCGGACCCCGAAGCCTCCGGCGCCCTCGGGCGCTCGTCCGGGGTCGGTTCGTTCACTCGGCGCCGCCGGTGTACTCAAGCACGAAGAGCCCCGCACCGACCCGGTCGGTCGCATAGGCCAGCCCGCGATGATCGATCGTCACGTCGTTTATCTGAATCACAGCCGGCTGCCCCTCAGAGATTGGGTGGGACATCGCATTCGGCTTCGGGATGTAGTAGCCGAGCTCTTTCATGTTGTAAGGATCCGAGAGATCGAGCACCCGCACGCCGGCGTTGAAGTAGGCCAACCAGGCTATTCGGTTCTCATGCCGGTTGAGGCGCCCGTTGACGAACTCCGCGTGCTGGTGCACCCCGAAGCGCCCGCCCTTCGTGCAGAAATCGCCTACCGGAACCTCCCACTGTGACACCTGCGTCGGGAGGCTCTCGTGCGTCACGTCGAACATGTACGCCCTGGTCCGCACGCCGATTGTGCACGGTGCTGTGTCCTCTGCCCCGGCCGCTTCGTCCGTCATGAAGATATAGGTCCGCGGGAGAGCGTCGCCGTGAAAGTTGGGCAGTTCGTCGTAGACGACCGGCGTCAGGGTGTGCGGCCCGCGATTCGGCGGATTGGTATCGACCGACCAGATGAGCGTCGGGTTCGCCAGGTCAGCAATGTCCCATGCGCCCATCAGCCCACTGGTATTCCTGAAGCCGATATACATCCGGTCGTTGTCCTCGTCGATCGTCGGATGGTGCACGTACTGGCCCTGATAGAGCGCCTCGTCCTCGGTGTCCTTCATGCCCGGCAGCCACGCCCGGCTGACAAACTGCGGGTCGGTCGGATCCCTGAGATCCCAGATGTGCAGCAGGGTGTTGCGGAAGCCGGGCTCTCCGGAGGCCGTGTAGTAGTAGCCCGATTCCTCCGACCAGAAGCCCTTGTGCGCGCGGATGATAAACGGTCCGCCGCAACCTGGCCCGCATGAGTCAGGGGGTGTCCCGGTAATCTCTGAGACCAGGGTGATCGCTTCCGGGTCGGTGGCCCGATCGGTGATGTCGAAGATCTGGAACCGGAAGTCCTCGCCGGTGTCGGCACTGCGGACAAGATAGTCGCGGTCGCTCTCATCGTGCGTGTAGTCGTACACGACCGACACAGCGCGGTGGTTCCCACGCGATATCCCGGGAATGTGCCACTGAAGTGTCGGATTGGCCGGATCCGTGATGTCGAGAAGCGACGTCCCGTTGATCTCAGCCTCCCCCGTAATGGCATTCATCTGGGGCTCATCGTCGCCGGGCCGGTCGTTCGGCTGATGGCCCACGTACGCCCAGTTCCCGTTCGCCTCGTCCGATCGGGTCGTCAACTGCAGCGACTGGCGACCCTGCAGGTCGTTGTGGCCGACCAGCCGAACGTTCTCGGCACCATCGGAGAGGGGATCCGATTCCACCTGATCCACCTCAGGTGCAGCAGCACTGCAACCCACGGCCGCCACCACCAGGAACGACGCCATCGTCGCGATGACTGTCGCATCAACGATCTGTCTCATCCTTTGACTCATCCTCATTCTCCTAGTCCGAATCTCACTGCCGTTCGGCGACCCTCCTGGCATCGGCCGAGGGCGCACCAGACCAGTGCCCGCGCGCATCTCCAGTTCCGAGAGGCTTAGCAGCCGAACGCCGCAGGCTTGCTAGGCCGGTACGACCCGCGCATCTGCCGGAACAGCAATCGACGGTCGGCGGGACTTCGGCAACGATGGCCTCGCGGCTGGCGCGTCATCCATCGGCAACGTGAGGCGCCGGATGCCGTCAAACGAGTGCAGCGCGCCGGCCACGGCGCCGGCCGTCGAGACGCAGCCGATCTCACCGACGCCCTTGGCACCATAGCCACCAACCTCGTCGGGTATTTCGATGAGAATCACGTCGACCTTCGGCATGTGTTTGGCGGCCACAATGCCAAGTTCACGCAGCGCCAACGAGTCTGGCACACCGCCGGTGGACGTGAAGTTCTCCGACAGTGCGTAGCCGAGGCCCATGTGCACGCCACCCTCCATCTGTTCGGCACAGAGCCTGGGATTGAGCGCCCGCCCGACATCGTGGGCTGCCACCACGCGTGTGACCAGACCCTGATCGTCAAGAATGACGACCTGAGTGGAATAGCTGAAGGTCAGATGCGTGTCTTTGTTCTTCACCCATTCCGGCGTGCCTGGGCGAGTCGTGACGTTGAGGACATACTCCCCTACATACTCGCGCCCGACGAGCTGGTCCAGCGGCTGATCCTTGAGGTCCGCCGCCAACTTCTCCGCCGCGATCTTCGCAGCCGCGCAGCTCAGCGTCGTACCGCGCGAGGCCCAGGTTTCGCCACACTTGTTGCCGAGATCCTTGTCCCAGGTCACCTGCATGATGCCGGCGGGAAGGTCCGTCTCCTGGCACACGGTCTGCAGCGTCGCCGTGAATATCCCCTGGCCCATCTCGGTATAGCCGTTCCGAATCTCCAACCGAGGTCCTTCCACGACGCGGATCGTGATGTATCCGCCCTCGGTGGTCCCGTTGCCAAGCCCCGTGCTCTTGATGCCGCACCCGATGCCCTTGTATCTCGCGCTCTTGTAGATATCCTTCACGGCTTCGAGCGACGCCCTCATACCCCGGACACTCCCGCGCATGATCTGGCCGGTAGCGAATTCGTCGCCGGGATCGAGCACGTTCCGCATGCGGATATCCCAGCCGTCCACGCCCACCTTCTGCGCCAGGATGTCCATCACACCTTCCATGGCGAACTGGGCCTGGTTGCTGCCGAAGCCGCGCATCGCACCCGAGTTGGGATTGTTGGTGTACACGGCCTTGGACTCGACGTCGACATTCGGCACGCGGTACGGTCCGCAGGAATGGCACGCCGCGCGCAACGCACACTTAGCGCTGGTCGTGTGGTAGCCGCCAGCGTCGGCCACGATACGCGATCGCAGGGACAGCAGATGGCCTTCGGCGTCGGCACCAACCGTGAGCGCGACGGTCATCGGATGGCGCTTGACGTGGTGCTGCGTGGACTGCTCGCGAGTGAGCACGGTCTTGACTGGCCGGCCGAGCAGCTGCGCCGCCAGCGCCGTCTGCGCCTGGATCGACAGCTCCTCCTTCGCGCCAAACGCACCGCCGCTGGCAGCCAGCACGATCTCGACGTCGTTCGGCTCGATGTCCAGCACCCGCGCGATCTGCTGCTGATCGTAGACCGACCCTTGACTCTCGGCATGCACCCTCACACGCTGCCGGACACCTTCACGTCGCGGGACGACGAGGCACGCTTCCGGCTCAAGAAATGCCGGTTCGACGGCGCTGGTCACAAACGTGGTTTCGACAACGTGGGCCGCGGCATCGAGCGCCGCGTCCACATCGCCGCGCGTGAAGGCGGTGACCGGCTCCAGTAGATTCGGCGTCGGAAAATAGGTGTCTGCGGAATGCACCTGTATCGCGCCTGGCTTCAGCGCCTCGACAGCGTCGGTCACCGGCTCAAGGACTTCGTAGTCCACCTGCACACTCGCCGCAGCCTGCCGCGCGAGAAACGGGGTATCGGCGACCACCATAGCCACAAAGTCGGCAACGCAGCAGGTCACCTCCCCTTCGGCAACAAACACCGGCTGGTCGGGGCTGTTGATACCGGTGCCGCGCGGCCCAGGCACGTCTGCGGCGGTCAGCACCCGAACAACGCCGGGCATCGCCCTGGCCGCGGCTGTGTGAATCTTGAGGACCCGCGCACGTGGATGCGCTGTTGGCACCATCGCACCATGCAGCATTTCAGGCGCGGCCATGTCAGCAACAAACGGCTTCTCGCCGAGCGACTGCTCCAGCCCCCCGTGCCGAGGAGCCGAACGGCCAATCCCGTGTGGCGACCCTCCGCCGTTGGCGAACGCTGGATCGCGGCTGAGTCCGATATCCTCGCCGAAGAAGTGGTGGCGCCGGGGCACATCCGGTAGCTGGCCGCCGTTGGCGGTCGCTTCTCCAGCGGTCTGAATCGCATCGATGATGCGTCCGTACCCGGTGCAGCGGCACAGGTGCCCGTCGAGAGCCTTCGCGATCGCGTCGCGATCGCCGCTCTTGCCACGCTCGATGAGCGACGCGGCGCGGACGACGATCCCCGGAATACAGAACCCGCACTGCACGCCGCCCTCGAGCACGAAGGCGTCTCCAATGACCCGGCGCGTCTCCTCCGGCAGGCCTTCGAGCGTGACGATGTCATGCCCTTCCATCTGCTCCGGCTTGCGCAGGCACGACAAGGCCGGTCGGCCGTCGATGTTGACCAGGCAGCACCCGCAGGCACCCTCGGGTGAGCATCCGTCCTTGGCGCTGACGATGCCGCACGACTCGCGCAACACCTCAAGTAGCCGCATCCCTGACTCGTACGAGGCTTCGGTAGCGACTCCGTTAAGCGTGAAATGAACGGTAGGCATGATGAGGTTCGAGCTGCGCATAGTATCCCGCTGGGCAGGGGCCGTGCACGATAGAGCGTTTTTCGTTTCGGACTGGGCCTTCTCGCAGGGGCCAGGCCTTTTCGAAAAGCGCTTTCCCGCGTTTTTCGGTCTCCACCGAATCGAAAAACGCTCTAGTGATTCCCAATGGATACCCCAGAATCACCGTAAAGGCCAGACCCAAATCGAGGCGTCACCGTCCCGTAACCTGGGCGATGCCAGTCTACCGGAGGTATGATCGTCGTCGCGTAAAATGCTCTATCGGAGGCTACATGCAAGAACCCTGGAAAACGGACAAGTGGTTCACCAGTCCCTGGAACTTTCTGCCAGAGGTGACCAAGAACGACAAGTTCCCCGCCGACATCAAGATCCACGACGTCACCCTGCGTGACGGCGAGCAGCAGACCGCCGTCGTCTTCCGCCGCGAAGAGAAGGTGGCGATTGCGAAGAAGCTTGATGCGCTCGGCATTCCCCGGATTGAAGCCGGTATGCCCGCCGTCTCGGCGCCGGACAAGGCTGCCATCTGCGACATCGCCGCACTGGGGCTCAAGGCCGACATCTTCGGCTTCTCCCGCTGCATCCCCTCCGAAGTGCAAGTCGTCAAGGATTGTGGCTGCACGGGCATCGTCATCGAGATCCCGGCCAGCGATCACATGATCCAGAACGGCTACGGATGGAAGATCGAGCGGGCGATGAAAGCGTCGATAGAAACGACGCTCGCCGCCAAGGAGGCGGGGCTCTACACGGTCTTCTTCACGATCGACTCCACGCGGACCGAGCTGAACCGCTTCCTCGACATCGTCGAGCAGGTGGCCACCGAGGGCCACATGGATGCGTTGGCGATCGCCGATACGATCGGCGTGACCACGCCGGCCGCGATCGACCACGTCGTCAGGAAGGTGATCGACCGTCTCAAGAAACCGGTGGAGATCCACTGCCACCAGGACTTTGGCCTTGGCGTCGCCAACACGCTTGCGGCGCTGGCCGCGGGTGCGTCCGTCGCGCATACCACCATCACCGGACTCGGCGAGCGTGCCGGAAACGTGCCGATGGAAGATGTCGTCCTGTCGTTGCTGACGCTGCACGGCAGGGACCTCGGGATCAAGACCGAACAGTTCGTCGAGGTGTCGAAGTTCGTCATGGATCTTGCCAAAGTCGAGCAGCCGCCAAACCGGCCGATCGTCGGTAGCAGGCTCTACGACATCGAATCAGGCATCATCGCGGGCTGGTTCCGAATGGCCCGCAAGGATCACCCGCTCGAATACGTACCGTTTTCGCCGGAGCTGGTCGGCCAGAAGCCAGTCAACGTCGTTCTGGGCAAGAACAGCGGACCACCCTCCATCGAGGAATGGTGCGAGAAGCTGGGTATCACCGCCACCGACGAGGAGAAGATGGCGATGCTGCAGGGTGTCAAAACCAAGTCGTTCGAGAAGAAGGACCTGCTGACCGTCGAAGAGTTCAGGGCGATTGTCGACGGCGTCCTGCAGAAGGCGCCCGCGTAAAGACAAGTAAAGATAGTTGAGAGAAGTAGGTCTCTGGTCTCTTGACCAGAGACCTACTTCGTCGCTTCGCCGCCTTCGACGATCACATTCTCGACGGTCCCTCCGCCGCTACGGCGGAACGCAGACGCGTCCTGATACTCCTGCGACTCGAAGCAGGCAACTGCCTGTTCCAGGGTCGAAAACTCGATGACCACGAACCGCTGAAAATCCTCGGGGCCTTCCATGATCTGGTACCGCCCGCCACGTGCCAGCACGGTACCGCCGTAGCGCTTGAGAATACCCGGAACCTGATCGGTGTACTTCTTGTACGCCACCGGATCGCTGATCTTCGCGCGCGCCAACCAATACGCCGACACTATCGTTCTCCCTCTGGCCCTGCGGGCCCGCTCCAAATTACTTTCGAATTCCGCCGACCCCGATAGCACTCACGACAAGAGGACGACACTTATGGCCGCATTCTAATCTTGGTGGCCAAAGCGTGCCTGCCATTGGCGGTCGACGCGGCGGCAGCGGGACGGGAGGCCGTTACGGCAAGTGGTCCAGGTCGACGAGGTCCTGGTGACGGCTCGCGGCACGCTTGTTGGTCTTGAGATCGTCCAGTCCGTTGACCCGGACGTCGACGTCGTCAAACGCCGCGCGGATGTCCGTGGAAGCCGACCGCGTAGCCACCGACGATAAGGTAGCTAACGCGGTGTGCGTTGAGCAGCTTCAATAACTCGCTGAAGTCTGGCGGCAGCGAGGGATCGACCAAACACGACCAGCCTTTGGATTTCGACGGCGCGCAGACGATCCGCGCTTGTGCGTGTCAACCAGTACGCTGGATCGTGCCCCGACCGGGACCGCGAGACGACCGAGAACGCCCGTCGATCAACTGCCAACCGCGCATGTGCAGAAGGTGCGGATATCGAGCCCATCGTATACCCGCTGGCCAGCCACATTCCCCTGTAATCGAGCCCGAACTCCGATGGCCCTGACTTCCGCCACACGCCTCGGCCCGCATCAGCTTGTTACAGAATTCCGCGTGGGGAAGGGGCGCCTCGCATCCACTACGCCTGTATGAATAAGCCAACACCGCGGCTGGTTATCACCGATCCGCAGAGCCGCCGGCAGGTCCTCCTGGACAAGCCGATCATCATGGTCGGCCGGCGGACCGAGAGCGACGTGCGGATCGTCGGTTCCGGTGTGTCGAGGCATCATGCGGAGATTCTGGTGGACTCCGGGGTCTGCCGGCTGCGCGACTGCGAATCCAAGCTCGGCACGTACGTCAACGGGGTGCGCGCGACCGAACACGTGCTGGCACATGGCGACGTGATCCGGCTGGGGGAGCTGCACGACACCGAGATTGTCTTTCTCATCGGTGACGATGACGTGTCCCGCTCCGGCACGGCCGCCGTCTCGGCTGTCGCCGAGCTGCGTCACGTGGCGGGACTCCTCGAAGGGCTGCGGGCGCTGGGGTCGGGCCGCGTGGTCGATGACGTGCTGGCGCTGGTACTCGATTCGGCGATCGACGTGACGGGGGCCGAACGCGGCTTCATCATGCTTGCCAACGAGGACGGGAAGCTCGAATTCAGGCTGGGCCGCGCCCAGGGGCGGGTGACCCTGTCTGGCCAGACGTTCGACACCAGCCGGAAGATCCCTGAGGAGGTCTTCGCAACCGGCAAGCAGCAAATCGTCGAGGACCTGATGGAGGGCTCCAGTGCGGGCGAGCACATGGGCACCATCCAGCTCGGTATCCGCCACGTCCTCTGCACGCCGCTGCGTCTGGTGCGGTATGTGGAGAAGGCTGAGGAGGGGGGCGAGGAGAAGCGGATCGGCGTCCTCTACCTCGACAGCCGCGAGCGGGGCAAGCTGCGCTCGCAGGTAGCGCGCGCGGCTCTTGAAACACTCAGTGCCGAGGCCGCCATCGCGATCGAGAATGCGCGGCTGTATCGCGAGGCCCTCGATCGCGCGCAGCTCGAACAGGAGATCAAAATCGCCGCGGCGATTCAACAGGCGCTGCTTCCCGCCTCGAACCGCACCGGCACGTTCTTTTCCACGGCAGGCACGTCAGTGCCTTGCCGCTCGGTGGGTGGCGACTTTTTCGATTACACCGACCTCCCGGATGGACAGTTCGGCTTCCTCCTTGGTGATGTCGCTGGCAAGGGTCCGCCCGCGGCGCTGCTGGCGGCGATGGCACTGGGACTGTTCGACGCCGAGTCGTCGCATCAGACACGCTGCGCACCGGTCGTGGACAGGCTCAACCGTGGCGTGGCGAGCCGAGGTGTCTCGGGACGGTTTATCACGGCGTTCTACGCGACGCTCGCGGCCGATGGCTCGCTGCTGTTTTCCAATGCCTGACACAACGCGCCGCTGCTGGTCACCGCCACAGAGGTCCGGCGGCTCGAAACAGGCGGCATGGTGCTCGGCATGTTCGAGCACGCGACCTTCGAGGAGGAAGCGGTCACGCTGGCACCCGGCGACGTCATTGTTGCGTTCAGCGACGGCGTCAGCGAAGCGATGAATGAAGCGGACGAGGAGTACACGGATGAGCGCCTCATTGCGGCCGTGCACGCAAACCGTGCCTGTTCGCCCGAGGCTCTGCTGGACGCCCCACTCGCCGACGTCCGCCGGTTCTGCGGAGATGCCACGCCAAACGACGATGTGACGATGGTGGTGGTTCGCTACGAGGGATAGAGTAGAATCTGCGGGCGTATTTTCAGGCGTGATCAGGTTCAGGAGGACTGCATGCAACTCGAAGAACGGACGGCAGGCGATGTCACGATCGTGAAGGTGACCGGTGACATCACGCTCAACAAGGGCGACGACGCCATGCTGAAGGACAAAGTGCAGAGCCTGCTCCAGCAGGGCCAGAAGAACCTGCTCATCGATCTGGCTGGCGTATCGTACGTCGACAGCGCCGGCCTCGGAGAACTCGTGCAGGCGTATGCCACCACCAAGAACAAGGGCGGCGCGCTCAAGCTGTTCAACGTCACCAAGCGGCTAAAGGACCTGCTCGTCGTCACCAAGCTGCTCACCGTATTCGATACGTTCGACGACGAAGCCAGCGCACTGGCGAGCTTCACGGCATAGCCTCAGCGATCGCGCCTGTGGCGCCGACGCCCGCGCCGTAGACCGGCACGACGTCAACGCAGCACCTGCGGGGGCACCCGTCCCCGCGGCACCAACTCCTCAACGTGATGCCCCACGCCTGTTGACCTCTATACTGAGACCCAACTCACATGCCTGTAGCTCGCGGCACCCGCCTCGGCGTCTACGAAGTCGCTGCCCAGATCGGCGTGGGCGGGATGGGGGAGGTGTATCAGGCCACTGACACAACCCTCAATCGCCAAGTGGCGATCAAGGTGCTGCCTGAGTCGCTGGCCGCTGACGCCGAGCGTATTGCCAGGTTCGAGCGGGAAGCGAAGACCCTCGCGTCCCTGAATCATTCCAACATCGCCCAGATCTACGGCTTTGAGAAGTCCAGTGGCGTCCATGCCCTCGTCATGGAACTCGTCGAAGGGCCGACGCTCGCCGACCGTATCGCGCAGGGGGCGATTCCGGTTGATGAAGCCCTGCCCATCGCCAAGCAGATCGCCGAGGCGCTGGAAGCCGCGCACGAGCAAGGGATCATCCATCGCGATCTCAAGCCTGCCAACATCAAGGTACGCCCCGACGGCACGGTGAAGGTGCTGGACTTCGGCTTGGCAAAGGCGCTGGAGCCCGCCTCCGCGCATGGCGCTTCGGCGGGGCAAGCGCCGGGGCAAGACCTGTCGCAGGCCCCGACGATCACGACCCCCGCAAGGACGCAAGCCGGGATGATCCTCGGCACGGCGGCGTACATGAGTCCTGAGCAGGCAAAGGGCAAGACCGTCGATAAGCGCGCGGACATCTGGGCGTTTGGTGCGGTGCTCTACGAGATGCTCACGGGACAGCGGGCGTTTGGCGGTGAAGATATTGCTGAGACGCTCGCAGACGTGATGCGCGTCGAGCCTGCCTGGACCGCGCTCCCGGAAGGGCTGGCCCCGTCGCTGACGACGTTCCTCAAACGCTGTCTCCAGAAGGACGCGAAGCAGCGCGTTCACGACATCGCTGACGTGCGCCTCGCACTGGAGGGCGCGTTCGAGACGAGCGTATCGCAGGGCGTCGGAGCCGTCGAGGATACGCAGCCCACATGGCGGCGAGCCGCACCGCTGGCATTCGCGTCCCTGGTCACGGCCGTGGTCATTGGTATCGGGGTATGGAGCCTCTGGCCTTCCGCGGAGCCGCCGGTTGTCAGTCGATTCGACCATGTTCTTTCTGAAGGCCTGTCCTTCAGGGGCACCGGCAGCCAGGTCATGGCGTTGTCAGCGGACGGGCGTCACTTCGTCTACAACACCCAGGAGGGCCTGTATCTGCGCTCGATGGATGAGCTGGAGACCAGGCTGATTCCCGGGACCGAGGCAGGCCTAAGTCTGGCCGGTCCGTTCTTCTCGCCTGACGGGGAAACGGTCGGGTACTTTCAAGCGGGTGAGTTGAAGCGCCTCGCGATCACCGGCGGCGCACCGGTTGTCATCGCGACAGAAATGTCATTCGGCCTCGGGGCGAGCTGGGGCGCGGACGACACGATTCTCGTCGGACATACGCAGGGGATTTTGCGTGTGTCAGCCAGCGGCGACACGCGGGAGCTCGTCATCCCGGCGGAGGCGGGTGAGCGAATGGATGAGCCGCAACTGCTACCCGATGGCGACTCGGTGTTGTTCAGCTTGGGGAGGACGGATAGCGGGTGGGACCAGGCGCAGGTCGTGGTGCAGTCGCTCCGGACGGGCGAGCGAACCGTGGTGGTAGAAGGCGGGAGTGCCGCCCGCTAAGTGCCGAGCGGCCACCTGCTCTATGCGGCCGGCGACGTGCTCTTTGCCGTCGCGTTCGATGCCGACCTGCTGGACGTGGGGGGAGGAGCCGTACCCGTCGTACAAGATCTCTCGCGACCGGCACCCGGGTTGTCGGCGACAGCAAACTACGCGGTCTCCGACGGGGGGACGCTGGTCTATGTGTCCGGAGATGCGCTGGGCGCACCACTGACCCTGATAACCACGGCACGCACGCTTGCTTGGGTGGACCGGCAGGGCCGGGAGGTCCCGCTGGCTGCGCCTCCGCGGGCCTATTCCTATCCGCGCCTCTCACCGGACGGCGCGCAGGTGGCCGTCGATATTCGAAACGACGACAGCGAAATCTTGGTCTGGCACATCGCACGCAGCACCCTGACGCGCTTGACCTTCAACCCCGGTTTCGATCGATTTCCAGTCTGGTCGCCCGATGGCCGCCGCATCGCGTTCAATTCCGTGCGTGAAACGGCCGGCCAAGGGGACGCGTAATGGAAGGCGGCCGACGGTACCGGGCAGGCCGAGCGTCTGGCCGAGGATCCGGGTCAAACGTTCCCAAGCGCCTTCTCGCCCGATGGCTCGCAGCTCCTCGTGTCTGGCGCGTCAGGAGCAGGAGACCAGGATGACGACATCGGCATCGTCGCACTGGACGGAGTGGGTGCGGTGACGCCGCTCCTCGGTACCGCGTTTCAGGAGCGGAACGCCGAGGTGTCGCCCGACGGCCGGTGGCTCACCTACGAATCAGACGAGTCGGGGCAACTGGAGATTCACGTGCGGCCGTTTCCCGACGTGGACGGAGGCCGCTGGCAGGTCTCGACCAGCGGCGGCACGCAGCCGGTGTGGGCACCCGATGGACGGGAGCTGTTCTATCGGAGCGGTGACGCCCTGATGGCGGTGCCGATCGAGACCGGTCAGGGTTTTATGTGGGGGAACCCTGCGGTGCTGTTCGAAGGTCAGTTTGCGCCCAGCCTGGGCGGTCGAAATTACGATGTGTCGCCAGATGGACAGCAGTTCCTGATGCTGAAGCTGGGCTCCGTCGATGACGTCCCAGACGCGCCGGAGGCACGAATCACCATCGTCCAGAATTGGTTCGAGGAACTGCGGCGGCTGGTGCCGACGGACTGACGGGTTCACGCTGCGCGGATCGATCGGCGTAGCGCCATCCTGAAAAGGCGGGCACTTCCCGGTGGGAACGCCAAATCCCCCAGCGATTCCTCGCTACGTCCTGGCCCGATGCCGACCGGCGACGGGCAGGTTGAGTTTCGTCGTGGGACCCGCCGCCATCCGCTCTGCCGGTATCGTCTTCTCGGCTGGCGTCCAGGTCCGGCACTGTGTTCACCGTCAGGGTTCGGGTTCGCGCAGGCGGCTCCAGAGCGCTGCGCACCGCGACGGGAGGCCGGGCAAGCGCTCTTCGACCTCGGCGACCAGGCGCCCAGACTCGTCCGAGGCGAGAAGCTGCTCGATGTCCCAGCGGTCCTGGCTTCCGCCGGCGTAGAGTTTCAGTAGCGTGAGGTCGGCCGGCTGGACAACGCGCAGGCTGCCCGCGATCAGCACCTGCTCGGCCCGTGCGAGGACGGCGGTTTGCCAGTCGGATCGGCCGACGATGAGGTCGACGGCGCGTTCGTCGCCGCGCGTGATGCGCACGACGCCTGCCAGCGGATCGTCACTGTCGCCTCGGCGGCGATCCACCAGATCGGTGACGGCGAAATCCTTCCAGAATCCCTCGTCGAGCACCTGAGGATCCGTAACGAGGATGTCCTGATCCAGAGTCGATCGGCTGATGCCATGAAGCGCCAGGGCCGCGGCGCCGATCAGCGCTTGTGAGATGCCGCGCCCCTCCAGGTGCGCGCTCACCTCATCGAGCAACGTCACAACAGCTGGCGGTCGTTGGCAACCGACGCGACGCGACCGATACCTCGTGCCGCCGAGAGCATCCGCCGAGCCTCGGCGACGGGTACCCCTTTCACGGCCGCGAACTGCCGGGCGTCGGAATCGCCCAGTTCGAGCGACAGTCGCACGCGGTCGAGCGGTGCGAGGCGTCGTGCTGCTGCGCGGTCCCTGCCCCGCAGTTCATCCGCGACCGACTGCATGCAAATCAGTATAGCGATGAGAGGCCCACCTGGGTATTCTCGCCGGCATGCCCCTGTTCAAGGGCGCGTCGCCGTTTCCGCTGTCGGATTCCCCCCGCAGCATAAGCCCGCGTAGATGGCACTAGGCTCCGGCACGGGCTGCCGGGGCTATGCCACGGGCTCTAACCGGGGCTATGCCACGGGCATTAACGTCAGTCCTGAGGCGACACGCCTCTGAACAAGAACCGCTGACCGCGCTTCGCGTTGTTTCCCTCGCCCGTGTAGAGGTTCCCCTCCGCGTCCGACGCCAGCGTGTGTAGCCAGTGGAACTGCCCGGCGTTACGACCGCGGCGACCGAACTTGCCGATGGTCTGAAGGGTGGCGCGGTCCAGGACCCAGATGTGCTGATTGCTTCCGTCGGCGCTATAGAGGAACTGCTGCTCGGGGTCAGGTGAAAACGCGAAGTCCGATACCGTGCCCTGGCCGCCGGTGTGCGGCTCGATGAACCGTTCGGCGACAAATGTGCCGTCGAGCTGAAAGACCTGCATCCGGTTGTTCACTCGGTCGGCCACGTAGACCAGGTCGTCGTTCGAGATCCGCACACTATGTACTGTCGAAAACTGTTCGGGTGGATCAGTGGCCTCACCACTCGCCGAACCGGACACTGAATCGTCCGGCATCTTTCCGTAGGCGCCCCAGTGCCGCTTGTACTCGCCGGTGTCGGCGTCATAGACGATGACCCGGCGATGGCCGTACCCATCGGAGATGAACACTTCGTTGGTTCGTTGATGCACAAACGCGTTGGTCGCGGTGAACAACACCGTCGGATCGTTGCTGTTGGGTGGCTCGTTCTCGTGGCGGCGGCGGCCAATCTTCAGGAGCAGTTCTCCCGTCTTTGAGAACTTGAGCACCTGGCCGTCGAGGCGCCCGTTGCCCGCCATCCACACGTTGTCGTTGTAGTCGACGAACAGGCCGTGCTCGTTCTGAGGCCACTCAGGGACGCGTTCCTCACTGTCCGGGCTGCCCCAGGCTTGCACAACCATCCCGGTCCGATCGAATTCGATCACGGGCGGAGCGGGCACGCAGCACTCCACTCCCGCGCCCCAGTTGGTGGCAATCTCGTCATCAACGATGCTCTGCGGGCGCTGGAGCATCCACATGTGCCCATCCTGCGCGCTATACAGGGCAGTCGTGTGCCCGATGAGCCAGTTCTCGTGGGGCCGAGGCCACGAGGGGTCGATGTCGAATCTGGGAACGGGCCCCTGCCAGGCAGGATCGACCTGAAAGAGCAGAGGAAATCCGGCCTCCGGCGCCGCGGTCTGGCCCTGCGGTGTCGTGTCGTCGCTCGGCGCCGACGTGCACCCAACGAGCCCCGCGCCGACGGTGACAACGAGGGCGGCGATACCTACGCAGGCTGGCAAGCTCGGTGTCATGACTGTCTCCATGAACTCGCTTTAGGACTCCGCCGTCTACCGAGGGCACGCCTGGATCGGTTGCGGGACCGAAACGCGGATTGTACCTCTAGCAGCCCGTGGTGAAAGTCAGTCGGCATTCGACGAGCGATGCATCCTCTCGGGGAGCGTTGTTCCCGCTCCGCTTCTGCGTTAAGGTTTGGCAGCTTTTCACAAGACGAGGGCGGTCAACCGCTGGAACCGGAAAGGAACCCTGAATGCGTAAGGTCCTCTTTACCTCGGGAGTCATCGCTGTCGCGTTGGTGGCGACTATTTCAGCGCAGGTCCCGGCAGCGTTTGATCCGCTGGCGATTGGTGGCAAGGACACCGACTGGTTCATGAGCCGCGTCGGACGTCCGGATGTCGACAGCGAGCCGCAGGCCCCGTTCAAGATCATGGGCAACGTCTACTACGTCGGCTCCAACAATATCTCTTCGATTCTCGTCGCCACGCCGCAGGGTCACATCCTGCTCGACACGGGTACCCAGAAGATGGCGGCGGTCGTGTTTCCCAACATCGTCAGTCTTGGGTTCAAGCCAGGCGACATCAAGGTGATGCTGATCTCTCACGCGCACTACGATCACATGGAGACGATGGAGACGATCCGTCGCCTCACCGGCGCCACGGTGGTGGCGATGGAAGCTGAGGTTCCGTCGCTGATCAATGGCCATGACATGGGGCCGAACGAGACCTGGGGTCACGAGCCGATCCAGGTAGGCCGTGTCATCAAGAGCGGGGAAGAGATCCACCTGGGGGGATCCACGGTCAAGGCAATCTGGACGCCCGGCCATACCCTCGGCGCTACCGCCTACTTCATCACCACCGAGGAAGACGGGCAAACCTACCAGATCGTCTACGGCGGTGCGCCGGGAGCGGTCACGGGCAATCCCAGGTACGACACGAATCCGGAGGACGCGTTGGCGTCCTACGCCGCCCTGCGCGAGATGAATCCGGACATCAGGATCAACGGCCATCCCCAG
>Ga0115002_10004663_pt1 | contig 16477 bp, 16 predicted proteins | sample ArcticOcean_MG_C_8_FD_89576 | JGI IMG/M metagenome (GOLD analysis project Ga0115002, IMG submission 89576) | Marine microbial communities from western Arctic Ocean - ArcticOcean_MG_CB11_86 | ecosystem: Environmental > Aquatic > Marine > Oceanic | place: Arctic Ocean: Canada Basin | collected... | reverse complement strand
TGACAATTTTTCCAAACCTCTCTTTAAATACCTAGACAAATCATCTTCAGTATAATTAATTTAGTCTTATGAAAGAACTGATAAGTACTACAGATCCTACAATTATAGCCTTAGTAAAGCATCTCCTTGAGTCTGAACACATAAAGGTGTTTGAAATGGACGTCCATATGAGTAATCTTGAGGGTTCAATAGGAATTTTCCCCAAACGTTTATTCGTTTTGAAAAAAGATTTAACGGAATCATTGAAAATATTAACAGACAATCAGATCCAACTGAAAGCTTCTTAAATGCACTTATTCTCAGAAAAAGAACTTTCTCTTGATTCATTTCTGGACGGAAAGCTTCATATTTGGCAACCCCTAAAAGGATATAGGGCGGCAACTGACCCTGTTTTCCTGGCAGCTGCATGTCCAGCAAAAGAAGGGGAGGAGGTTCTTGAGTTGGGATGTGGTGCTGGAACAGCATCGTTTTGTTTGTTTCGCCGTCTCAATGTAAAATTAACAGGTGTGGAGCTTCAACTCCAATACGCAAAACTCGGCATAAAAAATGGCTTACATAACAAAATTCCTATAGAGGTAGAGACATCTGACCTACGAAACTTGTCGTCTAACATAAGAGGAAAACTGTTTCATCAAGTAATGATGAATCCACCTTATTATAGAGCTGGAACCCCAGGGCATAATAATGGGAAAGAATCTTCCCAACGCATTAACACCCCCTTAACAGATTGGGTCAATATAGCTCTTAAGCGGCTTAAACCAAAAGGTTGGATAACAATTATAAATACTCCCGAGAATCTCACAGAATTATTAAATGCTTTAGGAACTAAAGTTGGCGATATTTCGATAAAGCCACTGGCCTCCAGGGAACATATGATCGCAAACCGTGTAATAATTAGAGCAAAAAAATCCTCAAGAGGAATCACAAAAATATTTAGTCCACTAATCGTCCACACAGGAAAAAAACATCTTGAAGATTCTGACAGCTATAGCATGGAAGCAAGTGGAGTTTTAAGAAATGCCAACCCCATTCATTTTTAGGTTAAAGAGGTATTCAACGGTTAATTTTCTTAATGAATTGAGAGACTATTACTAACAGAAAAATAGTGTTTTCTGTTGTCTTTAACCTCTAAACACTAGACCTACCGCATTATAAAAATTAAAAGCGCTCGACACACATTGCCACACCCATGCCACCACCGATACAAAGAGTAACTAAACCCTTTCTTAGATCTCTTCTCTTCATCTCGTACAACAAGGTTGTAAGAACTCGACAGCCCGATGCTCCTATCGGATGACCAATTGCTATTGCACCACCGTTAACATTTACAATTCTTGGGTCCCAACCCATCTCTTTATTTACCGCACAAGCCTGAGCTGCAAAAGCCTCATTTGCTTCAACTAAATCTAAATCTTCGACTCTCCATCCCGCTTTTTTTAATGCCTTTCTAGAAGCATAGATTGGCCCAACACCCATAACAGCTGGATCAAGACCAACCGTTGCATATGAAGCTATTCTCGCCAACGGTTCTATTCCACGAGTCTCAGCCTCAGTTGCACTCATTAAAAGTGCTGCAGCGGCCCCGTCATTAACTCCTGAAGAATTAGCGGCTGTAACCGATCCAGGACTAGCAAATGCTGCCTTAAGTTTTGACATGGATTCCATAGATGCCCCATGTCTAATATATTCGTCACTATCAATGACGATATCGCCTCTTCGATTAGAAATTATAAAAGGAACTATTTCTTCAATAAATTTACCAGATTTCTGAGCAACCTCTGCCTTATTTTGTGAAGCCACTGCAAAGACGTCCTGATCCTCGCGACTTATCTCCCATTTCTCTGCAACATTCTCTGCTGTTTGTCCCATGTGATAACCATTAAACGCATCCCACAAACCATCTCTAATCATAGAGTCGATATAACTAAGGTCACCCATTTTTTGACCCGACCGCATCAACGCTACATGAGGGGACAAACTCATATTTTCTTGACCACCAGCTGCAACAATGGAGGCATCTCCGAGCTGAATATGTTGGGCAGCGATAGCAACTGCTCTCAACCCAGAGCCACATACTTGGTTTATTCCCCAAGCAGAGCTTTCCTTTGGAAATCCAGCGATTATGTGTGCCTGTCTTGCGGGATTTTGTCCCTGACCGGCAGTCAGAACTTGACCCAAAATTGTTTCTGAAACTTCAGCCTTATCAATCCCAGCTCTTTTAACAATTTCTTCAAGGACTGAGGCACCAAGTTCATGAGCGGGGACATTCACAAAAGACCCTAAAAAACTTCCTACAGCGGTTCTGACCGCAGACGCTATTACTACATTTGTCATTTTATTCCTTTCGTCCGGCACGAGCTAACAATTACATTTAATTATATAAATTTCAACTTTTGTATACTAGACCCATTCAGGACCATAAATCATTGCGGGTGCTTATTTTTAAGAATTACTCTGATTAAGCTATACAGTAATAATGGTGGCTGGAACGGTAGGATTCGAACCTACAATCTTCTGTACCAAAAACAGGTGCATTACCATTATGCTACGTTCCAAAAGTCTTCTGTGATTTAAATGTCTGAATCGATAGCCGCAAGTGGAAAAATGCCGATTGTTACCTAATTCAGTGTAAGTTATTAAAACCCTATGAAAAGTAATGTGATTATTATAGGTGCGGGCGCTGCAGGAATGATGTGTGCAATAGAGGCAGGCAAGCGAGGACGTAGAGTGATTCTCATTGAACACGCAAAAACACCTGGAGAAAAAATCCGTATATCTGGGGGTGGAAGATGTAACTTCACCAATAAAAATGTCTCCAAAGAAAACTTTATCTCTTCAAATCCAAATTTTTGCATTTCCGCTTTAACAAAATACACAGCTCAAGATTTTACAAACCTAGTATCCTCCAAGGGTATTTCATGGCACGAAAAAACATTAGGCCAGCTTTTCTGTGACACTTCTTCACTAGACATAATTGAAATGCTAACAACCGAATTAAAAAGAACAAACGTGAATCTTTTATTAAGCACTAGGGTAAACTCCATTAATCACAACGGAAATGACTACATATTAGAAACATCTGCTGGGCAATTTTCATCTGAAAGTATTGTTATTGCCACCGGTGGAAAGTCGATACCAAAAATAGGAGCGACAGATTTTGGGTATAGAATTGCAAGGCAGTTTGATCTCTGCCTAGTCGAAACCAGACCAGCACTAGTTGCCTTAACTTTTAATCAAATAGATCTAGGTAAAATATCAGGATTGTCAGGAAATTCAGTTTTTGCTGAGGTAATGTGTAACCGCGCATCGTTTAGTGAAGGTTTACTATTTACTCATAGAGGTCTTTCTGGGCCTTCAATCCTACAAATATCTTCGTACTGGAAGGAACGGGAGGATATTATAATAAACTTAAAAGAAGACAGTTCTATTCAAGAGTTACTAGTCAGTTTACGAAAAACAAGCGGTAAAATTTCAATAAAAAATGCTTTGGGATTTTATCTACCAACAAAAATAGCAGAAATGATTATAAACGAAGTAGCTCTTAATGGAAATCTTGGGGATCAAAGTAACTTAGCTTTAGAAAAAATTGCTCAAGCAGTACATCACTGGAAAGTTAAGCCAGTCGGATCAGAAGGTTATAGAACGGCAGAAGTTACTCTTGGCGGAGTAAACACCGACGAACTAGACTCTATAACCATGGAAGTAAAAAAAGTCAAAGGCCTATACTTTATCGGAGAAATTGTAGACGTAACCGGATGGTTGGGGGGATATAACTTTCAATGGGCTTGGTCCTCTGGCTGGTCGGCAGGGCAAGTCGTTTAAATTCGGCACGGATTTTTTTTTGCTAATTTGTCGAATTCCATTAGATCCCGAATAAGCGCACCCATTTCTCCTATTGGGATCATATTTGGACCATCGGAAGGTGCTTCATCTGGATTTTCGTGGGTTTCAATAAAAACACCAGCGATACCTAAAGAAACCGCAGCACGTGCCATAATGGGTGCAAATTCTCTCTGGCCACCAGAAGAATCTCCGTTACCACCAGGTTGCTGAACGGAGTGAGTTGCATCCATTATAATTGGATAACCCATTTTTGCCATTATCGGGATTCCACGAAAATCTGTAACTAATGTATTATATCCGAATGAAGAGCCTCTCTCGGTTAGGAGGATTTTTTGGTTACCAGAAGATTCAACTTTTTTTGTTACATTATCCATATCCCACGGTGCCAAAAATTGTCCTTTTTTTATATTTATTACGGCCCCTGTTTTACCTGCAGCTATTAAAAGATCCGTCTGTCTACATAAAAATGCGGGTATTTGAATTACGTCAACAGCTTGAGCAGCAACCCTACACTGATCTACATCGTGCACATCAGTTAAAACCGGACACCCTACTCTCGTACGGATCTCCCTTAAAATTGATAAACCATTATCGATACCCACTCCACGTTTTCCACCCGCCGAGGTTCGGTTGGCTTTGTCATAAGAAGCCTTAAATATAAAAGAAGCGCCCGCATGAGTGCAAACCTCAGCCATGATCTCAGCGATCATTAGAGCATGATCCAAGCTTTCCAACTGGCATGGTCCAGCGATGATCGTTAATGGTAAGTTATTCCCAATATCTAGATTGTTTATTTTAATATTTTTCATCATCTAACCAAAATTTTTATTTCACCAAATCAGTATATCAAATTAATTCTTGAGAACTACAATCACGTTAAACATTTTTCCAATAACATTAAACTGGTTTATCTAAATTCTTAGTTTTAATGAGCTGGTGCCAAATTTAAATACCAGTTATTCCAATGCTAGACTTGCCAACTTGTGAGATTGTAAATATCTACATTACTTAAGCCGTAAATGGATAAGCTTTTTAAGCTACATTCAAATACCCTAATTTAAACATTTCTAAGAGAATGGAGAATGACGGTGAGAAAACTGGGGGCAGCATTTCTTTTACTTCTATTGTGGTCATTAATGTCTGGCATTTATGAAGTACACGTCATTATTTTAGGAGTAATTTCAGTCATATCCGTGCTCTTAATTATTAAAAAAATGGACAAAATAGATAACAGCGCGATTCAATTTAACTTGAAACCGATTCCATCAATCCTATATTTCGGTTGGCTTACGCTCGAAATATTTAAGGCAAACTGGCAGGTAACAAAAGTTATTCTCTCGAAAAATCCACCTAACATGCAGCGTTTCATTAAAATAGAGTATTCGCAACATAGTGATCTCGGACAAGTCATATTCGCAAATTCAATTACACTAACCCCAGGAACCATATCTGTCGAAATTGAACCCGAGTATTTGTTGGTTCATGCGCTAGATTATAAGGAAGAGGATAATGCCTCTTTAACAAAAATGGATCGCAGGGTAAGCGCTCTTGAAAGCCAGGTGTGTATTTAATGTTTATCATGACTACCTTCTTACTTTTTATAGCCATGGCATTAGTACTGTTTAGATTATTTACAGGACCCACCGTATATGACCGAGTGCTTGCCGTTAACTCCTTTGGAACCCATACCGTCCTCTTTATCGGTGTGGTTGGTTTTCTGTCCGGGAGGCCTGACTTTCTTGATATTTCCTTACTTTATGCGTTAATAAATTTCGTTAGCACAATTGCAATATTAAAATTTTTTAGGTACCGCGGTATTGGGAGCCCGTCCCAAAATATAGAAGAACGGCCCAACTGATGCTCGAACTAGACACAATGATAAATTTTTTAAGTTGGGTGTTTCTTTCTTTAGGATCTTTGTCTGTAGTTATCGGTGCTTATGGAACTGTTAAATTTCCAGATTTTTGGTCTCGACTCCAGGCAGCCTCTGTAACAGATTCTGCTGGTATGATCCTAATAATGTCAGGGCTCTGCCTTCAGGCTGGATTAACACTTATTACCGTTAAGATCATAATCATAATGGTTTTCTTATTTATTACAGGACCAACTTCAACTCACGCACTGGCCAACGCTGCCCTTGTATCGGGATTACTTCCTAAAACCAAAGACACCACCCAATCTAAGAATTAAACTAAATAAAAAAGCTATTAAAGGCTCTTAATGGACACACTTATTAATATAATTTTATTTACTTTACTGGTCATTACAGCTATTGCGGCCGCAAGAACTCACGGGCTGTTTGGGGTAGCAATGCTATCCGGGGTATTTAGTTTGCTCTCGGCTCTACTACTAGTGACTCTTGATGCCGTAGACGTAGCATTTACTGAGGCCGCCGTCGGGGCAGGGATCTCAACGGTACTGATGCTCTCCGCTCTTTCATTAACCTCTCGGCACGAAAAAGAATCCTCACGTTCGAACTTACTTCCGCTTTTAGTAGTTATGTTTACAGGTATTTTATTGTTTTATGGAACACTTGATATGCCAAATTTTGGAGAAGAAAGCACCCCAGCGCAAAACCATGTTTCAAAAGCATATATTGAGAGATCTCCATCAGAAGTTGGCGTACCTAACATAGTCACAGCAATTTTGGCAAGTTATCGCGGGTATGACACTATGGGCGAAACAGCCGTAGTATTTACAGCAGGTGTAGGAGTTCTCCTTCTTCTTAGTGGACTTCAGAGGCGTCGCCGCAAAGAATATAAAAAATCAGGAAAACTATAATGCGTCATCATTTAATACTTCGTGTAATCACAAAACTTTTAGTCGGAGCAATGATGCTATTTGCATTCTATGTTCAGTTTCATGGGGATTATTCACCTGGGGGTGGATTCCAAGCAGGCGTAATAATGGCCGTTGCGTTTATTATCTATGGAATAGTCTTCGACTTAGATCATGTGCAAAGAGTTTTACCACCTTGGATTGCCCATAAAATGCTTGCGATCGGCGTTCTAATTTATTCTGGAACAGGAGTCGTCAGTTTCTTCCAGGGCCTGAAGTTTTTAGATTATACTGCATTAAGTCCCCTCCACCCTATTCATGGTCAACACTACGGCATATTCGCAGTAGAATTAGGCGTAGGTATAACCGTAACTGGAGTTATGATCTCAATTTATTACGCATTTGCAGCACGAATATCAGAAATACGTGATGAGGACTGGTAATGATTGACCTTTTTACTTTGAATTTCATACTAGGTCATATCAATTACTGGTTGTTCATAGTGCTTATGATGACCGGCTTATATATTGTAATTTCTAGAGGAAATCTTGTTAAAAAAATTGTAGGTCTAAATATCTTTCAATCATCTGTTTTTATGTTTTACATTTCAATGGGTAAGGTTTCGGGTGGAACGGCACCAATTTTTCCCTTAGACATGAAAATAGATTCAACGATAACATATTCAAACCCTCTGCCTCACGTTTTAATTTTAACTGCCATTGTGGTAGGGATTGCAACGACGTCCTTGGCTCTAGCTCTAACTGTTCGAATAAGAGAGGCGTATGGGACGATTGAAGAGGACGACCTTGTCTCTATCGAACTCAAATTAAACACTGAAGAATTATCTTCTGAGTATGCCCTAACCACGGGAACTAAAGCATGAGCCTGGAAGCTTCTCATGACTTAGCATTCTCTTTGTCAGATAATCTACCAATCTTACAGGTTTTAGTTCCTTTTATAGCTGCTCCATTAGCTGTCGTAATTGGCAATAGAATTATTTCTTGGTGGTTAGCATTTATTTCCAGTGTAATTTCCTTACTGATCGCAACAACTTTACTCGGAAAAGTTATAGATGGGAGCGTCATCTCATATCAAATAGGGGGTTGGGCACCACCTTTAGGTATAGAGTACCGAGTAGATAATTTAAGTGCATTAATACTATTTCTAGTTACTTTAGTAAGTACCATTATTCTTCCCTATGCATACAAAAGCGTTAATTTCGAAATCCCAAAAGAACAACATACTCTTTTTTATGCCGCATATCTACTATGCTTAACAGGACTATTAGGTGTGGTGGTTACTGGAGACGCATTTAATGTTTTTGTATTTCTAGAAATTTCTTCACTCTCTACATATGTCCTTATCGCTCAGGGTTCCTATCGAGACAAACGAGCACTGACCGCAGCTTTTGACTACCTAATTATGGGTACGATTGGAGCAACTTTTTTTGTAATTGGCATAGGCTTTCTATATATGGCCACGGGCACTCTTAATATGGTTGACATGTCTAACCTATTAAAAGGTCAGGAATCATTAAGTACTGTTCGATCTGGTTTTGCATTCATTGTTATCGGAATTGGTTTAAAATTAGCAATTTTTCCTCTCCATTTTTGGTTACCCCGTGCTTACACATACGCACCCTCCGCTATTACGGCTTTCCTTGCAGCTACTGCCACAAAAGTTGCAGTTTATATGCTTTTACGATTTATGTTTACGATATTTCAACCAACCTTTTTGTCTCAAATATCTATTTTCGAGTATATAATATTACCATTAGCTATTCTGGCTATGTTTTCTGCGTCCATTATCGCTGTTTATCAAAGTGATTTTAAAAAACTTTTAGCTTACTCGAGTATCGCACAAATTGGATATATTCTACTGGGAATAGGATTAATGTCTGAAACAAGTTTAACCGCTGCTGTCATTCATATTTTCAATCATGGAATCACAAAAGCCGTTCTATTTATGGGAATCGGCGCATACGTTTTACAAGGGAGGGGCTCTTTTCTGTCTGATCTAGAAGGAATCGGAAAAGTAATGCCTTGGACAAGTGCTGCAATCGTCGTAGGTTGTCTGAGCCTAATTGGGGTCCCAGGGACTGTAGGCTTTATTAGTAAATGGTTTCTGGTTAAATCTGCCTTGGAAATAGGGTGGTGGCCGGTTGCTATTGCAATTGTTCTCACTTCCTTACTTGCAGTAATTTATTGTTGGAGAGTTATAGAAACAATCTATTTTAAACCACTCCTGTCGAAAAATTTAACTTCTGAAACACCTATATCAATGCTTCTCCCAATTTGGGTAGGAGCTCTTGCTTGTATCTATTTTGGTTTAAATGCAGAAGCAATAATGACCACATCTCAAATGGCAGCAAAAAGTCTCTATGCTGGGTCGTTTGGTTCGCTTTAAGGGAAAGGAATTCTAGTGGAAACAAATACTGCAATTCTTTTAAGTATTATCATCCCTCTGTCGGCTGCAATATGTAATATTTATATAAAAAAACACCCAAACCTAAGAGATAGTATAACTTTAATTTCTTCGATTCTTACATTTTTGAACGTTTGTATAATCCTATATAATGTAGGAAATAACACGACAGACCCGATGATCTTGTTCTCAGTGGCAAACGGACTAAACATATCTTTTCATGTCGAACCTCTTGGTTTGCTATTCGCTCTTTTAGCTTCTGGACTTTGGATTGTTACGCATATTTATGGTGTTGGCTATATGCGTAAAAACAAAGAGGAAAACCATGGGAGGTTTTTTGCTTGCTTTTCCTTAGCTATCGCTTCGGTTATTGGAATAGCATTTTCATCAAATTTATTTACGTTATTTTTCTTTTACGAAGCTCTCACATTAACTACTTATCCACTAGTGGCTCATAAAGGCTCCAGTGAAGCCTTGCGCGGAGCCAGAACTTATTTTGGAATATTAATTGGAACCTCTATTGGTCTGCAACTAATCGCAATTATTTGGACTCTTGTCATCGCTGGAACTCTAGACTTCACCCGTGGCGGCATTCTTCTGGGCAACATTGAGGGACCGTTAGTAGCCTTACTGCTCTTTTTGTATATTTTTGGTATTGGAAAAGCGGCAGTCATGCCTTTTCATCGATGGCTTCCTGCAGCAATGGTTGCCCCAACCCCCGTATCGGCACTACTTCATGCTGTAGCAGTTGTTAAAGCAGGGGTGTTTACCGTTCTAAAGGTAGGAATATATATATTCGGAATCGATTTTTTGAAAGAAAGCGGCGCATCATATTGGCTCATGTGGTTGGCCGCATTTACTATTATTGCTGCATCATTGATAGCCTTAACAAAAGACAACCTTAAAGCACGGCTTGCATACTCAACCATAAGCCAATTATCTTATATTACCTTAGGTATGGCCCTAGCCACTTCTATGGGAGTTCTCGGCGCCGGACTACACATAGTTATGCATGCTATGGGAAAAATAACTCTATTTATGTGCGCGGGGTCTATTTACGTTGCCACCCACAAAACTAAAATAAGTGAAATGGCCGGTTTAGGACGTTTAATGCCTATAACTTTTGTTGCTTTTCTAATAGGATCTCTCTCTATTATAGGCCTGCCTCCACTCGGAGGCTCTTGGAGTAAGTGGCTGCTTATTTTGGGAGCTGCCGACCGAGACCAATTTCTTATAATTCTAGTTTTAGTACTTAGCTCTTTACTAAATGTAGCCTACCTTGTGCCAATATTTGTAAAAGGGTTTTTCCTTGAAAAGAAAAGTAGTACTCCACAAAAATCTTTAGAAAGCTCCATTTTAATTTGGTTGCCGCCCACCTTTACAGCGTTTTGCTGCTTGGTTCTATTTTTTGTGGCAGATGATATATTAATATTTCTTACACCGATAATTTCATTGGAATAAAAATAGCATGCAAGCTCAAGATAAAAACAAAACAGATAATTTACCTAAACTGGGAAGATTTCTTAATAAAATCGACTCGTCTAATGGGGTAAGGTTCATATTTATTTTCTTAATAACAGTCTGTGGAATTTTATTTGTCATCGATTTTTTTATTCAAAAACATGATCACTTTACTGTGGAAAACCTTTATGGTTTTTATGGCTTTTATGGCTTTGTAATGTTTTCTGGGATTATTTTCAGCGTTAAACTTTTGAGAACTGTAATTAAGAGGCCTGAGAATTACTATGGAGTTAAAGCTATCGATCAAGAGATTTACCCTGAGGACGAGTTAGAAAAAGTCGATCATGGTTCATAATTTAACAACCCCAACAGCATTTTGGTTTTTTTATTCCGTAATTTTGCTTCTTGCTCTACCCTCCGGGAAGTTGAGAAGTTCTTTTTTACTGATGGTTCCTGTTCTCGCAGGCATTCAATTATGGAATTTACCGTTAGGAAACTTGGTGCAATTTAAACTTTTTAACTTTGATTTAGAGCTTATGCGAGTGGATAAGCTATCCCGTATTTTTGGCCTAATTTTTTGTCTAGCAGCGTTCTTGGGAAACCTTTACGCCGCTCACTTAAGAGATACTGTGCAACAAGTTGCAGCCTTACTCTATGCTGGGGCCGCTATTGGCGCAGTTTTTGCCGGAGATCTAATTACACTTTTTATTTACTGGGAAGGCACAGCGCTTGCATCTGTTTTTCTTATATGGGCCAGGCGAACAGTTGCAGCTTATCATACGGGAATGACATACCTTATAATACAAATCGGCTCAGGTGTAATTTTGCTAGTTGGTGTAGCGTTATTTTTTAACGAGACGGGATCTATTAAATTCGAATTAATGAGCTTAACCTCCCTCGCTACTTGGCTTATATTCTTGTCCTTCGGTATAAAGTGCGCGTTCCCCTTGCTCCATAACTGGGTTCAAGATAGCTATCCTGCCGCAACTGTTACCGGAACAGTGATTCTTTCAGCATTCACAACAAAGCTTGCGGTATACGCTCTGGCCAGAGGATTTGCGGGAACAGAAATTCTTATCTATATCGGAGCAGCAATGACACTGTTTCCAATTTTCTTTGCAGAGATCGAGAATGACCTAAGACGCGTACTGGCATATAGCACAAATAATCAATTAGGTTTCATGGTTGTTGGAATAGGGATCGGGACAGAATTATCCATGAATGGTGCCGTTAGCCATGCCGTAGCTCATATTTTATTTAAATCACTTTTATTTATGAGTGTTGGCGCAGTCCTTTTTCGAACAGGTACGTGCAAGGCTTCTGAACTAGGTGGGGTATATCGAACTATGCCTAGAACTGCTATATTTTGTTTAATTGGTGCAGCCTCAATTTCTGCTTTCCCTTTATTTTCAGGATTTGTAACAAAATCACTTATATTAGATGCAACGGCAAAAGGGCATTATTATTTAATTTGGGCGATCTTACTATTTGCATCAGCAGGTGTCCTATCTCACTCAGGAATTAAAATACCATACTTCACATTTTTTAGTCATGATAGTGGATTGCGCCCCAAAGAAGCTCCACTTCATATGCAAGTGGCAATGGGCATTACTGCTTTCCTCTGTATCTTTATCGGTTGTTTCCCTGCAACACTATACTCACTATTGCCTTATCCCGTTGGGTATCAAGCATACACGACTTCACATGTTATAAATCAATTGCAACTTTTATTTTTTGCTCTCCTGGCTTTTGCTCTTCTTATGCGATCCGGAATTCATCCACCGGAAATTAAAGCAATTAATTTAGACACTGACTGGATATACAGGCGTTTTCTTCCAAGTATTATTACTAAGGTAGAAAACCTACTAGATGGTTTTATATTTCGTACACGTGAACTATTATCTCTTAAACTTTATTTGGTTCTTAGGATTCTACATATATTACTTGGACGCGAAGGAGCTGTAGCGAGAATATTGCCAGTTGGGTCAATGGTTTTGTGGATGGTGATACTCTTGATTATAACTCTAGTAGTAGTTTTTATTGGTTTTTAAAAAATCAATAACCTTGATCACGATCAACAGCATGTAGAAAAGAGTTTCCAGACTCTCCTCGTTTTATATTTGTTGCAATACTTTCCGATGCACTTTTAACTCTTGTCGTCGAAGCTATATGAGGCGTTACCGTTACATTCTTACTTTTCCAGTAGAAATGATCAGGTGGCAATGGCTCCTCTCTAAATACATCTAATGTAGCATGACGAATGTGGCCTTCATTTATAGATTTAATCAACGCCACATCTTCAATAAGATGACCCCTTCCTGGATTAATAATCATTGCACCCTTGGGCATATTCGATAAACTAACTGAGTCAATAATACCTGATGTAATACTTGTCAGAGGAAGCAAAAGAACAAGTATTTCTGCGTGATTCAATGCTTTAACAAACCCGTCAACTCCATGATAGCATTTAACATCATGTATCATCCGTTTTGTACGGCCCCACCCACAAACATTAAACTTAAGATTAGTAAGAGCTATAGCACACGCCGTCCCTAACTCACCCAAGCCTAAAATACTTATATTACGCTGTCTAGCCAGTGGTGGGACTACTTGATTTCTCCACACTCCATCCTGCTGATGGGTGTGGGAGTCTAATCCTAAATGATATCTCAAGACATGCCCTGTAACATATTCAACCATACCATCGGTTAATTCCATATCAACCATTCGGCACAACGGAACATCTATGGTTGAATTATCCGCTATACGTTCTACTCCTGCCCATAGGCTCATTACAGCCTTGAGACGTGGGTACTTTCGAAAGTTTCTTATATCACAGCTGGGTGAATAAATTATATATTCAACGTCATAAGCATTAACGTCTGTCGTTAACTTCACCTTTAGATTGCAATTAGAAAAAGCCCTAATTAACTCTTTTTCATATTCGAGCCAATCACTAGGTTTAGCGGCAAATAAAATTTTTATCATTTTCATGTCATCTTACCTTAATCTGTGCACGTGCGCACTCTGCATGAAACCAAATGCGCAAAGAAGAACGATCATAGATGAACCACCATAACTTATTAATGGAAGAGGCACTCCTACTATTGGAGCAAACCCCATGACCATTGCCATATTGACAGACAAATATAAAAAGAACATAATTGCAACGCCCATTGTTGTTAAAAATGAAAATCGGTCTTTATTACTTAAAGCCGACAAAACACAAAAAACAATAACTGCTGCGTACATCAACAAAATAGAGAGACCACCAAAAAAACCAAACTCTTCTGCGAGAGTCGTAAAGATGAAATCGGTATGCTTTTCTGGAAGGAAATTGAGTCTTGATTGGGTTCCCTGCATAAATCCTCTTCCGTTAAGTCCACCCGAACCAAGAGCAATTTTTGATTGTGTGATATGATAACCAGCCCCTAGCGGGTCACTAGACGGATACAAAAAGGTTTCTATTCTATTATATTGATATTCTCGTAAAAGAGCCCATTTTGTATTTTGTGTTTTAATAACTACTACAACCAGAGCACCAACAAGCGAGATTACAGCTGCAAAATAACCCCAATGCACCCCCGCTAAAAATATAATAACAAAACCTCCCAAAAGAATTAGAAGTGCTGTACCAAGATCAGGTTGCCGAAGAGTTAGGAACACAGGAATAATAATTATAATTACTGGAATTAAAACCCATAGAAGCTTTGAAGTTTGCTCAAGGTTTAATCTATCATAATATGCCGCCAAGAATAAAACCGTTGTAATCTTTGTTAATTCAGAAGGCTGAAGACGCATAAAACCCAAATCTAACCATCTCTGGGCTCCCATACCTGTTTCCCCAAAAAATTCTACTCCCACTAATAGAAGAACACTGCCTAAATAAAAAACTCCCGAAACATTTCGCCAAAACCAAATAGGCGTCATTGCTATAAAAAACAACGCTATCATACCTACTATAAAACGCTTCACCTGTGGGGCGAGCCATGGAGTGACCGAACCACCAGCCACCGAATAGAGCATTAGAAAGCCAACACAAGAAATAGCACAAAGCAATAAAACAACAGCCCAGTTCAAATGGAAAATTTTAGAAAATCCTGAGGGTTTATGCCTCAAATCGCTTTCCATATAACTCATCAGTTTTTAACAACCAAAATCTCAGAGGGATCTATAAGAACCATTTTGTTAAAAGCAGAAGAGATCCGTGCTCGTTGAGATTCAGGGTAAGCCGATAATGGCGGTAAAGCATCATGCTGAGCAGCCAAAATTATATCACGAGCAATTGGCGCTGCAACGGCAGATCCACTTCCCCCATGCTCTACAATTACTGACACTGCATACCTTGGGGATTTAAAGGGAGCATAGCCAACAAATAAAGCATGGTCTCTTTGCTTCCACGGCAAATCTTGGTTCAGAGCAACTCCATCTTCTCGTTCGGATCTGGATATTCCCCGCACCTGGCTTGTTCCGGTTTTTCCTACCAGTTTCATGTTCTTACTTTCGATACGACTGCCATAAGCTGTTCCCCTAGAAGAATTAATTACATCATACATTCCCTTCTGAACACGAAGTAAATCTTCTTGAAGGACCCCCAAGGGACTAAAAGCTTCGGGATCCAGTTCCAAGCCTGCAAATGTTTTTACCAGTCTAGGCTTTACTACTCGATTTGTTGCTAGTCGAGCCATCATAACTGCTAACTGAAGTGGAGTAGATAAAACGAACCCTTGCCCAATTGCCGCATTCAAACTATCTCCAATCCTCCAGTCCTCCCCGCGTCTTCTAAGCTTCCAATCCTTGCTGGGTATTAATCCAGATTGCACCAGTGACATTGGAATGTCGTGCTTTTCACCGAGACCCAAACGTCTAGCCATTAAATTTATCTTTTTGATTCCTACTCTCTGAGCAAGCTCATAATAATAACAATCGCACGACAGCTTCAGACTATCATGGAAATTAACATTCCCATGCCCAGATCTCTTCCAGCAATGGAATCTACGACCGGAAAGCTCAATATACCCAGTACACCTAATTTTTTCATTAGGCTCTACAACGCCGGCCTTTAAAGCTGCAAGTGCTACAGCCATCTTAAATGTTGATCCAGGGGGATAACTCCCCTGAACCGCCTTATTACCTAGAGGCCTATATGGATTTTCCAATAGTGCGTTATAATCTTTAAAAGAAATACCATTAACAAATTTATTTGAGTCAAAAGTTGGTGTCGAGCCAATAGCTAATAGATCTCCGTTCATCACATCCATGATAATGGCTGATGCACTAATCCCTTCGAGACGAGCTTGTACGAAGTTTTGTAATTTAGTATCAATAGTAAGCTTTATATCTGGGCCATTAACACTCTCATCTCGATCTAAGTCGCGCATAACTCGGCCCAATGCGTTTACTTCGACCCTCCTCACACCTACAAGACCACGTAACTGTCTGTCCAATTTACTTTCAACCTCTGTTTTACCAACTTGAAATCTTGGAATTTCAAGTAACGGGTTTTTCTCTGACAAAAGTCCATTTAAAAAATCTTCTTCCATTTTTTTTATATCTTTTTCGTTAACAGGCCCAACATAACCAACGATATTAGAATAATCCGTAGAAAGAGGGTAAAACCTTGTTAACATGACTTCCAAACTTACTCCTGGCAGAGCCGGAGAATTCACGGCGATCCTACTCAACTGTTTCCAGCTCAAGCGTTCTACAACTGTAATCGGAATGAGTGGACGGTTCTTTAAAATTTGACCCTTCAGGATTGCTATCTCCTCATCCGGCATGAGTAGAATTTTCTGTAAGTTTCTTAAAACCTCTTCTAGGTTTTTTATTCCGTCTCTAATTAGAACAGCACTATAATTTTGTTCGTTTCCAGCAAGTAAAACACCATTCCTATCAAAAATCCTCCCTCGAACAGGCGATATTAATCGTAAATTTATTCTATTTTCCTCTGCCAATAATCTAAATTTTTCAG
>Ga0115002_10004660_pt1 | contig 16499 bp, 20 predicted proteins | sample ArcticOcean_MG_C_8_FD_89576 | JGI IMG/M metagenome (GOLD analysis project Ga0115002, IMG submission 89576) | Marine microbial communities from western Arctic Ocean - ArcticOcean_MG_CB11_86 | ecosystem: Environmental > Aquatic > Marine > Oceanic | place: Arctic Ocean: Canada Basin | collected... | reverse complement strand
CCTGGATGACATAGCCCATCTTCCGCCTGAGGATGAGATTATTCGTATGGTCGATGCGCTCGCCATCAAGCAGGATATGGCCCGCGTCCGGTTCGATGAGACCCATCATGAGCCTGAGGAGCGTACTTTTTCCGCAGCCACTCTGCCCGATCAGAACGCTTGTCTTGCCCGGATCGATTTTTAACGACAGAGGTCCGGCGGCGCGCACTTCACCATAGGTTTTCGATATCCCTTCAAGCTTAAGCAAATGAAACCTCCCAGGTGCATTTCATCTACCTTACCATACGAGGCAGGCTTAACAATTGCCGATGAATATATTCTCTTGCGTATCAGGAAAGGGGTGGGGACGGCGTTCTCGCTCAGGCGGCGTGGCCGATGACGGCATGTCCGACAATAGCAACCTCGTGCATGGAAATATTGCAGGGGAAGTAAAGAACCTCTCCACCGGGGTCTTCAACGACCACCGTGCACGATCCGGACTCCTTGAGCATCCTGAGGAAGGAGTCGAGCTCCCAGGCTTCGCAGCGCCGGACGCCGATGCTCCACACTAGCCGCTCGGAAAGGCCCGCAATGGGTTCTTCCACTTTCCACGTGACACTCGAATGCTCTTCAGTGTAATAGTCCACGATGAACCTCCTAAGGCATTTAATATTAATGCTTTATTCTAAGCGCTGGGAGAGCGGCTCTCCCAGCATGTGTCCCTTCCAATTCCTCATTAACTCTTATCGGCCAATCAGGACATATCCTTAGAAGAAAATTCCGGGTTTTCTCATGTCATCTCCCTGGCACTGAGCCGGCCCGTTACCCGGGTGAGAGGCAGCCCACCAGAGAAGAAGCCAGCCCCCTCATCAGGGAAAAATACATCTCCTCGCCCGCCTTCAAATCCGCCCCAAGGGGGTCAAGTACACCCACCCGCGCGCTGGAGCCTGCCACCGCCGTTTTCACAAGCCGGGGGGTGAACTGGGGCTCGGCGAAAACGCACCTTGCCCCGAGGGTGCGGATTTTCCGGCGAATCGCGACCAGCCGTCTCGCGCCGGGGATTCGACCGGCGGAGAGGGTCAGCGCGCCCGCCGGGCTGAGGCCGAAGCGCGACTCGAAAAACCGGTAGGCGTCATGAAAAACGATGTAGGGCACACCGGCCACTGGCCGAAGCATTGTGCGAATGTTCGACTCCAGCCCTTCGAGTTTTCTCGTCAGCCTTGAGGCGTTCGCCCGGTAAAGAGCTGCCCGCGCCACATCCGCACGGCTCAGCTCTACCGCGATGACACCGACCATGCGCCGGGCATTTACCGGGTCGAGCCAGATATGCATATCCGCCTCCCCGCGCTCTCCATGCTCGGGCGCACTATCACCATGATGTTCGTGATCACGGCCCCCGGCGCGGTGGATTAACCCCTCGGCCCTGGAAAGGGCGACCGCCCTCGCGCCTCGGGGAAGGTTGGTGAGCGGCTTTCGAAGAAACGCCTCAAGCTCCCCGCCCACCCAGAAGACCAGCCGGGCGATTTGTAGGGTCCGCATCCCAGAGGGCCTGAGCGAGTAGGTGTGCGGCGAGGCCCCGCCGCGCAGGATAAGAACGGGCTCTCCGGCCCCCTTCATCACACCGGCGACCAGCGAGTGGATCGGCTTGATGCTGGCGGCGACCTTTGGCGCCCCGCCCCCCTGCGCCGAAAACGGAGAGAAGGCCAAGAAACTAAAAATTAAGAGAAACACAGGAAATCGGTTCATTCCAAAACTCTTTAATTAACTTATTTTCAATTAGATATAAATATTGCCAAAATTTAACATATGTTATAACATAACATTTACACGCTCTCAATAACTCTTATCCTGAGGCGCAATATGGGGAAGAAAATTCAGGAAGAAGCTTTCCTCTCCCTCGATCATAATCATAATCATTGCATCATCGACGCACTCTCGAAGGCCGAGGAAATCTGCGCCCGAAGGGGCACCCGCCTCACGAGGATTCGTAAGAGCGTTCTCTCTTTCGTCTGGGAGAACCACTCCCCTGTCGGCGCCTACGACATCCTTGAGCGCCTCAACGCCGAGGATCGCCGCACCGCCCCGATCACCGTCTACCGCGCGCTCGAATTCCTGATGGCGAACGGCCTCGTTCACCGCCTCGCCAGCATGAACGCCTATACGGGCTGCGGCGTTCCCGAGACACCCCACGGTGCGCATTTTCTTATCTGTGAAATTTGTGGCGTGGTCGCCGAGTTGCGGGACCCGGAGATCGACCGGGCTATCTCGCTGGGGGCCGAGCAGGCGGGTTTCGCCGTCAAGTCCCCCGTCGTGGAAGTCCAGGGCCGGTGTCCCTCATGCCAAGTGGAGAAGTCGTAGATGACAGCGCGGCCCGGCGGAGAAATTCTGCTCGAAGGGCGAGGCATCGGCCACGGCTTCGGCGGTAACGCCGTCCTGAGCGATATCGAAATATCGGTTTCCCCGGGTGAGATCGTCACCCTCATCGGCCCGAACGGCGCAGGCAAGACGACGCTCATCCGCATCCTGCTCGGCCTTATTCGGCCGGACACTGGCACCGTCGCCAGACGATCCGGCCTCATCGTCGGCTACCTGCCCCAGCAACTCGACATCGACCCCATCCTTCCGCTGAACGTGCGCCGCCTGCTCCAGCTCACGAGCCGCCCCAATGCGGATCGGATGACACAGGCGCTTGAGGAAGTCGGGGCCGCACACCTGATAGAGCAGTCCGTCCAGGACCTCTCGGGCGGCGAGCTCCAGCGTGTCCTTCTCGCCCGGGCGCTCGCCCGGAACCCGAATCTGCTCGTCCTCGATGAGCCCATCCAGGGCATGGACCTCGCGGGCCAGACCGAGCTCTATGAACTCATCGCCCGCATACGCACCCAGAGGAACTGCGGCGTTCTGATGATCTCCCACGACCTCCACCTCGTCATGGCCTCGACCGACAGAGTCGTCTGCATCAACCATCACCTCTGCTGCTCGGGCCAGCCCGAGACCGTCAGCCAGCACCCCGAGTACATCGCCATGTTCGGCCCAAAGGAAGCCCGCAGCCTCGCCGTCTACACCCATCATCACGACCACAGCCACGACCTCGCCGGCCATGTCGTCCCGCTCGATGAAGGCGGGAAGAGCGAACACAACCATGGAAACGAAGGATGATTTTCGAGGACTTCATCTGGCGGGCGCTGCTCGGGGGCGCGGGCGTCGCGATGGTGAGCGGCCCCCTCGGCTGCTTCATCGTCTGGCGGCGAATGGCCTACTTCGGCGACTCGCTCGCGCACAGCGCCCTGCTGGGCGTGGCCTTGGGGTTCTTGCTCGGGATCGACGCGCGCCTGGGCACGCTTGCCACCTGCATCGCCCTCGCCCTGTTTCTCGTCCTACTTCAGAGCCAAAAACGCCTCTCCTCGGACACCCTATTAGGCATCCTGGCGCACACGGCGCTCTCCCTCGGGCTTGTCACCATCAGCTTCATGGGATCGCTCCGGGTGGATCTGCTCGGCTACCTGCTGGGCGACATTCTCTCTGTCACGACCTCGGACATTTACTGGATCTTCGGCGGCGGTGCGCTCACGCTGGCGGCGCTCACATTCATCTGGCGCCCACTCCTCGCCATCACCGTCAACGAGGAGATCGCCCGCGCCGAGGGCATCCCCGTCGGGCCGGTGAAACTCTCGTTCATGCTGCTCATCGCGCTTGTCATCGCCATCGCCATGAAAATCATCGGAATTCTCCTGATAACGTCTCTTCTCATCATTCCGGCGGCGGCGGCACGGCGCTTCGCGAAAACGCCCGAGCAGATGGCCGCGCTCGCCAGCCTCATCGGCGCCCTCGCCGTCCTCGGCGGGGTCATGGCCTCACTCCGGTGGGACACCCCCTCGGGACCCTCGATTGTTCTTGCCGCTGCGGCGTTATTTGTGATGAGCGCCGGTTGGAGCCTTGCACGAGAGAAATAAAAACCAAGAGCCAGACTGAAACATCCGGCCCCCGGAAAGCTGGGGTCTATTATCAATCAACAACAACATTGCAACAGCTAGTTCCCGTCCAAAAAATCTTTAATATCCTTCATCGATTCTTCGTAGCACTGAATCATGAAGAAGTGGCTGGCACCCTCGTAGACTTTGATTTTAGAACCGGGCACCCGCTCGGCGATCTGCTTCGCCGCGCCGACTGAGCACAGCACGTCCTCGCCCCCGGCCAGCACTAGCGTTGGGCATTTCACCTGATCGAGGCGACCCAGCGCATCATGCGTCAGACAGGCGTGGGTTGAGTTCGTGTAACCGTGAATCGGGCGGTCGGTGTTGCCGAGGCCTGCCTCGAATCCCTCCATCTGCTCCTGGTTTTCATTGAAGTAGCGCGGGGGGAAGAAAAACAGCGACTGATGCTTCGCCGCGGCGGCATAGCCCTGCGCTTTCACCACTTCGTTCACGTTGTAGAGAATCTGATAGCCGTAGCGGTCGAGCTTGCCGAACGAGGCGGTGATGAGCATGCTCCGCACGCGGTCCGGGTAGTTGATGGCCATCTCCTGCGCGATGGCGCCGCCCATCGAGCGGCCAATGACGTGCGCGGGCTCGGCGATTCCCAGCGCGCCCAGGAGGCCGATGGTGTCGTCGGCGAAGTGGCGCGAGGTGTAGGGATAGTCGGGGGCGCTGCTCCTGCCCGCGCCCCGGTTGTCGAGGGCGATGACTTTGTAATATTTTTCAAGCACTTTTATCTGCGGCTGCCAGGCGTCGGAGTCGCCAGCCAGCCCGTGAATAAGAACGACGGGCGTGCCCGCCCCGTACTCTTCATAATAAAGCTCAACATCCCCAATGGTAGTTTTCGGCATAACTGTTCTCCTCGTAAATCATCTCGACAATAAACTACTTTCATATTTAAGCCCGGGGCCCATATCGATGGTGAGGGTTACTGTTTCCCTAGGGTCAAGGCGCGTCAATGCCATTAGTCACTTCCTCTCGTCATCTCCGTACAACCAAGGGTTTCCGTCTACGGCACGGCGATCTCTAGATGAAAATCAGATTAATCGGTATCCATTGACAATATGATATCAAAACTATCATATTGTGTTCGAAATCAACTACAGCACTAATATTTTTTTCGTCCACCGGGGCAAAGGCATATCCGCTTATCCGCTCCGAGGCAGACTCTAGGGGCGACTATTTTATGAGCAAATCCAAGCTAACGCGAAGAAGCTTCATCAAGGGCGCGGCGGCAAGCGCCATTGCCGCTCCGGCGGTTCTGAACGGTGGGCTGGTCGAAGCCGCGGTCGAGGAAGATCGCATTATCAAGGCCGCGAAAAAAGCGAAACCCACCGACCTGAACGGCATGATCTGGTCCCTCTACTACCGCAACATGCGAGGGCTCGAAAAAGAGTTCCGGAGCAGGGCTGGTTACGGCGTCGGCAAGATTCAGGACATCAGCGTCTTTCAGATTCCACAGCGCGCCCTGGCCGAGGCTGTCTCGCGCTCGAACAAGTTCGATTTTTTCCACCTCGACTCGAACATGATTCCCTCGCTGGCCTCCGCCGGGCTCCTTTAGCCGCTCGACAAATACATGGCCGAGGCGGGCTTCAATCTCGAGATGGTCGGGAACTTCGGATCATTCATGAAGCACAAGGGTCTGACCTACGGCATTCCCACCGACGGGAACGTGCACATTCAGTACATTCGAAAGGACTTGCTGGAAAATCCGGACGAGAAAAAAGCCTTCGCCGACAAGCACGGCAAAGAGCTCAAGTGGCCCGAAACGTGGGAAGACCATCAGCAGGTTCTCGAGCACTTCCATCGTCCCGACAAGGGAATGATCGGCTCGGGCAGCCTTCGTAACAGGGCGAACGGCGTCACCTGGTGGCACATGTACTTCCACAGCGCCGGCGGGTTTCCCTTCGACGACGACATGAACCCGACCCTCAACAACAAGTACGGCATGTATGCCATGGACACCTACCTGAATCTCAAAAAGGTGTCTCACCCCGAAGCGCCCGGCTGGGGCACGCCTCAGATGATTCCCCAGATCGCTAACGGGAATGTTTTCTCGTGTCAGTACTGGGACGGGACCATCTTCCAGATTGAAGGGCCCAAATCGAAGACCCAGGGCAAATTCGGCTACGGCCTGGTGCCAGGCTCGAAGCTGAGCGGCAACCTTGTTCACCGCTCGATTTCCTCGCCGCTCGCATCGATCATGATCAACAAGCACAGCCCCCGCAAACGGCAGGCGGCCTACTTCGTGATGTACATGGCGACGCTCAAGAACAGCACCGACATCGTATCGCACCGCTCCTTCACCTTCCACGACCCGTGGCATCCGGGCCACTTCGACGGCCCCTACAGCGCCAAGGTCAAGGAGGCCTACACGCCGAGCGGCGTGAAAGCCATAAAGGACAACCTTCTGATCACCACGCCTCCCATCTACCTGACGGGACACCGGGAGTTTCAGGACGTTCTCGCAAGCACATCGCCGAGGCCTATGTCGGCCAGCTTAAGGCCAAGGACGTTCTCACCAAGACAGAGAAGGCCTGGGCGCGTCTGGTAAAGCAAATCGGCAAGAAAAAGCTGAAGGCGGAGTTGAAGAGCTACAAGGCCGCTTTCCCGAAAGTCAACAAACCCAGTTAGTTTCTCTAACGCGACTTTCCTCGAGACTGTCGGGGCGAGCCCTTCGGGGCCCGTCCCATAGGAATCTGACCGGGCATGGCTACCATCGCAAAAACTGGAAAAAACAAGCGATCGGGCGTCACTATTTTTAAGTGGAGCCTGCTGACGCCATTTTTCATGTTTCTTTTATTTCTACTTCCCGTTTTCCTTCTCCAAATTTACTTTAGCGTCCACTCGTGGAGCGTTTATTTGTCCACCTGGTGGGAAGCGAAGTACGTCGGACTCGGCACGTTCCTCGAAGTGATCACCGATGAACGATTTCACTGGTCGATCCTCCGCTCCATGATTTTCGCCACAGTCTCGACGGCGGGGTGTTTCGTCCTCGGATTCGGCTTGGCGCTGTTGATGTACCGCCCTTTCAAGGGACACGGCTTTTTCTACACCATTTTTATTTTGCCGATGCTGACGGTGCCCGTGGTCATCGCCTAAACGTTCGAGATGCTTCTTTATCAAAAAGGCCCGCTCAACGGGATTTTGAGTACGATTCTCGGCACCGACATCAACGTCATCTGGCTCGCGGACCCGAAGATGGCCATCATCACGGTCGCCATGCTGGAAATCTGGAACTGGACGCCGTTCACCTTCATTATCATGCTGGCGGGCCTCTCCGCCCTGCCGGGCGAGCTCAGCGAGGCCGCCAGAATTCTGGGGGCGAGCCGGTGGCGTATTTTCCGCGAAGTGCAGCTTCCCCTCCTGCGGCCGGTTATCTTTCTAGCCGTTATCCTCCGGTTTCTTGAGGCCATCGGCGAGTTCCCCAAAACCTGGGCGCTTCTTCAGGGAGGGCCCGGCTCGGCGACCGAGACGATACCCGTCTATCTCTATCTGACGACCTGGGATTATTTTCAGATATCCAAGGGCGCGGCAATGTCGTATCTCGTCATGATCGTCATGGTCATCATCGTCCTGATTGCTATCCGAGTCCTCATGCACGAGAAAAAATCGCTCGACGAGATGTATCAGACAGCGGAGGCGGGGGAATGAGCCGCAAGACCAAAAAAAAACTCTACTCAGCCTGCCGCTTCGGTGCGCTGGGAATATGGCTGCTGATCGTGGGCTTCCCGATTTACTGGATCGTCGCCACATCCTTCAAGCCCGACCACGAATGGTTCGCATGGCCGCCGGTGTACTGGTCCTCGACACCCACGCTCGACAACTACAAGACGGTCTGGACCTCCTACACAAAAACGCTCGCGACCCAGGAAGCCGAATCCATGCAAAAACCCTGGATTGCGCTATGGAACAGCGCGATCATCTCGACGTTCTCGACAACAATATCTGTCTTCTTCGGAACGCTGCTGGCCTACGGGGTGTCGCGCTACAAGCTTCTCTCTGAATTGCGAATGTTTCAACTTCTGATGTTCCGGATGATTCCGCCCATTGTCGTGGCGGTGCCCCTATCGATTTATTACTCATACATCCATCTCATCGATACCGTCGCTGGCATATCCATCGTCTACATCATCACGACGTTGCCCTACTCCGTCTGGATGACCAAGAGCTTCATCGACGAGATACCACTCGAAATCGAGCAGGCAGCGTTCATCCTTGGCGCGAGCCGCTGGTGCACGGTATGGGAAATTATTTTTCCGCTCGTGCGCTCGGGCATCGTGGCGACGTTCATGTTCATACTCATTTTGACGTGGAGCGAGTACCTGATGGCGTTGATTCTCTTGAAAACCGACGTTGTCACTCTCCCCATCCAGCTATCCAAGTACGAGGGCGCAACCGAGGGCCGCGTTTACGGGCGTCAGGCCGCCCTCGCCGTCGGGATAACCATCCCGCTTGTATTCGTCGGCATATTCATTCGAAAACACCTCGTCAGAGTCTTCAGTTTCGGAATGGTGAAGAGGTAAGCAATCGTGGCGCACATCGAGCTTAAAGGACTTCGGAAATTTTTTGGCCGGGACATCGAGGCCGTGAAAAATCTGGACCTTTCCATCGAAGACGGTGAGTTTGTCGTCCTCGTCGGGCCCTCGGGCTGCGGGAAGACCACCACCCTCCGGATGATCGCGGGCTTCGAGGAGCCCACCGCCGGCGAAATTTTTATCGACGGGCAGCTGGTGAACGACCTTGAGCCGGGCCAGCGCAACCTCGGCATGGTGTTCCAGAGCCACGCTCTTTTCCCGCACAAAACCGTATTCGAGAACATCGAGTTCGGCCCCCGAATGAAGAAGGTCGATCCCGAAACGCGCAAGCGGCGTGTTTGCGAGGTGGCCGAGATGGTGCATATCGTTCCCCTTCTGGACAAACTGCCGGGCCAGTGCTCGGGCGGCGAGGCCCAGCGCGTCGCCCTCGCCCGGACCCTCATCACCGACCCCTCGGCCTTTCTTCTCGATGAGCCCCTCTCGAGCCTCGACGCCAAGCTGCGCCGCGAGATGCGCGCCGAGATCGACCGCCTCCACCAGGATCTAAAAAAAGCCTTTATCTACGTCACACACGATCAGGAAGAGGCGATGATTCTTGCCGACCGCATCGTTGTCATGCGGGGCGGGCTCATCGAACAGGTGGGATCACCCCTCGATATTTACGGTGACCCGGTGAGCCACTTCGTTTCGGATTTCTTCGGTAGCCCCTCGATGAACCTTATTCCCGGCAACGTCAAAAACAACGGCGGCCCCGTATTCGAAGGCGCGGGCCTCACTTTGAGTCTTTCAAACGGGTACTCCGGCATTCAGGCAGGTGCCTGCATCCTCGGCGTGCGACCAGAGCACCTGATTATCTCCCCTGTCGGATCAAGCGAAAACTCCGCGCTCGAATGCGAGATCAGCCTCGTCGAGCCTCTGGGCAAGGACACCCTTCTCTACTTCGACCACGGCGGCGAGAACCCCACCATCGCCGTCGTCGATGGAACGGCCAGCCACAGGGCCGGAACCCGAATGGCCCTCAGCGTGCCGCCCGAATCGCTCTTCCTCTTCAGCGGAGACGGCAAGCGCGTTCGCCCGGCCTGAACGCCACCCCCGGTGTAGCTGCCAGAAGGAAAACGTTTCAAACCCGAATTTCGATCAAAAAAAACGGACCCTTTTACGGGCCCGTTTTTTATACAGCGTCTTTAATCTAAATCGTGCAGCGCAGAATATGGAGCCCGTGGTTCTTGTCGGTGACGTACATATACCCGCGCCTGTCCACGAGAACATCCTCGCTCTGCGTCACCAATGTTTTCGGCAACATGCCCAAGCGCTCGGTCGGATCGGCTGGGATATAGTGCGCGATCTCGAAGGGCCGCACCGGGTCCGAGAGATCATAGATGCGGAGTCCCGCGTTGAAATAGGTCAGGTATATCCTGTCCTCGCGCTGCTCCAGGCAATCAAGACCCTGGGAGTGGTGCTGGTTGTGCGGACCGAAGCGCCCGCCACGCTCGCAGAAGTTTTTGTGCGAATAGCCCTCGGGCGGATCCGGCACCGGAAAAATGCTCATCACACGGGGATTGGTTTCATCCTTGATGTCGATGACGGCGGTGTAGTTCAGCGGCTCATCGCAATTTTCCCGGAGCGCCTCGCTGTTCGCGATGGCGATGTTGCGGTCCAGATAGGGATAGACGGTGTGAACCGCGAGATTGCTGCCGAGCGGCGGGTGAACGTTGAGACGGCTTATCATCTTCGGGGCCGAGATGTCCGAGATGTCGAGGATGATGATCCCGCCCCCGGCGTAGGGCAGATAGGCCCGATCGGCCTCGGCGTGAGCGGGTCCATGCTGGAACGCGTTGATCGGGCTCCGGGGCTTGCCCTGCTCGTCGAGTTCCTGCTCGGGCAGCCACCAGCGACCCGACTCCTTGGGATTCGCGGGGTCCTCCAGATCAATCACCCGATAGATCCGGCTCCGGTAGCCTTCCGCTCCGGCGGAAAGATGGGCGTAGCGGCCACCGTTATAAAAGTTGCGATGGGTGCCGTCCGCCCCCGTCTCCCAGTGGGCGATGCGCCGTGGATGCGCGGGGTCGGTCGCTACGTCCCAGATATAAACGCCCTCGGCCTCGGGCGGATCGTTGGGCCGGGGACCCCAGCCCTCGGGGATTTTCTCCATCGACGTAATCATCAGCCCGTCTGCCACCTGCACCTGAAGGGTCCAGGTGTTCTCCGGTCCCGGCAGCCACTCACAGTGCTCGGGCGTGGCGGGATCGGTCACATCGAGCACCGTCCAGCCGCTCTGCCAGAATGTGGACAGATAAAGGTAGAAGCGCTCGTTCACCTCTTGCAAGGCAATTTTAAAGGCGGGTCGTTTTTCGAGATCGTGGTATCCGATGAGTTCGACGTTTTCCGCTGAAATTACGTCCGGCGCATTCGATACGGTCATGTTTGGCCCATCCTCTATTTATCCGTGAATGAATGTCATGAAATTTCAGCATACCGCGGAACGCCCGGGCGCCTCGTCTACGGGGTCGTCCAGGTTGACGCGCTTTTTCTCGGTGGGCGCATAGCCACCCGTCTTCATTTTAGAGGCCTCCTCAAGGCTCGGTTTTATTCCCTCGGGCACACCTCCCGGATAGGCATCGTCAGGGCAACGGCTGTCCCGCATATAAATGCAGGGGCGGCACTGGATGCAACCGACGATATCTTCATCACGTCCGGCCAGGGCTTTGGCCGCGTAGTCCGGGTCGGCGAGCATCGCCCGACCGACGCCCACAAGGTCAGCTCCCATGTCCAGATACGCTTGAACGCGCGAGGGCTCGAAGCTCGCTCCGTTGGCAATCAGCGCGAGGTTCACTTTTTTCCTGAGCTGAATGAACGCCGGGTTATAGAGGTCCGGCACGACAGGCACTCCGTTGCGAGCGTTGCGGGAGCAATGAATGATATCCATCCCCGCTTCTTCAAGGGCGGCGGCTAGCGCCAGTGTGTCTTCGACGGTGAAGCCTTCCTTCCAGGGTTCAAGAAGCCCCGTCCGATAGCTGATGACCATTCCCTCGCCGGCGTTCACACGCACCGCCCGGGCGACCTCAATCGGAAAACGCATTCGGTTCTCAAGGCTTCCACCATACTCGTCAGTTCGCTTGTTGGAGGAAGGTGAGAAAAATTGTTGTATCAGGTACCAGGTCGCTCCGTGAATTTCGATCATTTTCACCCCTGCCTCGCGGACGCGGCGGGCCGATTCTCCGAAGGCGCGGACGGTATCCTTCACCTCCTGGGTGGAAAGCTCGCGGGGAAGCTCGTCGTTTTTAGGATGCTTGATCGGCGAAGGCGCGGCGATGGACATCCCCGTCACCGCGCTCAGGGCGGTGCGCCCAGCGTGAAAGATCTGAACGGCAAGAGGCGCACCTGAAGCCTCGACCACCTCGGCAAGCGCCTTCAGGCCGGGGATGATGTAATCATCGTGGGAGGCGAGCTGGCTCTTAAACCCCTTACCTTCCTGATTGACGTAGGTGGCCTCGGAGAAACACACCGCCGCCCCGCCTCGTGCGCGGGCGGTATAGTGGGCGCGGCTCCAAATCGAGGCGACACCGTTTTCCTCTGCCCGAGAGGAAGTCATCGCCGACATGGTGATCCGGTGTTTAATCCGAAGGCCCCTGATTTCTATCGGCTCGGTGAATTTCATGTCCCGAATCTCCTATGGATGGAAGCGATACTCTATCCCCCTGAGAGCATCTTTTTCACTTCGGCGGCGTCGGCGGCCTCGTTGTAGTCGCCTTCCATGTGACCGGTCCCGACCGGGCTCTTGACGTGGAAGAACACCGCAGGCCCCTCAAGCACGTGAATGCCATGCCGCGTATTGCGAGGAATGTGAATCAGATCGCCCTTCTCGACGGTGCGCGTTTCATCACCAAGAATCATGTTGAACTTACCGGCGAGCATGAGGATGTACTGCTCTTCATTCGGGTGGAAATGAGGCGGCGGGCCAGTATCCACCTGGTAGGTGACCATCGCCGCCTTCATTAACTCACCGGCGACCATCTGGGCAGCCCCGTCACCCAACGCGGTGGAGATCGTCTCCATCTCGGAAATTTCATAGAAAGGCATCAGTGCTTCTCCCTTTAAAGTTTCGCAAATGAATTGTCCTGCCCGGCAAACCTCTAGCCAGATGCGACCGGAATTACTCTCCGGCCAGCCGTTTTTTCACTTCGTCGGCGTCATCCGCCTTGTTGTAGTCCTGGTATAAATCGCCATCTCCCGCCGGGCTTTTCACTGTGTAGAAAACTGCGGGGCCCTCGATAATATGAATGCCGTGGCGCACGTTGCGCGGGATGTGAATCAGGTCGCCAAGCTCGACAACCCGGGTCTCATCGCCGAGGATCATGTTCAGTTTTCCCTCCATCATGAGAACGAACTGCTCCTCGTTGGGATGGACGTGAGGGGGCGGGCCGCCACCCACAGGATAGGTGATCATACCAGCCTTCATGAGTTCGCCGGGTACGGACTGCGTGACGCCTTCACCGATTCCAGCCTCGATTTTTTCAATCTCCGACATCTTGTAAAATGGCATGAATCATCCTTTCAAGATCAGTTAGTAAAAACAAAATGGCCGGCACGAGCCATCAGTCAGCCACACGATGAATAGAATTGAGTTTCTTGGCGCGGGCGCATGAGTAAACCGTGCAACCCTTGGGGTACTCATAGGGGCCATGGGCGTTACCCGCGCCGCCCCCGTAAACATAGCCGCCGGAACTGAGGACCTTGCCGTCCACGTGCATTTCGCCCTCGAGGACGAAGAGGCTGTGATAATGATCGTGCTCGTGGCGTGGCTCGACGTAGCCAGGCGGGAACCTGACAAATCGTTCGGCTCGCTCGGAGACCTCGTCATGCCCCTCGCGAATAGTTTTAATCTCGACGCCCTTGGGCAGGCCCAGCACCTTCACGCCGTCCTCCCACTCAAGCTCGTCAGTGTTCACTGCGAAAAAACCGCCGACATATTCCACGGTATATCCTCCACCGGTTAGTTTCGTTGGATTTCGGCTAGGCGCCCTTGGTGAGGTCCGAGCCGCGCGCGGCCTCTGGGTTGCGGTGAATCTGGTTCATATTCTCAGCCCGTGAGCAGGAGAATACCGTGCAACCCTTGGGATAGTGGAACGGGCCGTGCTGCTCGCCCGGCCCCCCGAAGACGAAATCCCCGTGCTTTAAAATTTTTCCGTGCACGTGCATCTCGCCCTCGATGACCAGTGTGCTGTGGAGATGATCGTGAATGTGTAGGGGCTCGGTATAGCCGGGCGGGAACTTCACGAACTTATCGACCCGCTCAGACACCCCGTCGAACCCCTCGGCGACGATCTTCACCTCGACGCCGGGCGGCAGGCCGATGACTTTGGTCCCGTCCTCCCACTCGAGCTCATCCGTGTCGATTATCAGAAAAGAATCGGCTTCCTTCATGGATATTCCTCCTCGATAGGTGGATTCGATTCTCAGATCATGCAGGTGGCTCTAGAGCATGGCCATGGCGCGTGCGCGGAGTGAATAGTTCATCTCACCCGCGTGCATGAAACTCGCCATATCGCGGACAAAGCGCTCCATCGGCGCCTCGGTCATGTACCCCGCGCCGCCCCACACCTCCATCGAGCGGCGGGCTATTCGCTCGCAGGCCTCGGAGACGAAAATCCGCATGAGATAGCTTTCGCGCACGGCCTCCGCCTCGCCCCCATTCGCGACTCCCGCCGAAGAGTCCGCAGCCCAGGCCGCAGCCTGAAGCGAACGCCGCGCGGCGGAAATTTCCATTAGATTATCGGCAAGCATGAAGCCCACCGACTGATGCTCGATGATGGGCTTGCCGCCCTGGACGCGCTCCCTGGCGTGGGCGGTGGCATGCTCGCCCGCGCGCCGCGCCGTGCCCAGCGCCGCCGAGGCCGGCAGCACCATGAAGACCGGGACAATTCCGACCCATGCGGCGGGCGCGCAATCAATCCAGCTCGTACCGGGAACCTTCACGTCCTCGAAGGCCAGCGCGACATCCTCCACCGAGCGCATCCCCATCGGGTCGTGGCGGCGGACAATACGCGCGCCGCCTCCCTCGAGGAGAAACGCCTGGCGCCCGTCCTCGCCCTCAATTGAGACCAGTGTCCACCGCGCCGCCTCGCCGTTCATCACATGAGACGAAAAACCGCTCAGCGACCACCCATCTTCCGCCTGCCGCGCCGAGGCCGGAATATTCTCCCCGGCTCCATCATAAGGCATCCGCATCTCGGGAGGCGGCGCCGCCGAGAGATCCGCCCGCGTCAGATGAGCGCCATGATCGCCGACAAAATCCCTGGCGAGGGCCTCGTATTTATCCGCCGGGCAAATTTTCTCCAGCGCCATGGATACGCACCAGTTCTGGGCGATGGTCGCCCCGAGGCCCAGATCCCCCCAACCAATCTCCTCGCCAACAGTGCACAAGGTGAGTAGATCCGCCCCCCCGCCACCCAACGCCTCGGGAACGGCGAGCGTGCGAAGGCCCAGTCGGCTGCCTTTTTCCAGTAGCGCGGCCGGAAATCGCCCCTCCGGGCTCTTTTGGCGGTCGATCTCCTCGGCAGCCGGAACAATTTCCTGCCGGGCAAAATCCCGCGCCATTGCCTGGAGCGCGATATGGGTTTCCTCAGGGGCAAAATCCATGTGGACATTTCCTCTTTTGCAGTGATTACCCTTGAATCAGATTTAGTCGATGAGCCCCACGCCCCGGAGGTCGCCTTCGAGCTCTTTCTTCTCGCCCGCCGTCAGGGGAATCATCGGCGCCCGCGACGGGCCGCCCGACATTCCCATCAGGGCCATCCATTCCTTGAGCGCCGGAATCGGGAAGGCGCCTCTTGACCACGGGCCCCAGATCCATTTATCCATCACCCGGCGCATCGGATTCATCACCTCGCTCGCCGTCCAGGCTTCCTCGACATTTCCCCCGTCGATGAGCTTGGTATACTTCTCCATGACGAGGTTGCCCGTGCGCTGGTAGAGGAACGGGTCCGGACCGCTCATAAATGTCTGCTGCTTGTGATAGGCCCGGTTGTAGAACCACTGCGTCTCCATCGGATCGCTCACCACGATGTCATTGCCCACCGCATGGCGCACTTCGTCGCAGTGATATTTCGGTTGAGCGTTCTTGACGCAGCAGATGTTTTCGTTGTCGTCCACTAGATCCTTGATGAGCTGGGGCGAGAGTGAATAGCCGGTCGCCCCAGTGTTGAAGAGCGAAACACCGAGGTCCACGTTGTCGCAAACGTATTTAAAGAAGGAGCGGACCCGCTCGGGAATCCCCTGGGCGCCCAGATACGGATTCGCCAGAATCGCGTAGGTCGCGCCCGCCTCGGCCGCCGCGTTCGTCAGCTCGACCGCCTCTTTCGCCGAGGTGTGTCCGGTGTGTGCGATGACGGGCACATCGCCCGCCTCGTCGCAAGAAATCTCCTGGCCGCGCAGACGCTCTTCCTTGGTCATGCACCAGAACTCGCCGATCATGCCACCGACGAAAAAACCCTTAATGTGAAGGTCGTCGATGTAGTGACGAATGTCAGCGCGGTACGCGTCCTCGTCGATGTTGTCGTTCTTGTCGAAGGGATAGGGGATCGCCGCCCAGATACCCTTCATGTTGTCTTTGCAGTAAGCCCTTGCGTCAGACTTTTTGTAGGAAGGCATTTTTTCTCCTCGTTGATGGGTGAAAACAAAAGTTCACTTCAAAATTTTATTGCCATTCATCCTCGCCCGGAAGCTTAAGGAACGGCGCCGCTTTCAGCTTGACCGCCTCGTTCGTCCCGAAACCGTGCAGATAACTCAAAACATCCCGCCAGCATTTCTCAGGCGAGGGCCGGTCGGCATGATAGGTCGCGCCCGTCCTCCCCCATATATCCATCGCCATCCGGCAAACCTTGATGCCCGCCTCGGAGGCGAACACCTTCGACATGAGCCGCCGCTTCGAGTCGTCGGTGGGCCTATCTCCATGCCAGGCGGCGGCATAAAGAACCGTTCGCGCCGCCTCGATGAGCATGTACATTTCGGT
>Ga0115002_10004657_pt1 | contig 16502 bp, 12 predicted proteins | sample ArcticOcean_MG_C_8_FD_89576 | JGI IMG/M metagenome (GOLD analysis project Ga0115002, IMG submission 89576) | Marine microbial communities from western Arctic Ocean - ArcticOcean_MG_CB11_86 | ecosystem: Environmental > Aquatic > Marine > Oceanic | place: Arctic Ocean: Canada Basin | collected... | reverse complement strand
TACTGAAACAACATCCAGGCCGAGACAGCCTCGTCATGAAACGCCGCTGCTGCGGCTGGAACGACGAGTACCTGACCCAAATGCTCATCGGAGAAACGAGTTAGTGAGCGCTGGCCCTGGGGTACTCCTTCTCCATTTGTGGATGCCTGTAGAGTTGTGAAACGGGCTCTGACCCCACCCACGGTACCAAGGAGAACCATAGAGGGTAGACTAAGAGTACTGTAAAGATTTACAGTATTGAGATGATTTGTTTCTTCTTTAGCATTCTCATGCACGCACCCTACTGCCTTGAGTTACCTCAGTCGAGAACAAGATCGAGCCATCTCATAATCGATGGGGCATTGGCGATCAAAGGTTGCCCTTTACGTGCTGGGTCTCGACCCAGCCTACCAAACTGTTACTCCCATCGGCGCGCGACATCCAATTTGTAAGTAACAGTCAGTAGGGTGCGTCGCGACGCACCTTGTCCACAGCTTACGAATTCATTCGCCTGCCGCTGCGAGTTGCGAACGCTGAGAATTGTACGTGACGTCGATCGTACCTCATCGTAAGGTGCGTCACGACGAACCCTACTCCTCCGTCGTTGGTGGAATAAAAAATCCCACCAATAATCCCGCGACGAGGTGCTCGACGACTGTGCCGCCCAGCCAGACCAGTGTGATCGGCAAGGGAATGGGCATGGCTGCGAATGTTCCCATCGACATAGGGAACGCGACGGCCAGGCCGAACAGCAGGCCGTATTGCATGGCCCGCCGGACGCTTTTGCCCGTGATGAATTGGGAGTACACGAAAACAAAAACCAACGCGCCCAGCAGCATGTTCAGGTAGGTCAGCCACATTTTCATCTCGCCGCGCGGCCGCCAAAGCTGCCGGGTGGCGGCGTAAGAACCGCTCAGCAGGGGAACGTGAATGATGAAACCGATCAGCAGCCAAGACAGAAACACGGCTGCCGTCACCCAGAGGACTCGTTTGATCATCGTCTCGCTTTTTGAAAGGGGTGGGGGCCGGTAGGCTGAGTTGACCAACGGGAAACCCAGCGATGCGTCACCTCATCGCGTACTCTTGAGACCATACCGAACATTGCGGCTCGGGCTGGCTCGTCAACTCACTCGCTTGCGCTTCGAGCTTGTATGGATCATGCCTGTCGGGCCGGAGACGGTTTAAAGGTCTTCTCGCTTTTCGGCGATTAGCGCCAGCAAGGCCTTTTGTGGGTCGGCGAATTTCTTGAGGCCTTCGCTCATCAGGGTCTCTTCCATCACTGCGAAATCGACTTGGGTGTCGATTTCTTCGACGATCGCAGCGGGCGATGGTTGGTCGACGGTGCGGGTGAAGGTCTTGCCTTCCATCGCGGCAATGGCGGCGTTCATGGCGGGCGGGTTGGTTTGGATGTCGGAACCGGCTAACGCGGCGATGTATTTGTCGAGCGGATCGTTGGGATCTTTCGTACCCGTGCTGGCGAAGATCATTTCCTGATCCAGCGGCAGCGACTTGTCCGACCAGAATGCGTTGTTCACGCTCCAAATCCGTTTCGCATTCACGATGCCGACTTCCCCCTGAGCCGCGTCGGAGAGTGTGGGAAGTTTCTGCTTTGTGAAAACATCGATCCGGCTGACGAAGATCGAATAGACCGACTTGAACCCGTCCAGCGAGCTTCGCTTCTGCGCACCACGCCAAACTGCATCGCGGGCCGCTTCGTATTGTCGTTGTGTGAAAATGAGCGTCACGTTGACGGTCACCCCCGCAGCAACCAGTTCTTCCAACGCGCCCAACCCTGATTCCGTCGCGGGCACCTTAATCATCCGATTCGTTTGCCCCGCCGACCATTGCTTGCCGAGAGTAATGTAGCGTTCGATGCGTTCAGGAATCGAAAGCGGGCAGTCGGCCGCTTCCAGTAACGGGTCCAACTCGAAGCTGACGTATCCGTCATTGCCGGTGGTTTGCTGGTGGACGGTCGCAAACTTTTCCTGGGCCTGCTGGACCAGACGATTGGTCATCTGCCAGGTGACCGTTTCGTCGTCGAGTCCGGCTTTCATCAGTTCTCGGAGTTGCTCGTCGAACCGTCCCGTCTTGATGAGGTCGGACACGATAATGGGGTTCGACGTGGCCCCGGTCGCACCGTAGGTCAGGCTGTCGTTGACGAGGTCGGGATCGATACTGTCCAGCCAGAGTTTCGTCCCGCTGGCGACCAATGATTCAAGCGGCGTCATGATTGCATCCCTGCAAACGCGAAAAATACAACGACTGGCCCGACTGTTCGCGAAACAGCCTGCCGCCGGTTAGAATGGGTCTGTATGACCTCAATCCGAGGGCTTCCCGCGATTATTTAAGAAAGGTTTCCCGGTGGGTCAAGACCGGTACGAAAATCCCCTCATTACACGCTACGCATCCGACGAAATGGCCACGATATGGTCGGCCCAGCGGAAGCATTCCACCTGGCGTCGGCTGTGGGTCGCGTTGGCGGAAGCCGAGCGGGAATTGAGGCTGGACATCTCGGCCGAGCAAATTGCCGAGTTGGCTGACGCGGTGGACGACATCGATTTCGACGCAGCGGCCCGCTTTGAGGCCGAGTTGCGGCATGATGTGATGGCCCATGTGCATGCCTACGGCGATCGCTGCCCGAACGCGCGGAGCATTATTCATCTCGGTGCGACAAGTTGCTATGTGACAGACAACACCGACCTTATTCTGCTGCGAGACAGCTTGCAGGCGATTCGACGGGGCCTGGTGCAGGTCATCGATCAACTGGCAAAGTTCGCGGCTGAATATCGCGACTTGCCCTGCTTGGGGTTCACGCATTTGCAGCCGGCCCAGCCGACGACCGTTGGGAAGCGGGCGACGCTTTGGTGTTACGACTTGGTGCTGGACCTGGCCGAGATCGAACATCGGATTGAGTCGCTCAAGTTTCGCGGCGTGAAAGGCACCACCGGCACGCAGGCGAGTTTCTTGCAGTTGTTCGACGGAGACCACGGGAAGGTCGAACAACTCGATCGTCTGGTGACCGCCAAACTCGGCTTCAACGAATCGTACGCCGTCACCGGGCAAACCTATTCCCGCAAGATCGACGCACAGGTGTTGGAGTGTTTGGGAGGGATTGCACAATCGGCCCACAAGATGGGAACCGACATGCGACTTCTCCAGCATCGGAAAGAAATCGAAGAGCCGTTCGGCAAGAAACAAATCGGTTCCTCAGCGATGGCGTACAAGCGGAACCCGATGCGATCCGAACGGATGTGCTCGCTAGCGCGGTTCGCGATGAACCTCGTCGCCAACGGAGCCGACACGTTTGCGACGCAATGGATGGAACGCACACTCGACGACAGCGCGAACCGTCGACTGACGCTGCCGCAAGCCTTCTTGGCGGTCGACGCCTCATTGATTCTCTATCGCAATATCGTCGACGGGCTGGTTGTCTATCCGCAGGTGATCACAAAGCATCTGCTGGAAGAACTCCCCTTCATGGCGACCGAAGAGATTCTCATGGCGGGCGTGCAAGCCGGCGGCGACCGACAGGATTTGCACGAACGGATTCGCGTTCACAGCCAGGAAGCAGGTCGGCAAGTGAAAGAGCAGGGGGCCGCCAACGACCTCATCAAGCGACTGCAAGCCGACCCGGCCTTCTCGGCGGTCGATCTCACTGACGCTTTGGATGCCCAGCGTTACATTGGCCGGGCACCTGAGCAGGTGGATGAGTTCGTGACCGAGATCATCACGCCGATTCGCGAGCGATACACCGCTGACTTGAACGGCGAGACCGCGAACGTCCGCGTGTGACGTAAGACCGTTAGCTCACTTTGATGTCTTCGTCGGCTTCGCGGATCGCGGGTTGCAATGCGATAAGGCCAACAGTCCGTAGGCGGTGGAGAGGTTGGGGTCGCCTTCGTTCCAGCGGTCGGCTTTGTTAACCCAACTGCCGTTGTTCTGCTGGTTTTTCGCCAGCTTGGCGGTCAACTCGGCGCGCCAGTCGTGCTGGCGACCGTCGGCGTCTTCGACGAAGTCGGCATCGAGCACGGAAAGCGTTTTCGCGAACGTGTGGTAGTAGTAGTACAAGCCCATCTTGCCCAGCCCTGGGTTTTCTTCCACGGTGTAGAAGCGTTGAATCCAGGTGAAGGCGGCCTTCACGCGGCGATCGTCGGTTTTCAGCCCGGCGTAGATCATGCTCTTCAATCCCGCGTAAGTCATGCTGCCATACGATCGCAGACCACCGTTGGCAGAGAGACCCGCTTGCGACGTGCCGCCGGCAGCCGGGGTGTAGTAGAAACCGCCGTCGTTGATCTTCGCGGCGAACGGGGTGGTGTTGTGTTCGGTTTCGAGGTTCTGTGTTCGTGACACGAACTTCAAGGCGTTCTGCATGGCCGGGTCGTCCGCTTTCACGCCGGCGGCCTTGAGTGCTTCAATGAGGAACTGCGTGTTGGAGAGGTCAGGCCGTTGATGTTTTCCGTACCCGGCCCCACCGAATCCGGTGTCGGAATCTTCCAACCCTTCGCCCTTGTCCCATTGCAACCCGCGCAGAAACTTCTCTGCCGCCTTGATCTGTTTGGTGTAACGCCCTTTCGCGTTGGCCTCGTTGAAAGCCAGCACGGCGATGCACGTTTCGTAGTTGCGGTGGTTGCTTTTCGCGAAGTAGACGCCACCGTCTTTTTTGATGTGACTCTCCAGATGCTTCAACGCTTGGGCGACAGTGGGGTCGCTGGCTGGTACACCGTTTTGCATGAGCGCGGTCGCAATCAGGCCGGTGATCCCCGGTGCGACGGGAGCCGTCCAACTGCCATCGTCCGCCTGCGTTAGCCGCAGATAGGCGATGGCCTTGTTCCGAGTGGCATCAAGCGAGGCGCGGCTGGGGCCAACGGCTTTCTTCGCGGAATCTGCAGCGTCGGCCATTAAGGAAACTCGTCCCGCAATTATGGCTGCCGCGATGACGACGAGTGAGACCCAACGTTTTGAAGTCATGAGAGATTTCATAGCGTTCCTCAAATTCCGAACTGCGATGTAATAAAGGGGCAACCGTGGGCGCACTGGCAAGGCTGTGAATTATAGCAGAATCGCCAGCTTCATCAGGGGTGATTCGCACGATTCCCCATCAGAAACCGCCCGGACTGGGGGGTTCTCCCGGCGGAGCGGTCCGTGTTCCCAGGGCACGCCAGACTGTGAGGTTCAGGTTGTCGCTGATCGTCCGAGCCGAGCCGTCCATCAGGACCACATTGACCGACCCCACGTGATAGCTTCGCGAGGTAATGACAGCATACGTCGGCGGGACGGCTGATCCGCTCAGCTTGCCTTCCTGCCAGGAGTTGTAATCGATATCGAACAGCACACCGCTCTCGCGATAAGGCACCAGCGTGTTCGGAGTGAAGACGGTGGTGAAACCCGAGTGATGCACGCGGCCGTCACACCATTCGGTATGCCCGGTGTTCTTGTTCGAGTCGGTCGGACTGAGTTTTCTTTGGCCGACTTCCGCCATCGCCACCACATCGGCCGGGCTGGTCGGTATGGCTGTTGATGTTGGCGGCGTGTTCCGAAAGTAAGGGGTGAACGCCTTCACCTCGGCTGCCATGAGGGTGTTGCTGGCCCCGTCGGTGATGTGCGCGAATCGCAGCTGTGCGTTCGGAAAGAACATGCCGTCACCCCCTGCGCCCGATGCAAGGTCGTAGACGAACCAGGTTCCGTAATTGAACCCATACGTTGTCGGATACAGGTTCGATTTCTTCTGTCCGCCGGAGGAACCGGTGTCACGGATTCGATCGGCGTTCGGATCGCTGGGGCAGGCATAGGTGGGAACTTTTAATCCGTCGATGGCCGACTGAAAATCCCAAGCGATTGTCAAATCGACCTTCGAGTAAACGTTGCCCTGCTCCAGGAACGGTAGGATCCGCCCATGCACGGACCACGACTTGTTGTTTGAAGTCGACCCCTGATCAATGCACGCGCTCGGTGGTAATCGTCCTACGACCGATTCGTAATTCAGAATCGCCAAGCCGATTTGCTTCAGGTTGGCACGACACGCCGTTCGCCGCGCCGCTTCGCGTGCCTGTTGCACGGCGGGTAACATCAGCGCGATCAGCACCGCGATGATGGCAATCACCACCAGCAGTTCGATCAGTGTAAACCCTTTGCGGGACGAACTCACTTTCGACACGTGGCCTCTCCAATCATGCAATCATCGTAGGAAGAACGTCTCAGCCGGAGAAATCCAACAGTTCCTCAAAGACCCACTTGGTTGATTTCAGCAGCGAATTCGATTCTCGTGGAAGACGAGCACCGTTCGCAACCTCAAGCCAGACTTCATTCTTCGTCGAAAGAGCACCCATGCCTGACAACTTACGTCCCTCTCGCCGTGATTTTCTAAAATCGTCCGCAGGACTGGCCGCCACAGCTGCTGCGATGAGTCCGGTTGCCTCATTCGCCGCAGACGACTTGCCCAAGAAAACGGCCACGCAGGGAGCCGAGCGAATCAACACGAAGATCGCCCACGACCGCGAAGTCGCGCTGGGTCTGCTCAAGCCGACGAAGAAAGACCTGGAACACGGCCTCGAATTGCACAAGGAATCGATCGTCTTCGACGGCTACGGTTTCTCACCCCGGTCAGCCATTGACGGGGATCGCTACGCGAAAAAAGTCGAAGCGGGCGCATCTGAAGCGGAACTCGACGACTTGCGGGAAGACATGTCGATGACCCGCTGCGTGACCGACCCGATTGAACGGGCCGAGTTCCTGCAGGCGTGGAAAGCTTCAGGCGTGACGTGCATTTTTCAGAACGCGGGAGAAGAAGGACAGGCCCCGCTGACACTCATGAAACGGCTGGCTCGCTTCACGTTCGTGACCGACATGCTGCGCGACTCGGTCTCCAAAGCCGTCACGCCCGATGACATCGTCGCTGCGAAAAAGGCGGGGCGGCATTGCCTGTACTTAACCGGCAACGGGGTGCCGCTGACGCAGCAGTGGGTTTCGGTCGAAGAGGAACTGCGATACCTGCGGCTCTTCTTCCAACTCGGCATCCGCATGATGCACCTGACTTACCAACGCCGCAACATGATCGGTAGCGGCAGCGGTGAAAAGAACGACGGCGGCTTGAGTGATTTCGGTGAGCATGTCGTCAAGCAGATGAACAAGACCGGTGTGATTGTCGACGTGGCCCATTCCGGTTGGACGACCGCCCTGCAAGCGGCCCAGCTTTCCGAGAAGCCGATGGTGGCCAGCCACACAACATGTGCCGAGTTGTATCCCCACTTCCGGGCCAAGCCCGATAACGTGATTCGCGCGATTGCCGATACCGGCGGGTACATCGGCATCTGCTGCATCTCTCGATTCCTCAGAGGCAAAGGCGACATCAATCGGATGCTGGATCATGTCGATCACGTCGTCAAAAAATTTGGAGCCGACCATGTCGCCTTCGGCACCGACGTCGCCTACACATCCCGCAACGCGGCTGCGGAAAGCCGGAAGGTTCCCCGACGACGCCGAAAAACCCGCTTGGACTGGCGCTCGCTATGGCCCAACGACCCTTACGTGACCACCTCCGAAGCCCGCAACAGCATCGCCTGGACCAACTGGCCCCTGTTTACGGTGGGAATGGTGCAGCGGGGACATTCGGACGAGGTGATCAAGAAGATTCTGGGTGGGAATGTGATGCGGGTGGCGGAGGCCGCTCTGAAGTAAGGCACTCAAGGCTCGCAAAGCCAGTATCTTGCAAGAGAGACCAACAACAATGTCACCCGTCGCATGTTCGATCGGAATCACGTGTCGAAAAGGACTCGCCATGCCTCTTAAACAACTGGTAGCCGAGATTGCTGAACTGTGTGATTACGGGGATTGTTTGACAGTTGCGCTCGATCTATCTTCACTCGGCATCACGAATCCCTGCCATCCGTTAGTGAGTGCGTACTTTTCTCAACATGTGCCGGAGTATGAAATTGACGGACCATACTTTCGACTGTTGTCACCTCCTGACATCGCGACAGAAACTTCGGAATACACACCGAGCCGCCATATTCTACCTTTCGGGTTCATCACGATTGCCAGCGATCACGGTCGACATTGCTGATGGCCGCGTCTATTTGGTTTCGCATGAGATATTCACTGACGATGGAACTATCGATTTCGTCGTTCCTGAACCGGTGCGAATTTCTCGCGAGTCAATAATTGCGCACTCGAACAAGACCTTCGGATCGATTCAGGAGTTTCTTGAATCGTGGCGAGATCAACTGATCGAAAGAGATCGTGAAGAAGCCGCGTTTCTCGACGCAGCATCCACGGACCCAAACGCGACAGACAAATTCCAAAACACACTGATGATAGGCTTCATTCGAGAAGGCGATCTCAAGATGGTCAAACACGAAGTCCTTCGCGGTGCAGATCTGGAACGTTTCGCTAGCAACGGGTGGACGGCGCTCAGTCACGCAGTCGCGTCTGGTGAGCTGAAAATTATCAAATACTTTCTCAAGCAGGGCGTGGACGTAAATGTTCGAAACGATGATGAAAAAACTCCCCTGATGATTGCGGCCCACTATTCCAAGCAAAAATATATGAAGGTCCTTCTGGATGCTGGCGCTGATCGAATGGCCGTGGACGCGGAAGGTAAAAACGCTGCCGATCAACTTTGTGGCGTCCGTGGCACTCCAAAGATGAAAAGACTGTTGACACCTTTGAGCAAGAGTTAGATCAACCACCACAGACAAAAGAGTTTGTCCTGCCTTCTTCCGTGAAAAGGCAACCGCTAGCCCATCGCATGCCGACCCTGCTTCTAATTCTCTAGCATCTCTGCCATCGCCCGGCCTAGGGCGTCGCCGACTTCCATGTAGGTTTCGGCATGTGGGCGATGTTGGCGGCACAAGGACCGACCAATCCATCCTGAAGGATTAAGAGAACGCGGGTGGCCCGGGCGTTTTCGGCCGGATCGCGAAGCGACAAGATGCTGCGTCTTCCGCGATGCCTTGTCTGGTTTCGAGCAAACGAATCACCGGCATCCTAGCCCGAAGCGTCAGCGAGGGACGCCGGACGATCAGACAAGGCTGTCTCAAACCCTCAGCGCAGCGTTGCGGGGTGCTGCGGGAGCCGAGAGAAACATGAGTGGTTGTACCGCGTCCCTCGCTGACGCTTCGGGTTAGCAGGGGGCACGAGTGGGCGACGTCACACGCGGGTCACGAACAAGTCTCGCCAATCGCCTCATCAAGACAACGATCAAACGCGGACTCGTCAACCAATCGCTTAGCCAATCGCGGATGTACGAAAATGCGGACGCGCTTCACGTAGTCATCGAACTGACGTTTAGCCAGCGCTTCGATGACCGGGGAGACTTCGCTGAGCGGGCGGTAGATGTCTTCTTTGGAGAAGTAGATGTCGACGCGGAATTCGATTTCGCGATGCGGGGGCGGGGCGTCGATGAGGATGTCGGTGGGGGACACCGGCTCTCCCAGCACGACTTCAAGTCGGCTGGCCAGTGACGCGGCACAAGCGACCAAATCGGCGAACGGACGGCGGGCGAGGCGTTCGTAGGTTTCGCGGGTCTGATAGTGGCTGTATTCGGCGACCCGTTTGAACAACCGGCGGGTCGGGCCGAAGATGCCTTCGACGAGGGCTTCGCAGTCTCCGCCGCGTGCCTGTGTGCAGAGTGTATCGATCGTTTCGGCTTCGGTCTTCTGGAAGAAGACCCGCAGGTCGAGATCGCCGTGCAGGCTGTAAAACGCCCGGGCAAACATGCAGGTGGCGGAGCGGACCGCGTGATGCCAGTAGACTTCGCTGAACATCACGTAGCGGGCGAAAACCATCAGCTCGGCGGCCGTGCGTCCTTTGGATGTAATCGCCAACCCATCGCCCGCTTCGTTGACGACAAGCGATTGAATCAGCCGATGCCGATCGAAATTCCGACCGTAGGGAACGCCCGCGTGCAGGCTGTCGCGGTCGAGGTAATCCATCTTGTCGATGTCGATCGGTCCGGAAAGGATTGACCGCAGCAGACGTAACGTGGGCGTGTCGGATCCGCCGACGAGCACGTCGAGCACCTCGGCCGGTTCGATGTTCCACTCGGTGCGTAACACGCGCGCCAAGTCGCGATCGTCGGCAAGAAACTCGGCGGCGAACTCTTCGTGCGGCGGAAGGTCGGCCAGCCCCATGTCTTCGATGGGGTGGCAGAACGGCCAATGCCCCAAATCGTGCAGCAGCGATGAGACGATGAGGACTTCCGCTTTGTGCTTATCAATGGCCTGACAGAACCGGGAGTCGTTGGAGAGTTGCCAGAGGTATCGCAACGCGTTGTGATAAACGCCCAGGGCATGTTCAAACCGGGTATGCGTGGCACCGGGATAGACTCGTGAGGCCAGCCCCAATTGGGAGATGTGCGTTAAGCGTTGGAACTCGGGCGTGTCGACCAGAGCGCGGACGCGCGGGGTGAAGGGGACGTCTTGCTCCATCGGAATCCGCACCAGCCCGCTGCCGGTGGCGAGGTTAGTGAGTTCGGGAATGTTGAGGAGGGATGTGGGCATGGGAGTGGGTGGTATTGATTGATGGAAGTAACAGCCAGCTTACGCTGGCCGCTCGCCTGATGTGGTTTTCTGGGGGGCGAAGAGTTCGGTGACGACGTCGGCGATGCGTTCGTTGTCTTCGTGGGCGTTTGTTTGCTGGAGGGCTTCCCAAAGACGTTGCCCGTCGTCGACCGCCTTCTGTAATTTCATCGGTATGCGAGAATTTGTTGGAGGCAGTGAGTCGGCTATCGTAATGGCGCGGGCCAGTGTTTCGGGAATGTCGGCTAGCTCTTCGACGGTTTCAAAGTCGACCAGGCCGACCAGCAACGGATTCACGCGTCCGGCGATCAGGCTGCGGACGTCGTCCTGGTAAGCGATGAGCGGCTTGCCCAACGTCCAAGCGATGGCGGCTTCCGAAACGGCCCCTTCGTCGGGCACACGACCGTTCAGGTTCCAAACCATGCAGTCGCAGGCGACGGCTAACTGATACACGTCGAGGGCAAAGATGGAGGCGTGCAGAAACCCGGCGGCAGTGGGGGGATCCCAGCCGCGCTCGATGAGTACCTCGTGAACCAGCCGGAACTCCATGCCGTCGCGATGTGGCAGGTAGACGAGAAACCTGGCCTCGATGAGAATGTCGGCGATGGCCGTCATCTCGGTTCGCTCGGCCTGGTTGAACAACGGGCCGGCACAGTAGACGCGGAGTTGGTCGATGGGATGAGGCTGTGACATGAGTAACATCCGTGCGGTCGATGGAGTAAAGTCGGGCTTCGCTTCCGTGACGGATTCGATTATAGCGACGTTGGTTGGATCGAAAAGGAAGTTCGATTCAAAGCCGAGTCGTCACCCATCGAATAACATCAATACACGCGTTTTTCGCGGACAATTTCCGACATGCCTGCGGTTCCTCAAAATGATGAACGATCGGTCCCAGCGGTCGCGATCGGTTACTGGCTACTGGGAACGCTGGTGATGACGTGGGCCGTTCAGGGGGTGCTCTCGGAACAACTTGTTGCTCGCAACGTGATGAGTCATGGATTGTGGCAAAAGAGCGTGGCGGCGTTGGGCGGGCAGGTTCAACCACTCGTCGGCGGTGGTTTTGTGGCGGATGTTGCCTTCGCGTCGACTCTGTTGCCGGTCGGAATGTTGTCGCTGGCGTCACTGCTGCTGATGTCGTTCGTGGGATCGCGTCGCAAGCCGGGTTCCCTGGTCGACGCCGCCGCGGACGTCTGTCGCGGTTGGGCATGGTGGTGGTTGCCGGGGTTATGGGAGATTTTGCGTTTGGCGTGCTTTCTGTCCGGCTGGCAGTCTGGGACTGAGGTGATGATCGCTTCGACCGGCTACTGGTTCGCCGTGGCGCTGGCCGGCTGGTCGGCTGGTCGGGCGTTCTGTTGGGGGGCATGCTGACTTCGGATGCAGTCGAGAAACCAGCGATCGAACCGGCGACGTGGGCCGTTCCCAAAACGGTCTGGCTGCTTGGTATCGCATTCGTTGTGACGTTCACCGTGATGAACTGGCAACTGTATCGGGGGTTGCTCACGCCGCATGGCGACTCGGCGATGTACGAGGAACATCTTTGGAACATCACGCATGGTAAGGGGTTTCGCAGCTACCTCGACCAGGGGCTATTTCTGGGCGAGCATTTGCAAGTGATTCACCTGGCCTTGCTGCCATTGTATTTATTGTGGCCTTCGCATTTTCTGTTGGAATTGTGCGAATCGTTGGCGTTGGCTTCGGGGGCGATTCCCGTGTTCTGGATGGCGAAGCGTCATACTGGTTCGACCAGGGCAGCCGTGCTGTTGGCGGCGACTTATCTGCTCTACACGCCGCTGCAATTTCTGGATATTGCGATCGACCTGAAAACATTTCGGTCGACAGCCTTCGGGGTGCCGTTGTTGTTGTTCGCGCTCGATCAGTTGAAACGGCGGCGCTATCGCGTGATGGGTCTGCTGCTGGTGCTCTCTCTGACAGCCAAAGAAGATTACGCCGCCATCATCGCGCCGCTGGGAATTTGGATCGCCCTGTTCGACCGGCATGCCACCGACGATGCGATCACGAAGAAGAAATCGCGGTGGCGCGGGATTGTAGTGGCCGTGTTGGCGGTGGTGTATTTGTTCGCGGTGATCAAGTTGATCATTCCCGCGTTTCGGCAAGGCGACGTGCATTACGCCCGATACTTCGGTGAACTCGGCAGCACGCCGGGCGACATCACCCGCAACCTGTTCACACAACCGGCCTTGGTGTTCGGCAAGCTCTTCAGTCAGCGGACACTGATGTATTTGTTGGCGATGTTGGTCCCCATTGAATGCGTCGCGTTGCGATCGGGATCGCGTTTGTTGGTGGCAGCTCCGCTGTTTGGGGTGTTGTGTCTGCTGGAATTGTCGAGCAACCCGGCCGACGCCGGGCAAATGTTGATTCCGATTCACCATTTCCACGCCCCGTTGGTGCCGATTGTTTTCTGGGCGGCTGCGGCGGGATTGGCGATGCCCATTCGATGGCCTGAGAAACTCCGGCGCAGTATGTCGTCGCAAGCCGCTGGATTCGCGTGCGGCTGTGCATTATTGGTGGGTTTGTTCTCCGGTCTGAGTCCGTTATCGGTCATTTTCTGGGATGCCGATTCCAGCATGTCCTGGCGTGACATGTATGTACCAAGTTCGCGGGCAGAGCATGCGGAAGCCGTTGTACAGCAGACCCCACAACCGCCCGCGTGTTTTCGACCGACTTCATCCACCCGCGATTCACACATCACGCCCGCTCGTACGACTACAGCGGCTACCCCCGCCCGAGTGATCGGGAATTGACCGATCCGGTTCCGGGGGTCGAATACTACGTCGTCATCGATACCCAGCATCGCTATAGCGAGATCACCTCGCCCGAGCAGGTTCCGGAGTACAAGCAACATCCGGATGAGTGGGAACTGTTGCCGGACGAATCGGACGGGCACTTTATTGTCTTGCGTCGTCGGACGGATCGAAAGTGATTGAAGGGAGGGCGAAGCTCCTGCTGAGCCGCATGGGCTTGGTGCGCACAACGACTGCGACGGCTCAGCAGGAGCTTCGCCCTCCCTGAACCGAGCTTGGCAAGAATTCATTCTTCACTCACCGTGACCGGCGGAACGCCGACGCTTCCATTTTTCGGGGAAACGCGTAGGCTGGCATAGTCGTGTCGTGGCCCTATTTTCTGGCTGGCTGCGGCATTCTCTGCTTGTTTATGTCGAAGTTTGATGGAATTAAGAACGTGCATACCTCGTTGAATTGTGCTGCCTGCGGTTTGGCCCATGAAGTGGATGAACTCCAGAATTTGTGTCGCGAATGTGCCAAGCCATTGTTGGTTGGTTACGACCTGGAATCGCTGAAAGGCACGTTCACGGCGGACGCTGTTCGCAGTCGTTCAATTCGTCGATGTGGCGGTTTCACGAAGTGTTGCCCGTGAACGGCCCAGGCGAAGCGGTCTCGCTGGGTGAAGGCCAAACACCGCTGTTGAAGCTGGAAGCCCGCGGCGGTTTCGAGCGGTTTTCCAACCTGTATGTGAAAGACGAAGCGTTTAATCCAACCGGCAGCTTCAAAGCGCGGGGCATGTCGGCGGCCATCACGCGGGCCGTTGCGTTGGGGGCGAAAGTCGTTGCCTTGCCTTCCGCCGGCAACGCGGCGGGGGCGGCCACGTATTACTCCGCACAGGCCGGCATCTCCTGTTACCTGTTCATGCCCGAAGACACACCGCCGGCGAACATCATCGAATCCGTCGTGGGGGGCGCGAATGTCTTTCTGGTCAACGGGTTGATTAGTGATTGCGGCAAACTCGTCAAACAAGGCTGCGAACAGTTCGGCTGGTTCGACCTGTCGACGCTCAAGGAACCGTTTCGCATCGAAGGCAAGAAGACGATGGGCTACGAGTTGGCCTTCGACATGGCCGATGCCGACGGTTCAGGAACGTTGCAACTCCCCGACGTTATCTTCTACCCCACCGGAGGCGGCACGGGGTTGATCGGTATGTGGAAAGCGTTCGACGAAATGGAACAGCTCGGCTGGATCGGCTCGGAACGACCGCGCATGGTTGTCGTGCAGGCCGACGGATGCCAGCCGGTTGTCAAAGCGTTTGAAGACGGAGACGATCATGCCGCGATGTACCCCAACGCGTCCACGGTGGCTGCAGGATTGCGAGTGCCGGCAGCCGTGGGCGATTTCCTGATGCTCAAGGTGTTGAAGGAAAGCAACGGCACCGCCGTGGCGATCAGCGATGACGATCTTCTCGACGGTGTAAGGGAACTCTCGAGGCAGCAGGGCATCTACGCCTGCCCCGAAGCCGGCGCGGTCTGGAAGGCGGCAAACCAACTGGCCGACTCCGGCTGGCTCAAACCAGATGAGCGGATCGTGCTGTTCAACACGGGCAGCGGGCTGAAGTACAACCACCTGTTCCCCGTCGGTGATCTCCCCGTGTTGGATCACACCAATGAGCGTTGCCTTGACGGAATCGCCGCCTCGTAAGGGCATCGATCATCCAATCGTCGGTGGAAAACACCATAAAAAGGGCCGGAATGACCGTCCTGAATCATTCCGGTGTTTCCAAAAAACCGACGAAAACTGTTTGCAACCCAAGTTTTTGACGATAGAATTGCCCTTCGTAAGCAGCCGGACGCTGGATTTCCGTGGTACCTGCCCCACCGCGAAAGTCCTCCCGGCTGTTTGCTTTGCGCTGTAAGCCGTTTGGACACTCGTTTCAAACGCCCGAGTTGCCGCTGTTTCGTAGTATCAGCTTGACAGACCCGGCAAACTGCGATGTAATTCACCTAAGTCAGGTTGCGGTCGTATACCGCACCTTCTCGTTAAGGGCGGTTTGCTGTCGGCGGGCGATTGGGGAATCGTTTCCACCGGCAGATATCCCACCATTTACTGCGAAGAAACTCTTCGCAGCCACACCACAGACAAAACATCTCCGGCAGCCGGTTCAAGCCGCTACTGGAACAGACTCACCTAAGATCGATTGTTTCGTTTCCGAGACGCCTCACGATTATGAGGGCGGGACACGGAATGATGCGCCTTCCTGAAGTGAACTTACGATAAAGGAGTGAGAGTCGAATCAATTGGCGATTCGGCGTCACACGATGATCAACCGCAAGGGATCTGCGGTCTCGAGTTGGGTTGCCTGATGTTCGAGGTGGGACTCGAACGTGGGCCTAATGAAGTGGGTTGGAGATGGTGGCTGGGTACGATACCGAGCGGGTCGTTGTGACCGGAATCGGAGTCGTTTCGCCTGTTGGGATCGGCAAAGACGAGTTCTGGAAGAACCTCGTCGCTGGTCACAGTGGGATCGATTTTCTGCGCGCCTTTCCTAACGAGAATCTGCCGTCCAAGCTCGCCGCAGAGATTCATGATTTCGACCCGCGTGAGTTCGTCCGCGAGAAGAAATTTCTGAAGGTGATGTCGCGCTCCATTCAACTCGGCGTTTCCGCCGCCAGCTTGGCAATGGGCGATGCCGGACTGTCACGTGGCGATGTGACGCCCGAACGTTTGGGAGTCGAATTCGGGTGCGGTCGCATTTCCACCACGCCGCAGGAATTTGTCGAGGCAGTCGAAAACTGCTCGAACGCCGCCAACGATTTTCAAATCACCCGCTGGGGCGAAGACGGCATGGGGCAGATCACCCCGTTGTTGTTGCTCCGCCAACTTCCCAACATGCCCGCGTGTCATGTGTCGATCGAGTTCGATGCGCAGGGTCCGAACAATACAATCACCAGCCGCGACGCCTCGGCCTTGCTGGCGTTGTCGGAAGCCTCGCATGCGATTCGGCGTGGGACGGCCGACTGCATGATCGTCGGGGCCTGCAGCTCGAACATCGATCCGGTCGACATCACCCGCTTGAACATCTCCGAGGGGCTGTCGCAACGTCACGACGACCCGTTGCGTGCCTGTCGGCCGTTCGACTTCACTCGTGACGGAACAGTCATCGGCGAAGGTTCGGGGGCGTTCGTCATCGAGAGTTACAAGCATGCGGTCGCGCGCGGGGCCGACATCTACGCTGAGGTGCTTTCCGTCGGTGCCGGCTGCGATG
>Ga0115002_10004656_pt1 | contig 16508 bp, 16 predicted proteins | sample ArcticOcean_MG_C_8_FD_89576 | JGI IMG/M metagenome (GOLD analysis project Ga0115002, IMG submission 89576) | Marine microbial communities from western Arctic Ocean - ArcticOcean_MG_CB11_86 | ecosystem: Environmental > Aquatic > Marine > Oceanic | place: Arctic Ocean: Canada Basin | collected... | reverse complement strand
TTGCTTTATATTTACAAGTAGCTTCATAAACGATTTTTCGAATCACCTTGCCCGGGCGCCAAACAAAGGGCGCAGATATTCACTTTGAAGCGACCTATCCCGAGTCTAACCATTCACCGGGTGTTCACTTAGAGATTGGGTGTACGGTTTTGCGTAGTTCATTGTTCCAATAAAAAAGCCGGGCCGTGATCCCCTCTGTGTGTTTCCTTCCAGAATTTGTGGACCCTTTGGGGTAAACACCAAATCCCAACCTATAGAGAATGTATTTGGGAAACAATTATGTGCCTTAATTGCTAACGTTTTGAGTTCGGGCCACCTACTCAAATGGAATCCCTTAATCGTTTCTTTTGTGTCTGGGTGAATGCTTATATTATTGGCTCGAGGTTTAATTGAATATGCCGCTCCCAGTACTCCTGTATGTTCATCTATTCTGGAAGCAATTCCTCCATAGACCGCATGATTAGCAATAATAATTCCCAGGGGCATTCCCGCGTATGCCGCCATGATTTCAGCCTTATTTTCTTTTGCAGAAATTGTGATGACGCGAAAGGTAATTAACCTTCCCTTAGAAAGTGAGGATATCGTTTCGTGATTTGTCTCAGCTTTTTGAAGTAAATAGGACTGAGATAGTGAGTGTTTCTTGAAATGTTCTATCAAATCATGTTCGTCAAAAATTTCATTGTTAAAACTCCATGTTTCACTCTCTCGATCAAAATCCCAGCGTTAAATACCTCTACCTTGTAGACCATTTACGGGTTTAAGATAGAGCGAAGTTTTTGGAATGGGTAAATTGGGTTCTCTTTGTTCCCGTTTTCCATTGGAATAAATTTCCAAAATCGGTACTACGGCTAGATGGTTATTTCGACAATGCTCATCGAAACGCAACTTGTTGTTTATGAGTGCAGGATCTCTACCTTCACTGATAAGCGAGTTGAGAATTAATAATTCCTTACCAGAAATAAAATCATCAATGACCAAGAACAGGTTCTCATTATAAAAGCTGGTCTTATAATACTCTTCTGATGGAAATCCTCTCCAGAATGTGAAATATATTAGGTCGAATAATTGGCGGATCTGTGATCGCCTATTCATTGTTGCCACTTCCTTGCTTGAAGTGCAAAGAAGAGTCAGGATTTGGATGAACGCGACCAATGGCCATACCAAGGTTTTGATTATTAATATCAGTCTTCTAGCCAATCCCTGATTTATTTTCCACGTAAAACGACCTGCTTGTTTACGCAGCTCGGCCATTTCAGATTGTCTCCAATACCATGGGAACCAAACCGCGACAAAAGGACATTTTGGTTTTAAGATACGATAAGTCAGAGAGGTCTTATCCGGAGACATTTTTTCATATTGCTCTCAGGTTTATTTCGTTCTCAACCAAAAAGTTGAGGTAATGGAAACCATCTGTACCTGACCATGCCAGTGAGCGGTTTGACGACGAACTGTATGAATTGTTGTCTTATATTCCTATCAATAAGCGCCACGAATGTGATCTTTAACCTTATCTTCGTAGAAGCTGGCTAGTTGTTGATGGATTTCAGGAGGAATAGGATCCAGATACGAGGCTTCCGTGTTGTCTTCAATTTGAGAAGGTGTCGAAGCGCCCGGAATGACTGTGGAAATCTCCTCATGATCGAGGATCCAGCGTAGTGCCCATTGAGCCATCGACAAGGTCGGATCCTGGATGTCTTTGAGCATCTCAGCTAACTCTAACCCTTTTTCGTAAGTCAATCCGGCAAAGGTTTCTCCTACATTAAAGGCCTCACCATCTTTGTTGAAGTTACGGTGATCACTTTCATCAAAAATCCTATCCTCGGTCATTTCTCCCGACAGCAAACCACTTGCAAGCGGTAAACGACCTATGATGGCCGTTTCGTGTTTCTTAGCGTTTTCAAAAAGCTCGGCGATTGCTTTTTGGCGGAAGATATTAAAAATAATCTGCACTGAGTAAAGGCCAGGCACATTGTCAATGACCCAATTAGCTTCATCGATGGTCTCCACACTGGCACCAATATGAATGATTTTACCTTCGTTTTGGAGTTCACGTAGACAATCGAAAGTGGTTCCTTCTTTCATGACTTCCATTGGAATACAATGAGTTTGAACTAAATCGATCGCATCGACCCTCAGGCGGCGTAAAGAGTTCTCGATTCTTGGTTCGATGGATTCCATCGAATAATTGTCCGGATAAATGTCCTCCCCACGGCCTATCTTGGTGGCGATTATCAAATCATTTGTTTTACCGCGGAAATATTTTCCCAGGATCGTTTCACTCCTCCCTTTCCCATAGACGTCGGCTGTGTCGAAGAAATTAACTCCGTTGGTCGTAGATGTTCTTAGGATATCGCGAGCGGTTGATTCTTCTACGAGCCCCCAATTGCCGCCTATTTGCCAGCATCCAAGCCCGATTTCTGATATTTGAACGTCGTCGCGCCCGAATGATCTGTATTCCATACTTATGCACTAAATAAGAGTTTCATAATAAACAAACCTTAAGTGAAGAGTCTGCATTATTGTCCACTTTTCCCGGCCCAATTTGCAGATTTGTAATGGCTCCCAAAATTAGTTGCTCTGGTCATACCTTTTCCTCTTACTTACTCGACTTTGAAATTCAACTGAAGTTCAACCTATGGCTAAGAGTCTATTTGAGAAAGTTTGGGAAGCTCACACTGTGAGGACATTGTCTAGTGGAGAGACCCAATTGTTTATTGGAACGCACCTCATTCACGAGGTCACAAGTCCCCAAGCATTTGGCATGCTTCGTGAGATGGGTCTGCCAGTGAAATTTCCGCAGCGCACCTTTGCGACTGTGGATCACATCGTGCCAACGAATGAATCGGTTGAGCCATTTTCTGATTCTTTGGCCGATGCCATGATCAAAGAGTTGCGCAAAAACTGCGAGGAATACGGAGTAACCTTCTTCGATCTGAATACAGGGAAGCAGGGTATCGTTCACATTGTTGGCCCTGAACAAGGAATTACCCAACCGGGAACAACGATTGCCTGTGGTGATTCTCACACCTCCACTCACGGCGCTTTCGGAGCTATTGCTTTTGGAATTGGCACCAGCCAGGTAAGAAACGTTTTAGCTTCCCAGACGATGGCGATGGCTGAGCTTAAAGTACGTCGGATTAACGTAAGCGGTGAATTGAGCCCGGGCGTTTATGCCAAGGATGTTATTTTGCATATTATCCGAGTTCTCGGAGTGAATGGCGGAACAGGATTTGCCTACGAGTATGGTGGAGAAGTATTCGACAACATGAGCATGGAAGAGCGCATGACAGTATGTAATATGTCTATTGAAGGTGGCGCGCGTTGTGGATATGTGAATCCTGATGAAAAAACGTTCGAATACCTCAAAGGCCGTCCTTATTCGCCAGAAGGTGAAGCGTGGGATGCGGGTGTTGAACTTTGGAAATCTTATGTTTCGGACGCAGACTGTGACTATGATGATGTGGTTAACATCGATGCGTCAGAGATTGCTCCAACGGTTACTTGGGGAATCAACCCTGGGCAAGCCATATCCATTTCTGAAAATATCCCTTCACCTGACTCGGTGACCGGTGATGAAAAGGCGGGCGTTATTGAAGCCCTCGAGTTTATGAAATTTGAAGGAGGATCACCTATAAAGGGTATCCAAATCGATGTAGCTTTTATCGGGTCATGCACAAATGGCCGCATCAGCGATCTGGAAGAAGTAGCAAAATATATTCAGGGCCGGCAGGTAGCCGATTCGGTTCAAGCTATTGTAGTTCCAGGTTCACAGGTGGTTGCAAAAATTGCTGAGGCGAAGGGCCTTGATCAGATTTTTCGGGATGCTGGTTTCGAATGGCGCGCTGCAGGTTGCTCTATGTGTTTGGCAATGAACCCTGATAAATTAGTGGGTGATCAGATTTGCGCGAGTTCCAGTAACCGTAATTTCAAGGGTCGTCAGGGTAGTCCAACGGGGCGCACCTTGTTAATGAGCCCACTCATGGTGGCTGCTGCTGCTATAACCGGCGCTGTCTCCGATGTGCGTGAAGTGTTTGGTGTTTCTGAAACTACAACTGCTTAATTTCATTTTTTACTATTATGGCTTTAGAAAAAATTACTCAAGTATCTGGAACGGCTGTCCGCGTTCCAGGTAACGATATTGATACCGATCGTATCATTCCAGCGCGGTTTATGAAGTGCATCACCTTTGATGGTCTTGGTGAGTTCATGTTTTATGATGTGCGCAAAAACGAAGATGGTTCTGATAAACCTCATCCATTGAACGATCCTAAGTTTGCCGGTGCCTCCATTTTGCTAAGTGGAAATAATTTTGGTTGTGGAAGTTCTCGTGAACATGCGCCTCAGGCGATAGCCAAGGCCGGGTTCAGCGGAGTGATCGCAGAAGGGTTTGCAGAAATATTTTTCGGCAACAGTACTACCTTGGGATTGCCACTGGCTGTGGCGACTAAGGAAGATATCCAGACTATGGGTGAGGCCATAGAAGCCGATCCTTCCATTCAAGTGACGATTGATGTGGCAAATCAACGCATTCATTTTGGCGACCAGGAAGTGACCTGTTACATTCGCGAGTCCGCTCGTGGTGGATTGATCGAGGGTAAATGGGATCCGATTGCTGAGCTTCTTGAAGGCGAAGCTGAAATTATTGCAACGGCCGAGGCACTTCCATACGTTTAACCTGTCGAAGCGCTCTTAAGCCAAAAGCTACTATCTCACTATGATTCAGATTATCGAAGGTTCCGGCGTGTTTATCTATCCACTGGGACTCTGTTCCATTCTTGGCATTTTTGTCATTTTCGAACGCGGAATTTCACTTCGCTTGGAAAACATCCTTCCCAAAGCTCTGGTTGACAAAGTCATTGCTGGGCAAATCGATGATCCTCATCAATCAGAGTCTGTGCTCAGTCGTATTCTCGATTTCTTTAATCACCGCTCACAGGAAGTTGATAAGATCAGGGCCTTTACTAATCTTGAGGTAAATCGGATGGAACGTGGTCTGGTAATTCTCGAAATTGTGACAGGTGCTGCTCCTTTGCTGGGGCTGTTGGGTACAGTGACCGGACTGGTTCAGGTATTTGCTGGCACGTCGATCGAAACGGGTATCCCGGATCAAACTGCTTTTATTACCGGTGTTGCACTTGCGTTAACGACAACGATGATTGGTCTAACTGTGGCGATTCCGAGCCTGGTCGCTTACAATATTTTTCAACGTAGAATTGATACCTACACTGTTCAGTTGGATGCAATGATCGAGCGTCTTCATTCCCTCAGTCAGCCCAATAGCAAGTTATAAAGGTTCCTGCTGATGCCCGGAAAACTTACAAGAAAGACGCGTAAGGTCATCATAAACATCGTTCCTTTGGTCGATGTTTTGATCGTTCTTATTTTCTTCTTTCTCATGACTATGCAGTTTCGCAATGTTACGACGTTGAACTTGACGCTGCCCAAGATAGAAACTGCGGGTCAGAATAATTTTGATAAGAATATCGTTATCGAAATTAACAAAGACGGTGATTTTCTTGTTAACGGAGCCAAACTCTCCCGAGAGGAATTCGAACCCGCGCTACGTCAGCTGAAACCAGTGGCTGATGAAATTACTGTTCTTATTCGTGCTGATGAAGAGACGGTTTTAAAGAACCTGACCTATATCATGGATACGTGTCGAAAGTCCGGCCTCGACAAGATTCGTCTTCAATCTCGTTAACTGGATTTGGCTTCTCTTCTCCGTTTCGTAAGAACGGGTTCAGTATAGCCGTTGGCTTCTTCAACTCCTTCAAAGACCAGGTCAAGAGCTGCCTGAAAGGCGATGCTGGAATCAAAATGCGGTGCCATAGCCCGATAACCCGGATCGCCTGCGTTTTGCTGATCAACCACGGCCGCCATTCTTTCGAATGTTTTAGTGATCTGATCTCGATTTACCAATCCATGATGAAACCAGTTGGCGATATGTTGACTTGAAATACGGAGTGTAGCTCTGTCTTCCATAAGGCCTACGTCGTGAATATCTGGTACCTTTGAGCAGCCAACTCCCTGATTAATCCAGCGGACCACATATCCAAGTATGCCTTGTGCATTGTTGTCCAAATCGCTTTGGATTTCGTCAGTGCTTAATTCTCGATCTAGCAGGGGTGGAGTGAGTAGTGCATTGATGTCCGTTCGTGGTCGTGATGCTAATTCACCTTGTACCTTGAATACGTTAACGGCATGATAGTGCAGCGCGTGTAAAGTGGCAGCGGTCGGCGAGGGCACCCATGCGGTATTAGCTCCTGCTTGCGGATGGGCTTGTTTCGTATCCATCATTGTTTTGAGATCGTCCGGAGCCGTCCACATGCCCTTACCAATTTGGCCCTTCCCAGGCAGCCCGGTTTCAATACCTATGTCTACATTCCAATCCTCGTAAGCAAGAATCCATGGCGTGTGCTTTATTTCCATTTTTGGAAGTACTGGCCCCGCCTTCATGCTGGTGTGGATCTCATCACCCGTCCGGTCAAGAAATCCCGTGTTTATAAAAACAATACGATTTTTAGCTTCTCGGATACACGCTTTCAAATTGATGCTGGTTCTTCGTTCTTCATCCATGATCCCCATCTTCAGCGTATTCTCTTTAAGACCTAGAGCAGCTTCCACTTGGCCAAATAAACGTACGGTGAACGCAACCTCTTCGGGTCCGTGTTGCTTAGGTTTTACGATGTAAAAACTTCCTTCATTACTGTTGGATAATTTACTGAGCCCTTTTAAATCGTGAATTGCAGCCAATGCGGAAACCATTGCATCGAGCATTCCTTCCGGAATCTCATTTCCATCCCTTGTTAATACTGCGTCCGTAAACATATGAATTCCTACGTTTCTGGCCAATAGAAGGCTTCTCCCTTTTAGCGTTACGATTTGCCCATCGGGAGAAGTGAATTGTTTATCCTCATTTAACGCGCGGCTTACAACCCTATCACCTTTGTTAAAGGATGCTTCGAGCGTGCCTTTCATGATGCCCGCCCAGTTTCGGTAAACGATAACTTTATCCTCTGCATCGACTGCGGTGACTGAATCTTCAAAATCCTGAATCGTTGTGATAGCGGATTCCAGAATCATATCCTTGATACCGGCTTTGCTTTCCTTGCCAATCGGGTGATTGGGGTCGATCTGGAGAATGATGTGGAGTCCATGATGGATCAAACAAACGTCTATTAGCACTTCCATTTCGGAATTTGTCCCCACCAGTTGGCTCGAATCTTTCAAAGGCGTCTTTGTTCCGTCTTCAAGACTAGCCGAAAGTTGTTTATCTTGTAGGGCCAGTTGAGTAACCGATTTCCATGAGCCAGCCATCAAAGGAAAAATGGAATCCAGGAAGGTTTTGCATTTCTCAATAACTGCAATGCCACGATGTCGGTTAAATGGACCACCTGCCTCGAGCCCATCCGTTTGAGGAATGACGTTGGTGCCGTAATAGGCGTCGTACAAACTTCCCCAGCGTGCATTGGTGGCATTCAGCGCATAGCGCGAGTTGTTTACAGGAACAACCAGTTGTGGTCCGGCAATGGATGCAATTTCTGAATCTATCTGGGTTGACTCCACTTGGAAATCTTCACCTTCAGGTATGAGGTAATCGATGGATCTTAAAAATTCTACATAAGCGTTATTGGGCAAGGATGCGCCTTTGTTATCCTCATGCCATTGATCGATCTGCGCTTGAAGTTGGTCTCTTTTTTCAAGCAATGCCATGTTGAGTGGTGTCAGGTCCTTCACGATCTCGCCGAGCGATTTCCAAAATACTTGCGGTTCAATACCTGTGCCTGGAGCGATTTCAGTTTCAATGAGGCTATAGAGTGCGATGTGTATGCTAAGGTCTCCGATTTCAATTCTGTCGCTCATAGGAATGATTAGGTCTTTGATTAAAGGTGTAGGTAAATATAATTACCTTGGAGAACTATCCCGCAGGAGATGTGTTGTGTCCATCCAGGAAGTTATCAATTACCTCATATAAGTTATCTCCAGTTAGTTGCTGGAATGTTTCTTCTTCAGGTTTTTGATTATTTCTCTGTTTATTGAAACGTTGCAAAATATCGGTAATGAAAGAGCTTCCATATTGCTCGACTAAATACTCGACGAAGCGGGTAGACCAATAAATGTTTCTCATATCTGGCTTATTCTTATAGCCGAGATATTGTGAGTAGGGTGCTGATTCGTTCTCCCAGGTAATCGAATTAAACTGGGTCCCTATCTTTCGGAGATTCCAAGTAGTCCAATCTTTTTCAAGTGTTTCACGTGCCTTTGATTTTCCGACTTGTTCTTCTAGAGTCTTAAAAACCAGGTAAGCTGCCAAGCCTCGTTGCAACGCTGTTGTTTGAAACTGCTTCCATTCGTCACTAAAGATACGTCCTCGGGTCAGTATATACAGGGTGTGTACATCAGCCAATTCAGAGAAGAAAAATTCCCGGATAATGCCGTAAAAACTATTTATTGTTGTTCGGAATTCTGCAGAATATTGCATCATCTGATCTTTAGGATTTTCTTTCAGCGTATCGGTAATGATAATGGGGTAGGATACTTCAAAAAAGTTTAGGTGTTTTTTGTTCAACTGACTCCAGTGCAAGAACCCACTTGGATCATAGAATCCGGTTTGTTTCTGCAGATGAATACCCATGGCAAAGGACAAATCAAAATCTCGAGCACGAGCTCTTTTTTCCGTAATCATCTGCCAGTTGAAGAAAAGCCGGCTTTCCAGCTCACCTGTGTCGGGATTCAATCGAATATTCTCTACCGGCAATCGTTTCATTCGATATCGGAGGTCTCTTTCGGTCCAAACATTAAGTTGTTTGAGTTTGATCGGCTGTTCTTTTCGCATCCAATCTAATATAATCTCCAGGGTTTCGATTCTTTCCCGATAACCTTCAACCAAATGTTCCGGTGGTCCATCTAGCCCAGCCAGCTCAGCCAATCGATTCATTTTCCGAATCCGATCCCCTTTTGCATGTTTGAGAAAGACCTCCATTGCTTTGAGGTTTTCCAAATAAACTTCCTCAACGATATCGGGAAAAGTGTTGAAAAACGCTTCGATTAGCGGATCCCGTTTAGCAAAGGGTCTTTTTCGTAAGGCATCTATAATCCGTGGATTCTCATAGATAACAAAATCTTCAAGCTCCATCGTTTCCTCTTGGCTCGTGCGAGTTTTTGAAGAAAGCGAATTGAACGCGATGGCGAATACCATGGTCGCCAAACTTAAAGCCTTTACTCTGTTAAATGTTATTTTCATGTATGCCTTGCCCAAGGCTACCTTGCTCAACTATTCCACTCAATTCATAAACTATCTTTGACTAAAAAAGCCGAATGGACGGCTCTTTTAGAGACCGTCTAAAATAACCAGGTTCGAGTCAGTGTTTTCCAGACGCATGCCGATGATGGCCTGGTAATCAGGGTCTTCGTAAAATGCTTCTATCGCATTGCGGGAAACTCAATCAACACAAGACGTGTAGGATTCCAATTCCCTTCCATCACCGTATGCTGTCCTCCACGAGCCCGATAATGTCCGCCGTATCTGGCCACAATCGCCGGTACCTTTTCAATGTAATGCGCATAGGCTTTGGTATTTTTAATTTTAGTATCAACTATGACGAAAGCAGACACGGTATTCTTATTTCTTTTTAGTGATGAATCCAATTAAAAGAATGAGTAACACTGCGCCTGCGGTACCTGTTACGATCGGTCCGATCCATTCACCGCCGATCTTTATTCCCAATAAACCGAAAAGCCAGCCACCAACAACGGCCCCGATGATTCCGAGAATGAGGTTTTTAATAATGCCAAAACCACCACCACCTGTAAGTTGTCCTGCTAGCCAGCCTGCTACAGCGCCAATGATGAGAGTTACAATGAGTTGCTCTGTATTCATATGGGATTTTTGAAAGAGTTGCCGTTTCAAATAAAGAAGGTCCATTATTTAGAATGGGATGGATATTACAAACTGTTTTCCATCCTCGGATGTCTTTACTACCTTCGACTATCCTTGGGGTCCAGGGCATCACGAAGACCATCGCCTAGAAAATTCAGAGAAAACAAAGTCATTGAAAACATCATGGCCGGGAAGATGAGTAGCCACGGATAGACCTCCATCTTTTCCGCGCCATCTTTAATCAGTGACCCCCAGGAACTCATGGGTGGCTGAACACCTAGTCCCAGAAAACTCAAGGCAGATTCGAGCAGCATAACCCCCGGTACAGTAAGGGTCGAGTAGATGATGACCGGACCCAGCACGTTGGGTATCAAATGTTTTCTTATAATATCTCTTCGTTTGGAACCCAGCGTCAGTGCGACCTCGACAAACTGTTGGACTTTCAGGTGAAGCACTTGTCCGCGCACAATCCGGGACAGCGTGAGCCACTCGACACAGCCAATAGCTACAAACAATAGAAAGATGTTTCGACCAAAATAAACGGTTAATAGAACCACGAATATGATGAAGGGAAGCGAGTAAAGGATGTCTGCCAACCGCATCATGAATGCATCGACTTTCTTTCCATAGTAACCGGCGACAGAACCATAAATCACCCCAATTGCGATGGATACAATAGTAGCTGCAAATCCGACGCCGATGGAAACCATACCTCCGTAGAGGCAACGAATAAGTAGGTCACGACCGAGGTCGTCGGTTCCCATCCAATGACTGAAGCTCGGTGGAGTCGCCCCAAGCGAATCAGATGGTATGTAGTCGTAGGTTAAACCTGTTACCAAAGAAATAACCGGAGAAAGAAAACAGATAACACTGATCGTTATAAAAAATAGCATCCCGAGGAATGCCAACTTGTTTGCTTTTAGGCGGTGCCATGCATCTTTCCAAAGCGAGAAGCTTTCGATTTCAGGGGACGAGTCTACTGGCAAGCCACTCATTTAGGAAGAGAACTTCAATTTAGGATTCAGCAAAACCATAATGATATCAACAAGCAGGTTGAGCATGATTATGAGGACTGCATAGAAAAGTACGGTTCCAAGAACCAAGGTATAATCCCTATTTAGTGCTGCATTGATAAAGTGTCTTCCGAGTCCCGGGATCTGGAAAATCATTTCGATAATGAAGGAACCGGAGAGTACTCCAGCCATTACGGGTCCGAGATAAGATATTACCGGCATGAGTCCTGCCCGAAGCGCGTGTTTTACAGTCACGACCGTAGTGCTCAGGCCTTTCGCTCGAGCGGTGCGTATATAATCCTGATTGAGTACTTCCAACATGCCTCCTCGAGTGAGACGGGCAATCCCCGCTGCGTAGTAAAGGCTGAGTGTTACAACGGGCAACACCCGGTAAGGAATATCATCTGCCCAATGCAATCCTCCTATCGCGCGCCATCCCGAAACGGGAAACCAGTTGAGCCATAGACCAAAAATTAGAGCGAAAATGGGGCCCAGAACAAACGAGGGCAGGCATATTCCAAACATCGCCAAGGACATCGGGCCGTAATCCATTGCGCTGTTTTTATTCAATGCCGCAACCGTTCCGACTGGAATTCCTATAAGGAGGGCAAGCGATATGGCGAAAAATCCCAATACAAATGACACCGGAAACGATTCTGTGATCAGTTCGTTCACCGTTCGTCCTTCATATCGGGTCGACGGTCCGAGGTCGGTGCCCAGTCCTTCCTTTAAATCAAATTTCATCAATGCCCCGAAATTCAGCTTCTTAGGGCAAATCTTCTTCATGTAATTGAAGTACTGAATATAGAGCGGGTCATTGAGCCCGTAATGTTCATTGAGCTGCTCAAGGATGTGTGCCGGTATTTTTCTCTCGGAACTGAAGGGGCCTCCAGGAGCACTGCGAACCATCGCAAAGGTCAGCGTAACAATTACGACCAGCACCGGTATCAGTTGCAAAAGTCGTATGAGAATAAATTTAAACATTGTTGGGAAAATGCCTTAAGTCCGCTTTTTGAACTAAAGGTTATAAAAGTCATACTCACTCTCCCGATTGCTCAAGCCAAATGTATTTCATATTCCGGTTATCCAGAAGTTTTGGGTTCCAGTTCTTTACGGAAGAATCGATTAAGAAGGGCATAGTATAGATGTAAATGGGCAAAATGGGCAGGTCGTCCATCAGGATGGCTTCGGCCTCATTAAGCATGGCAAATCGTTTCTTGTCGTCTCCCGCCAGAGGAGCCAAGCGGATGAGCTCATCGTAGCGTTTGTTTGACCAACCTGTATCATTGTTGCCATTACCTGTGGTGAACATTTCCAGAAAAGTGTAAGGATCGACGTAATCAGCTATCCATCCGGCACGGCTGATGTCATACTCAAGGCTCGATTGTGCATCCAGGTAGACTTTCCACTCCTGATTAATGATTTGAATATTGATCCCTAGAGTCTGCTTCCACATTTGCTGAATACTTTCAGCGATGGTCTTATGGTCGTCTCTAGTATTGTAGAGTATCTCATAAACCGGAAATCCTTTACCGTCTGGGAAGCCTGCTTCCGCCAGAAGCCGACGAGCTTCTGTTGGATCAAAGCTAAGAAATTCTATACTCGTATACCCATTTATTCCGGGTGGAACATAAAAATGGGCAGGGGTTTGTCCTCCTTTGAGAACGTTTTTCATGAGTGACTCACGATCGATAGAGAGGGCTAGAGCGCGACGAACTCGTTTGTCACTTAAGGGTCCTTCTTGGGTCACATTTACACGGTAAAAATAGCTTCCTAAATACGGGTCGAGGCGGATTTTTTCCGGATGCTTATTTTTATAAAGGTCAATTTTGTGTAGGGGTACCATGTAGGTGAGGTGTAGTTGACCATTTCTAAATAGCCGCTCTTCGGTATCAGCGCTTTCGACTGGCAGAAAACGGATGCCGTTGAGTTTAACTGTGTCGGCATCCCAATAAAGTGGATTCTTTTCCACCTCCAATACCTGGTTGGTGGACCATTCTTTGAGGCGGAATGGACCATTGGACACATGGTTTCCTACTTTCATCCACTCACCATTTCTACTGGATATTCCTCCGTGGGCTTCAATGACACGTGGGTTCACGGGAAACCATGAATAGTGCTTTAGCATCATGGGGAAATAGGCCATCGGTGCATTCAATGTTATTTGAAGTGTTTTTTCATCCAGAGCTTTGATGCCTACTTTTTCCCAGGTCACAACGGGTGCTGTGTCGTCCGATCTCGACTCGAAATACTTTTTTGCATTTTTTACGACGAAGAGCATGGTTACGTATTCGCAAGCTAGTTCAGGCGTCAGGATACGTCGGTAGCTGTAATCGAAATCATGAGCAGTTACTGAATCGCCGTTGGACCATTTGGCATCTCTTATGTGGAAAGTGTAAACGTCGCCTGCTTCGTTGGTTTCAAAGCTCTCGGCCATTCCAGGCTCAATGGCTGTGTCGTCGGTTGGGTGGTAGGCGATTAGCCCTTCCATGAGGGTAGTGATGATGTGGTTTTCGGGTACACCGGTTGCTACATGGGGATCCAGGGTTTTAGGTTCTGATTGATTTCCGCGTAAAAGAATCCCTGCTTCATTAGCTCGTTCAACGCCCGTTTGTTTGCTACCACAACCCACGAAAAGGTTAAAACAGATTAAAATAATGATAGGAGCTATGAATACTCGTTGGCAGGTCATGGTTTGTATCTAGACGAAGCCTTCATGGCTAATCCAGTCTAAACCAAAAGACCACATCCACTCTCCATTAATTAGTAAAAATTTCTCCGTTGCATTTTGATCCTTAACCCCAAACCTCTGTCCCTTCCTCTCACATGATCCAAGTAGAAGGTATCTCAAAAATTTTCAAGAAAGCTGTATCCAAGAAACAAAAAATTTATCGGACGGCTCCTAAGACGACGTTTCATGCTCTGGATCGAGTCAGTTTTACCTGTCAACCGGGGAGAGTCTACACCTTGCTTGGTCCCAATGGAGCAGGCAAAACTACCGCGCTGCGGATTATTGCCAGTATGCTCAAGCCGTCTGAAGGTACGGTTCTGGTAAATGGAATCGATATCACTAAGGATCCTCGGAAGGCACGGTCCAAGCTCGGTTTTCTTACCGGTTCAACCGGACTGTATGACCGGTTAACTCCGCGGGAGACCTTGAAATATTTTGGTGAGCTTCATCAGGTGGAGTCCACCACCATTCGAAGTCGTATGGACGCCTTGATCGAACGGCTCAATATTGAGGAATTTGCGGATCGTCGCGTGGGCAAGCTATCCATGGGACAGAAGCAGCGGGTTTCGATTGCTCGCACATTGATGCACGATCCAGAGGTAATCATTTTCGATGAACCAACGAACGACTTGGACGTGTTAACCTCTCGCACGATCATCGAGTGGATTCGGGAATGCAGGACCGCGGGGAAAACCGTAATTTTCTCAACTCACATTATGGGAGAGGTGAGTCTACTCAGCGATGACCTGGGAGTGATCCATAATGGCAAACTTTGCTACAACGACTCTTTTATAAATTTTAAATCTCAATTCGGGCAACACTCGTTGGAGGATGCATTCATTTCAATCCTGGAGGACGCACCATGAAAATAATCTGGGCGGTTTTTAAAAAGGAAGGATTGGATACGATTCGCGATAGAAGGTCGATCATCGCCATGATCGTTATTCCCATGGTGATCTTCCCAGTCTTGTTTGGTGGCATTGGTTTTTTTGCGATTAAGGAAACGAAGAAGGCTCAAGAAAAAATGGTTAATATTGGCCTGGTTCAACCCGTTCCTGATAATTCACTCGTTACAGCATTGAAGGGAAAGGAAGGCTTCAAGGTCACTGAGTTGGAAGCTGGGATTGATCCTTTCGACGCAGTTGAAAACACCAATATTGACGCTGTTATTCTGTTTGATGTCGCGTTTAATGAAAACATTTCCATCAAAAGTGCGGGCGAATTGACAATTCACTACCGATCAACCGGAAATGGAGGGATCATGCGTGGACGTATCAATAGCCTCGTAAACGATTATCGCCAGGAGGTCAGGGAATCTCGGGTTCAGGAACTTGGATACACCTTGGATTTTATTAATCCGGTAACTGTTGAGTTCAAGGACACCGCTACGGAACAGGAGCAAGTGGGTGAGGCCATCGGTGGGTTAATACCCTACATATTTATTATGCTCTGTTTTACGGGTGCGATGTACCCAGCAATCGATTTGGGAGCTGGGGAAAAGGAGCGCGGTACTTTAGAGACGCTGCTTACCTCATCCGCTCCTTTGGTGAAAATTATTATGGGTAAGTTATTACTCATTGTCTGCTCAGGATTATTTGCGGCGAGTTTATCTGTTACCAGCATGGCCATTGCCATGGTGTCAATGGGATCAATGTTGGGTAAAATTTCATCCTCAATCGGACCGATGCTCAATCCACTAAATATTGTGCTTTTTTTCTCTTTGCTATTACCGCTTACTATTTTCTTTGCCTCTTTTCTTATGACACTTTCATTTTTTGCCAAGAGCTTTAAAGAAGCGCAGAGCATCGTTTCTCCGATGGTGGCTGTGATCGTATTTCCTTTGCTGTTTGGAATGATGCCTTGGATGAAACTCACCTATGTGACTGCAATGGTTCCCATCCTGAATATATCGCTGGCTTCAAAAGCGATTTTCTCAGGCAACGTACCCTGGGGGCCCGTGTTAGTCGTTTATATTTCTTTGATCTCCATTGCTTCGATTGGATTTGTGGCTTGCACCAAACTAGCCGGTCGAGAAAGCATTCTGTTTCGTTCCTAACCTGCTTGTTCAGATTCCTACTCCTTTATGAGAGATCCAGACGATACCGCCGATCTACCTTCGCCGTACTATCCACACCCCAATTTTGGCTTGTTACACCTGCCGCGTTTTATCGCGAAGATTCGTCTGCACCTCAAAGACCAATTGCCTCAAGGGTATCAACGAAACTTCAAACGCGGGTTCGACGGTTTTCTTTGTTTACACTTGAGTGTCGAACCCAGTGAGGTGGTTGAAATCGTCAAGACTTCGGCGTCCGACGATGAGATTACGACCCGCCTCACAGGGATTTTTCCAGAAGATACTCAGCCTCACATTTGGAACCGAAAAGTCGTGCAAATGGGAATGAGTAAGGAAGGGCAGATTGCACTTCAGAAATCTCGCGATCATATGGGCGTCTCCGAAAGAACGGACATCAAATCATTTGCCGATATGATCGAATACGATGAGGGTCGTATTGATTAAAGAAGTCCTAAGTTCTTGCTAGCCCTGCTCGGTTATAATTATTCAGAAATGTATAGGAAAGAGAAGTCACCTTCTCCGGTCTGATGATTATGTCTTTAGATTTCTTGCTTTCACTTCTTATTTTAAACCACCCGCTTCGCTCAAGGACACGAAGTTCATGAGAAGGTGACTTATGGGGCATATATCCAGCTTTTAAATCTTCGTGCTTTTCGTGTCCTCTGTGGTTAATTTTCTTATCTTTCTAACGATTGGTGAACTCACAAAATAATAAATATAAGAGGCAAAAACAAAGTTGAAAAATGAGCAATAGCCCATCCAATACTTGAGACCATATCTTCGTTCTTAATTGAATGAATTAGCGTTTGG